>Ga0334722_10006288_pt1 | contig 11800 bp, 16 predicted proteins | sample C3_bottom_MG_FD_207210 | JGI IMG/M metagenome (GOLD analysis project Ga0334722, IMG submission 207210) | Sediment microbial communities from Yellowstone Lake, YNP, Wyoming, USA - C3_bottom | ecosystem: Environmental > Aquatic > Freshwater > Lake > Sediment | place: USA: Wyoming | collected...
CACGGGCGTCGACTCCGAGGGCCGCTGGTGGCTCGTCGATGAAGCGGAGGTCTGGGCCGAGACATTCCGCCGGCTCCGGGCCTCCATGGGCAGCCTGCCGGCGCTCAGCTTCACCGCCGCGGACATCTCGTGGGTCAAGCTCAAGCGTCACGTCGAGGAATGCCAGAGAGATCGCGGTCCGTGCGGCGGGTCCATGCTCGTAGGACACGGAGCACTTCCGCCGCCCGGCTGCGAGAAGCACGCCAGGCTCTACGAGACATACGAGAAGAACAGGAAGGCCGAGTCGTGAAGCCGGCCAAGAAGGTGGTCGATCTCCTGGAAGAGGCGATCAACTGCATCGACCAGGCGCAGCAGGCCCTGCTTCGGGTCAGGGCCAAGCGAACTGAACACCAGGACCTCGTGATACACGCCTGGAGAGAGATCGGCAAACACAAGGACACGCTCAGGATGTTCGTCCTCGACGAGATCAGGAAGGACACGACATGACCAAGACGAAGAAGACCGGCGATCAGGAGGCCAAGAAGACCGACTGGATCGCCAACGGCTGGACCGACTCGCTCGGGATCAAGGACCTCTGGGTCGACCTCAAGCACGGGTTCGACACCGTGGGCTACGAGGACGACAAGAGACGCGGCTTCGACGCCGACACCAACCCCTCGAACGACAGCGAGTTCTTCATCAAGCATCCGGACGGGCGCCGGATCAGGATCGCCCGCGAGCAGGACAAGATCGTGCTCGAGGCCGACGAGCGAAAGAAGTACGACAAGAAGGCACAGGCGAAGCTCCGCCGCTCGTTCGTCGAGACCAAAGAGAATCTCCTCACCAAGGAGATCCTCCGTCAGTTCGAGCTCCTCCTCGCGGCCTACACGCCGCTCTGGAACGAGCGCGAGGACGTGAAGGCCCGTCTCACCCAGGAGCGCAGGACCCGGCACGCGAGGGCTCTTGAGCTGGGCGAGCTTCTCGCCAAGAAGAGCAAGAATGGCCGTGAGCTCGCCGTCTTACTGCCCGGCAATCAAGACGAGGAGCACGAGTACGAGGCCGGGAAGATCCGATTCCTGCTCGAGGACCACTACGCGGAGAGTCACAGGCTCACGAAGGGCTACATCCAGATCGCCGAGGAAGGGACGCTCATCGAGATCGAGGGGCCGATCATGCCATCGCTCGCGGCGGCCCTCGCCGACCTACTGAGCAACTACGTGGCCCCAAGGGTCAAGTGCTCGGCCAAGAAGTGCAGCCACGAGGACTACGACGCCAGGGGGCTCGGGCTCACGAACAGCGGCGAACGCGAGATCGGCAAGTGCCAGATCCACAGCCCGATCCAGATCCAGCGCAAGGAGGGCTGAAGCGTGGCGAGACACGAGAAGCTCAATCTCAGGACGCCAGGCGAGAGGCGGCTCGACGAGAAGTTCATCGCGATCTTCGCGCGCGACTCCTCCTACGAAGAGAAGTACGTGAAGGTCTGCGACAGCGTCACCGATGCGCTCGAGGAGCTCCACGACTGGATCCCCGAGGCCGAGTCGGCCAAGACGGACGGCGAGGATCCCGTGTTCTCGATCTACAAGGTGCTCGAGGTCCCGCTCGACGTGCAGGAAGAAGTCTCGATCAAGGTCGAGTTCAAGTTGCCGGTCAGCGCCGGCAAGAAGCGCGTCAAGGCAGGCAAGCGTGGACGCTGACGAAGCTCGACGCCGCTCCGCAGCGAACGCGAAGAGGGCCGAGCGCCGCGCCGATACCATGCACCACAAGAAGGCCGCTGCGGAGCACAAGAAGAACGAGCGCGAGGCGAAGAAGCTCCTCCCCAGGATCGAGGAGGAGATCGAGAAGGCCGTCCGCAGCGGCAGATCGTCGGTCCGGGTCGGGTTCGTGGACGACAAGCTCCACAGTGCGGTCTCCTCGCTGCTCTGGAAGAAGGGCTACCGCTGCGGGACCATCCGGGTCAACTACAGCGACGACTACGGCCTGACGGACGAGCTCGAGATCTCATGGGGCGACGACCACAAGACCAGGATCGGCTACGGCTAGAAAGGAAGCGGATCTCCATGAAGTTCAGCTTGACGACGATCACGGACGGAGAGCACGAAGGCCAGCCGGTCCTCAAGATCCGCGACGGCCAGGGCCGCGACATCGCGTGCATCTGGCCCACTGACGACGGCCGCGGCATCGAGATCGTCTCTCGCTTCCACGAAGGCAACGTCGACGAAGTCGCCGGCAGCCCCGCGAAGAAGGTCATCCGCTTCGAGGCGTGGCGCGAGTTCGGGGTCGAGAAGCGCAACTGATCAGGTGACATGGCGACCGGCGTATGTTACAACGCCGGTCGCGCGCCTCTGGCTGGGGCGAGGAAACGACAGGACAGGAGGCTGTGGCAATGAAGGCCAAAGCCGAACTCCGCAATACCACCGTCGACGACGTTGCATGCACGGTCCGGTGGGACAACAGCATCGTCGAGAACTCGCAGCGCTGCCTCGCCTTCCTCGAGGCCCTCGTCGATCGGGGCTTGATCTCCTATGAAGCCGGATGCAGCATCACGGCCGCCGAGGCCAAGCGAGCGCGCTCCATGCTCGAGGTCGGCGAGACGGACCTGAAGCGCTTCTGGTGGGTGCTGAGGGCGGCGAACATCGGCGACAAGGACGCCGCCGAGTGCATAAGAAAGGCACGGCGAGGCGAGCCCAAGACGGGCGAGCTGGTCTATAAGACCTGGCATGACGCGAGACGCGCCTCGCTTGCAAGGCTGAAGCCGAGTCCGAAGACGCGCCCGGCGGCCCCGAAGCTGGCCCTCAAGGCGCCGCCGCCGAAGACGCAGCCGGCCACCAAGTCTGAGCCCAAGCCTGAGTCGAAGCCGGAGCCGGAGCCGAAGCCGACGAAGCACCCGCACGAGGACAAGATCGACGCCGCTGTCAAGAAGGTCTCCGAGAACAGGCTCCTCACGTCGGACGGGCAGATCGCCCTGGCGCTCGCCGAGGAGCTCGTCGCGACGGACGTCTACAACTTGAAGAGAGAGGCCAAGCGAGGGGCCAACGCCATCATCGCCAAGAAGATCAAGAAGGCCCTAAACCTCGCTATCGGCGAGGTCGCGGCGGCCGTCACGCTGCTCCGCTTCCACCCAGAGCTGCTCGCCGTGGTCAGAGCCGGCACGGACTCGTGCAAGCGGACCCTGAACTACTGGGTCCATGGGCGCCTGCACGGACAGCCGATCAAGAAGACGACGAAGAAAGAGGAAGACGAGGAGCAGGTCTTCGAGGCCCCCAGCATCGACCTCGACGGGTTCGACCTCGGCTCCTTCGTCCAAGCGGCCCAGGATCGCGTCAAGGGCGCCTCCGAGAAGAAGGACCTCGCCCACGCGCTGAGCGAGTTGCTCGCGGCTGCGAACGGCGGCCTCGACGCGATCCGCATCGCCGCCGCCGCGGAGCCGAGAGACCAGGAGGTCCTCGACATCGCGAGGAAGGCCCAGGCGGAGATCGCCGCGACGAAGATGTCCGCGGCCCACCTCGTGACGAACCGGGCTGAAGACAAGGCTCACACGGCAAGAAAAGCAATCGGAAGTGCAAGGCCCATTCGTGGGCTCAGCAGGCAAGCCAAGAAGGAGATGTCATGAAGGACGTGAAGGCGTTGATCGAGGAACTCCGGCGCGTCGCCAACGTGGAGACGAAGCAGAAGATCGCGGACATCCTCGGGGTCGCGTACAGCACGATCCAGAACTGGGAGAGCGGCAAGAAGGGTCCGACCGAGGAGAACCTCGCCAAGATCGAGGCGACGATCGCCTCGATCGCCGGAGGCCGCATGGATGCCGAGTTCGGGCACGTCAACGGGAACGGCAAGAACGGCCGCAACCGGCTCGCCGGGGCGATCGGCCACGGAGAGGCCGCCGACGAGCCCAAGCCCGTCGTGACGAGTGTCGGCGATCACTTCGCCATCGGCCTCGCGAAGGAGCCGTTGTCCATGAAGGAGGCGAAGGCCCTCGGCGACTCGAAGCCCATGAAGCACATCCTCGGGATCATCCGCGTCCTCGGGATCCAGCCCCTCAGCGCGCCCGCGTGCCTCTTCTTCGACAAGGACGACATGCAGGCGACGTTCTACGGGCTCATCTCGCCCGAGGCCCGGAGGAACATCCTCAAGAGCCACAACCAGCACAATCGCGACCCGAACGTCAGGTCGACGACGAGCCTCGCCATCGACATGAAGACCGGCGGCTACGTCCTCACGGGCGAGACGATCATCTTCCACTCGGACGGCGACCTCGCGGACGGCCAGTCGCGGATCTGGGCCGCGCTGAGCGACCCCGTCCTCGCTGGGAAGGACCTCGCCGCCCTGATCACGGTCGGCGTCCCGCCCACGGCGTTCCGCGTGATCAACAGCGCGAGGGGCAGGCCTGTGAAGGACCGCATGGTTGTTGCCGGGCGCGCCTTCGCGGACGTGAGGACGAAGACGCTGAGCCTCCTCAACCGCTGGGAGAACTCGATCGACGGCGCCGACGCGATCAACTCCCCCAGCTTCCAGCGCTTCAACGGGTCCGTCGCCTTCGATCTCGACAAGCACTACGTCGACGAGATGGGACTCGAGTCCGCCCTCGAGTTCATCCACGGCCTCCGGTGGAAGATCGGGAAGGGCCTGCCCAAGCACGTCGCGACCTTCGCCTACCTCTTCATGGCGCAGAAGTCGGCCTCCTGCGCCAGGGCGTTCCTCAAGCTCGTCGTGGACGGCGGCGCCCCCGCCGGCTCCCCGATCCTCGCGGCGCGCGACAAGCTCACCGCGCTCGCCCAGGCGAAGCTCACGGCCGAGAAGGCGCGGCTCCGCACCGGGGAGCAGGTGAAGCTCCTCGCGCTCGCGTGGAACGCCTACTGTGCCGGGCGCAGCAGCGAGCACCTCGTCAACAAGCACAACAAGTCGCCGAGCGAGCTCCTCGGGAACCTCATCGCCCCCGTGACGAAGATCGAGGCCTCGGCGGAGTCGATCGTGCCCGAGGAGGCCGTGGCCGCCACCGTCCAGCGTGCCAAGCAGCTCGAGACCCGCAAGAAGCAGTTGCGGATGGACCGCATGTCCGACATCGACGGCTCGTTCATCGAGTCCGTCCGGCGCGGCCTGGAGAACGCCTGATCCATGGCCGCCACTCTGCCGGGGCGGGGCGCTCGCCCCGTCCCGGCCATGACCGACTCCGAGAAGCTCGCGGCGGTCCACCTGATCGAGGACATCCTCGGGAGGACGAGCGAGAACAAGAAGGCCCAGTACATGTTCCGAGAGATCGTCTCGCGACCGGAAGGTGTGCGGGCCGCCGTTCTAGCCAAGAAGCTCAAGGTCCAGCCGAGGTCCGTGGGCTACCTGGCATCGATGATCCGAACGGCCGCGACCGAGGCCGAGGTAGACCCGGCCTACGCCATCGACTCCTCGACCGTGACGGTGGTCTACAGGTCGAAGCTCCATATCGGGAGCGCCCCGGAGACCTCGGATCTGGTCCGCGTCCGCGACGCGATCACGACGGTCGGTGCGCGACTGACGTTCGACGCGATCGCCAAGGCCGGACCAGAAGGGATCGCCGCCGTGGATCTCCCGTGCGGGTTCGAGGGCGCCGGCGTCGGGCCGACCATTTCGGCGATCCTCCAGGCAGCCGACCGTGCCGGGATCGACCGCGCGCAAGTCATCGTCCGTGAGAGCATCCACGGACGCATGGTCTTCAGGACAGACCTCCCGCCTCCGATCGAGGTCGCCTCGCCGAAGAAGAAGGCGCCCATGACCCTCAAGGAGTCCAAGGTCCTGGCCGTCCTGCTGAGGAGGCCGCAGCCCGTGGTGAGGATCGCGACAAACGCCGCCATGGGAGTCCTGAGCACGAGCCAGGCCGCGAAGGGTCTCGTGGCGAAAGGACTTGCCAGGATGGTCGGGTCGAACTACTGCCGAGCCTAGTTGTCGGACATCGGACGTATCCTTTCGCAAGACACGATTCGTGCCGGACCTCGTGTCACCATCCCTAATCACCGAGGGAAATCATGCTTCAGGCTTCCGCCACCTACACCGTCTCGACGGAGATCGGCGAGACCACGTCGTCGAGCAGCCGCACCGCGCCCTTCGTCTCCTACAAGGAGTCCCAGGTTCTTCGCGCGCTCAAGTCTTCCCCGCTCACGATCGAGGATCTCGCGGCCCGCTCGCTCACGAACCAGCCCATGACGCGCATCCTCGTCAAGAGGCTCGTCGAGAAGGGCTTCGCGCGAGTCTTCGGCGACGGACGCTATGCCCTCGTGGCGACCGGCGAGAAGACCAGGGCGGTAACAGTCTCGACCGAGCGCCTCGGCGACGTGAACCTTGGCATCGGCAAGGCCAAGATCTCCCTCCTAGTCGGAGACGCAGAGGACCGGCTCCGCGCCCTGGCCGATGAGAGCGTGGACGTGATCGTGACAAGCCCGCCCTACTACAAGGAGCGAAACTACTGGAGCCGAGGCCAGACCGGGTGGGAACCCACGCCCGACGCCTTCGTCGCCAGGATCGTCGACATCCTCGCCCAGTGCTCGCGCGTCCTCACACGACACGGTCTCATGTTCCTCGACTTCGACGACCAGGTCGTGGACGGCAAGCTCGCGTGCATCGACGCCAAGATCGCCGTCCGTCTCGACGAGGCCGGGTTCGAGAAGCACCGTGAGATCATCTGGCGAAAAATCAATCCGGCCCCGTCAGGCACGGACAACGCGCTCGCGCACTCCTACGAGAAGATCTTCGTCCTCCGCCCCAAGGGGGGTGCCCACTACTGGGACTTCTACGCGTCTCGGCAGGACGCCAAGACGGGCGGCATGAAGCGGCTCGACGACGTGTGGGAGATCGCCGTGGCAAGCTCGCACCCTCTCAAGGGAGCCCACAACGCGCTCTTCCCCGTGGAGCTCGTCCGCCGTTGCCTCGACGTCGCCACGAGCGAAGGCGGCTACTGCCCCCGTTGCCACGCGCCCTGGACGAGGATCATCGAGCGCGGTGAGACGACCTGGAAGAAGGCAGGCGCATCGAATCCGCGGAGCAGGCTGCACGCCATTCGTCGTGGCAAGGCCGACTTCATCGACGTGATCGACGTGAACGGCAAGTCTGTGAAGAAGAAGATGGCCGACATGAAGCACGTCGGTTGGGAGCCCTCCTGCTCGCATGGGAAGCGGCCCGTGAAGGCCATGATCCTCGACCCCTTCGTCGGCGGCGGCACGACCGGCCTCGTCGCCGCCGAACGTGGCTGCGGGTTCACTGGGATCGACATCAACCGAGGGAACGTGGCCTTCGCGGCGGAGGCGCTCGCCGAACATGGAGGCTGACGTGAACGCGACCGACATCGACCCGGCCCGGCCGTCGCCGGCCCTGCCTCCCGAGGCGCAGGCCATCGAGACGCTGACGACTCAGGTCCCGGAAGCGCCAACACCCGAGGCCAAGGCCACCGCGGCGCCGGCCCAGGCTGCCGAGACGTCATCGGCCATTGAGGCGCAGACCCTCGCGCCGCCGATCTCCGAGATGCCGGCCTCCGAGCCGACCGCCGTCGAGACGCCTGCAGCACCAGAGGAGATCCTGACCGCTGGGCAGGTCGAGCAGTTGGTCAGGGAGGCGGCCCTCGAAGCCGCGAGCGGCGTCGAGACGCCAGGCGCGGAGAACGGCGAGGCCCACGTCGTCGTCGGCCCAGGCGTCCGGACTGCTATCCGTCGTGGCGTCATGATCGCCATGAAGGACCTGCTCGGGCAGGCCCTGCTCGACGGACCTCTCAAGGCAGCTTCCGAGAAGGTCAAGAGGGCCGCCGCTGAAGCAGAGGCGCTCTGGAACGCGATCAAGGAGTACGACAGCTCGGTCGTCAGGGTCGACCTCTCGTCGGCGTGGGAAGGGCTCACCGTGAAGGAGGTCGAGACCGAGACGATCGAGGACATGCCCGTCGAGACGAAGATGGCCCCGATCCCGATGCCGCCGACGCCCAAGGAGGCGAGGAATCCCTTCGTGCCCAAGACGGACGTGATCAAGATCGCCTCCATACCCAAGGACCACGAACCACCGCGGAGCCCGAGCGCTCCCGAGCCCCAGGAGACCGACGGCGACCTCGCCGTCAACGTCAACGGCCTCAAGGTGACCTTCTCCAAGAACGCGAATCCGGCCTTCATCCCGTTCCTCCGAGCGTTCGTCGAGCAGATCAAGAAGGGGCCGGTCCGTCCGACCTGGGTCTATAAGCTCGCCCAGGACCACGGCTGGGGCGTCACGAGCAAGGGTACTGTCTCCTTCCAGATCGAGAATCACATAGGAGAGCTGAGCAAGTGGCGCGACGAGAAGGGCGACTCGTGGTGGTCCCTTCCCGGCGACACGGAGACCCCGTCCGGGACCAAGAGAGTCGTGAAGTGAGCACAGCCGTCTTCGAGCGTGGCTTCCTACGGAGCATCGCCACCCTCGAGATCGAGGACCAGAAGAGGTGCTTCCAGGCCGTCTACTGGTTCGAGCACCACTGCCCTTCGGGCGACCGTCAGAAGCGGTCGTCCGAGATCGAGCTCTCGTCGCGTCGAAGGCTCCGGGCCGCGAACGCCTCGAAGACGCTTCGTGTCGTCTACGAGACCATCGAGCGCAACATTCGTCACTGGGTCTGGGCCGGCGAGGAGTGGGACCTGGGTCAGATCGTCGCCGGCCTGGACGATGCGAAGCGCGATGAGGAACCCGAGACACTCGACGTGAAGACGCTCCTCTCGTGGCTCAAGGACGCCGTGCTCGAGGCCGCTCAGGCAGACGAGAGCGGGAGCGTGGACGCCGACAGCAATGGCCATTCGGACGAGACGCCGCCGACCGAGGAGCAGGTCGCAGAGTCGACCACCAGCCAAGCCTCGGGCGCCGAGGTCGACCGGCTCATCGAGGCCGCCGATGCCGTCTCCTTGTTCGTCGCCGAGAGCCGGTCTGTCTGGGATCGCGTGAAGACGAAGCTCGACCAGACGGCTGAGCCTATGGCGCGTGCCGTCGAGTCACAGGCGATCGTGGCCGTGCTCGAACGGCCCGAACAGCCCGATAGCGCCTGCCGCACCGAAGGCGACACGACCGAGCCCGAGACACGGCAGGGGCTGATCTTCCAGGACCTCCTCGCGAACTACAACGCCTTGCGCGCCGAGAACGAGAGGCTCAAGGAGTCGCTCAAGATCGAGCGCAAGCGGACGAACCTCGAGAAGCTCGAGGCAGCCAAGGCCCTCCAGAGGATGTCGTCCGAGGAGACGAAGATCGCCAAGGGGCAGGCCAATAGGCTCATGACCGAGCTCGCGGCTATCAAGTCCCGCCCGTCGTCTGTCCTCACGGAAGAGGCGAAGCAGGCCGTGAAGGACGCCTGCTCCAGGCTCATCGACGAATACGCCAACAGGCTCGCCGCCACGGAGATCCCGAGCCTCGAGGAGCAGGCGCGCGAGATCTTCAAACTCGCCGTCCGGGTCAGGGCGGTCAGGATATGAGCGCCGCTCTCCTGGAGGAGGCATACGGACGCTTCTTCCGCGGCTGGGAGTCTGGGCTCTCCTTGGCGACAACTGTCGCGGCTGTCGCGCCATGGCAGTCGCGAAGGGGATCAAGGGCTGCGGCTGCCACAGGTGTCTCGGGAAGGATCTCTCTCCCGAGGAGCTCGAGGCGGCCCGCGCAAGCCTGGAGGAAGGCTCGTCATGACCGATCCGAAGAAGCCCGAGAAGAGGCCCGTCCCTAGTCGGACCGCCGAGGACGAGATGGACCGCCTCCGCGAGCAGGAGAAGGACGACGACCAGACCTACGAGGACTGGAAGCACGACCAGCGCGAGATGGACCACTACACATGAGCGACCAGGACGTCATGATTCTCGCCCGCGAGGCGCTTGCTGGTGACGCCGGCTCCCTCGTCCGCCTCATCGGCGCGATCGTGAGGACGCAAGGTCCAATCGAGCCTGTAATGCAGGAGCAGGCTCAGAGGGTCCGGTTCAGCAACTTCTACTGCAACGACCAGGTGAATCACCAGCACTACCAGGTCAGCGCCCCACCCGACTCGGCCGTGCCTCAGTGGCAGCTCGTCTGGACCCACCTTGTCACAGCCTTCCTGAACCAACTCCTCGACGACGCGGCGAAGCGCGGCGTGAGGATCGTGAAACCAGGGGACTGGAAGCCGCAAGGGGGGCCTGGAGGCGGCGGCAGCTACAACTACACATGTCAGGAGCTATGCCAATGAACGAGGCCAAGATCCTCCTCCCCATGAACTCGGACGGCAAGTCCATCCACGTCACAGGGCCTGCGGTGATCCAGGCGCCGAACATGAGTCGGCCTACCTCGACGTGGAGGACGAGGCCGAAGGACGCCCCTGGGGCTGGAGGATGACCATGGACAACCCGAAAGACCGCAATATCCAGACGAAGGACAACAAGGTCTGGACCGTCTGCGGCAACTGCGATGCCGTCTCGGCTGGGCACAGCATCAGTCGGCATTGCGGCGAGCTCGGGAACCTCGTTCTCGGCGATGATCCGCACAAGGCTCCGATCGTCGAGTGTGGCGGCGGCTCCGTGTGCTGCCACGAGCGAGTGATTGCGTGGCGCATGATCTCCGGTCACATCCGCGTCCTCAACGTCTCGAGGATTGATCTCGTGGTGTCCGTCAAGGACGGAGATCGTTACCACCGTGCGCTTCTCGCGCCTCTCGGACTGTCGGCGCCGATCGAGGGCATGGGCGGCGACGTCGAGATCACCTCGTCCGAGGACACGTCGTCCATGCAGGGAAAGGTCACGGTCGTGGGCGGCGAGCCGGAGGCATCCTGATGTTGTGGTTCGCAAGCGAGCACGCGGCGACGTTGAGGAAGGAGCGCGAGATGGCCAAGAACAGCAAGAGGCCGCTGAAGAACGAACGTGACAACCGGACGCCCGAGGAGCGGCTCGCCCACGACGCGATCCGCAAGCGGGTCGAGACCGAAGGATCCGCATTCGACCAGATGAGCCAAGCCGCAAAGGGCGAGGTCGTGGACAGGGCCCTCGGGCGGAAGCGGGAGCGCGTGAAGGCGAAGCCCCTAGCGTCGGCGTCAGACCGCTCGGCGATGCTCTCGATGCTCTCGCACATCCGCGAGATCGCGGACGGTCGGCGCCACTACGACGGGGCGGAGAACTTCACCTGCTTCGACGCACTCGGCGAGATCAGGGACATCTGCGACAAGGTGGTGTCCGTGAAGCCCGTTGCCGCGCCGGTTGGTAAGCCCCAGGCCGAGCAGGCTCCGCAAGACACGCTGGGCGCCCTAGGCAAGCTCGTGGACGCGGCCGACACCTACATGACGAGCGACCCCCAGATGTCGTCCCACGCCGAGACCGAGCGCGACCTCGAGCGAGCGATCGAGACAGCGCGTACACTGCTCAAGAGGAGCCCGTCATGAGCTCGCCCCTTCTCAACGTGCCCCAGGGAGGGCCGGTCAACCCAAGGTGGAAGGTCGGCGACCGCGCGATCGTCTTCGTCCCTCACGACCCGATCGCGGACCGGAAGTGGACCGGCTCGGTCAACCGCAGCGACTACCTCGAATGGTCGTACGACGTAGCCGCCTACCACGGCCTTGTCTACGAGATCAAGGCGATCTACGACACGGGGCCACACTTCTCGGTCGACCCCTGCGCGATCTTCAAGGAGACAGACGGCTCGGCGATCCCGCTCTCGGCGATCCCGCTCCGGTGGCTCCAGAGGGGAGACGAGAAGCTCAGTGCCGTGGCTGCCAAGAAGGAGATCGACGACCTCGCCAGGTTCAAGGCCGGCAAGCTCGCGCACGAACTCATCGAGCTCAAGCTCAAGACGCAGGGCAATGATCTCGATCAAGCTCGCGTCCAGCTCGGCGGCTGTCTCATCGCAGCCGAGGGCGGAG
>Ga0334722_10006289_pt1 | contig 11799 bp, 12 predicted proteins | sample C3_bottom_MG_FD_207210 | JGI IMG/M metagenome (GOLD analysis project Ga0334722, IMG submission 207210) | Sediment microbial communities from Yellowstone Lake, YNP, Wyoming, USA - C3_bottom | ecosystem: Environmental > Aquatic > Freshwater > Lake > Sediment | place: USA: Wyoming | collected...
AACCACCAGTACCTCGTGGAGAATCTCCAGAAACTGAATGCAACCCTGACCTACGACAAGAGTTACACGCCCGGGTCCAACGTTGACTTCCAATCGCCGCTGACCGCCATCAGGGCCTCCAAGCCCGACCTCATCTATTTCTCCACCGAGTACAACGATGCTGTTCTCCTGATCAGACAGGCGCGGGAGATGGGAATCAAGACCGACATAAGCGTCTCCGGCATCGATTACGCCAACGAGTTCCTGAAGCAGGGCGGCAAGGACGTCGAAGGGGTCTACCTTGACACCCTGTTCTTCCCGGATTCCCCGGACCCGCGCGACAAGGCCTTCATCGATGCCTTCCAGAAGAAGTACGGCCGACTGCCCGGGATCCAGGAATCCGAGCCCTACGAGGCGGCCAAGGTCCTCTTTGAGGCGATCAAGCGGGCCGGCCCGGACCGGAGCAAGATCCGCGACGCCCTGGAGAACATGAAGGACTTCGTGGCCTTCAACCGCCCGGTTTCGTTCAGCCCCGATAACCACAATTCGTTCAACACCCACTACGTGAACCTAGTGGTGAAGAACGGTCAGTTCACCGCTTTCACGAAATAAACCGCCGGACTGACCCGATAATTGGATCCACGCGACCGGCCACCTCAGATCCGTGAGATGAGTCGCCCCGGCCCGGAGTGCCGAAGGCCCGGGCCGGGGCGCGGTGTGCCCGGCCGGAGGCGGTGTGCCCGCCCGGGCAACGGGGTGACCGATATCCGTCGACACTCCTTGAAAGAGGGTATCGCGCTTGAATGATGCACAAGCCGAGCGACGCATCGAGACCGATGTCCTGGTGATCGGCGCCGGAGCCGCCGGGGCCAGGGCGGCCATCGCCGCTAGGGCCGAAGGGGTCAGGGTCCTCGTCGTCACCAAGAGCCGCTTCGCCAAGGGCGGGGCCACACCGACGGCCAACGCGGCCGACCTCACCATCGACGGATTGAGCGCGGCCGAGATCGGGTTGCCCGGCGACCGGCGCGACAGCCCGGAGCAGTTCTTCCGGGACATCGTGGCGGACGGGCTTTACCTCAGCAACCAGCGGATGGTCGAAGCCTACGTCCGGGAAAACAAGCCGGCCACGAAAGAGCTCATCGATTGGGGGATGAAGGTATACTCCTTCGAGGAGGCCCACTCCCAGAAGTTCATGCGGGGGATCAACACTTCCGGCAAGGAGGTCCTCCGGGCCCTCGGGCGGGGGCTGGCGGCAAACCCGCCGGAATGGCTCGAGGATCATATGGTCGTCGATCTCCTCACCCGGGATGGGGCCGTCTGCGGAGCGGTGGCCGTGGATCAGCGCTTCGGCGGGGTGATCGTCATCCGGGCAAAGGCCGTGGTCATTGCCACCGGTGGCTGGCAGAGCGGCTGGTTGCTGAACTCGGCCTCGACCGACCTGACCGGGGACGGGCAGGCCATCGCCTACCGGGCCGGAGCGGACCTCATCGACATGGAGATGGTCCAAGCCATGCCGGACTGCCTCATCTGGCCGCCGTCGCTGCGCAACAGCTATCTCACCTATGTCATGGCCGAGGGGGGCGGTCTCGGAAAGCTGCTCAACGCCAGGGGCGAGCGGTTCATGGAGCGCTATGACCCGCGCCTGTTGGAGCGGAGCACCAAGGAGATCGTGTCGGTGGCGACCGCTCTCGAGGTCCGGGCCGGGCGCGGCAGCCCGCACGGCGGCGTTTTCTTCACCCTCGAAGGGACGGACCGCGAGGCGTTCGAGGCCGTGGTGAAAGCCATCTCCCAATATGCCGAGGGGAGCATCCAATTCAGGGAGGGCTTCCCGAGGGTGGCCAGGGAGGCCTGGGAGGGCCGGGTCTTCGAGGTCGGCAACCTGATGCACTACATGATGGGCGGGATCAGGGTCGACGAGAACGGGCAGACCACGGTCCCCGGCCTGTTTGCCGCCGGCGAGTGCACCGGCGGGCTCTGGGGTGCCAGCCGGGTCTCCTCGGCGGTCAGCGAAGCGGTCATCCAGGGCCGCATCGCCGGCCGGAGCGCCGGGCGCCACGCCCGGTCGGCGGGTTTGCTGGAGGTCGACCGGGAGCAGGTGGCTGAGGCCGGCCGCCGGGTCCTCCGGCCCCTGGAGAATTCTGGAGGTCCGGCCCCGTTTGAGATGAAACGGCGGGTGCAGGACATCGCCGCGCGGGCCCTCGATGTCGTCAAGGACGGCAAGGATCTGGACTGGGCCATCGCCGAGTTGTCGGCGCTCGAGAAGGACGAGGTGCCCCGGTTGACCGTCGCCGGCACCAGGTCGCGCCTCGTCAACGCCGAATGGACGGAGGCCCTCCAACTCAGGAATCTCGTCCAGGTCCTGAGGTTGAGCGCCGAGAGCGCCCGCCATCGCGAGGAAAGCCGCGGTTCCCATTATCGATTGGATGCGACGGTCATGGACAACGACCGATGGCTCTGTAACATCGTTCTGACTCTGGCCGGCGATGGGCCCGCCCTCAAAGAAGTCCCGGTCGTGGTGACCACGGTCGAGCCGCCGAAGGGCCGCCTGACTTACGAGCAGGCGAACCAGGTGGCCACCGCCTCCCTCTCCGAGGCGGCCGGGGCCGACCGCGGGAAAACCTACTGAGCCGGGGGTGCGGACGATGAAAGGGACCCTGAAGACGGTTAAAGTTGAATGCTTTCGGTTTGACCCGGAGCGGGATGAGGCCCCGCGCTATCAGACCTATGAGGTCCCCGTCGACGGGGAAATGCGGGTGACGGACTGCCTGGAGTACATCCGCGAAAACATCGACCCGACGCTGGCTTTCTTCATCAACTGCAAGCGCGGGACATGCGGCCGCTGCACGATGCGGATCAACGGTCGACCGAAGCTGGCCTGCCTGGCCATTGTCGAGGGAGATATCCGGGTCGAGCCGGTCAGGACGAGCGACGTCATCCGCGACCTCTGGACCAGATCAATTTAGGACGATCGAAGCGAAGGAGGGCCGAAGAAGGCATGGGATTGGCAGCGGAAAATGAGACCTCCCCGGAGGGCGCGGGGAGGGACCTGATGAGCCGGGAAGAAGCCGAGCGGGCGGTGGCCATCACGGCCTCGCGGCTGGCCCTGCTGCACCTCTGTTACGCCCAGACCCTGGTCGAGGAATTGGGCGAGGCCAGGGGAAAGGAACTGGCCGCCAAGGCCATCAGACGCTACGGAATCGAGATCGGGGAAGCCGTTCGAAAGGCCGTGTCCGAGGCGGGATTGCCCCTCGACCCCGAGAATTACGGCCGGGGCAAGGGCCAGGACCTCCCGGCCTTCGGCATGCACAATAAGATCGAAGCCTTCGAGGAGGCCGGGGAGCCCCGGCTGCGGGCCCACGGGTGTGTCCTGGCCAAGGTTTGGCGCGAGAGAGGTCAGGATGACCTGGGCCGGATCTATTGCTACGTCGATCCCGCCAAGTACATGGCCTATAACCCCAACCACAAGATGGTCCACCTGAAGTGCGTTCCGGATGGCGATGCCTGCTGCGAGTTTACGATCAAAGCCACCACACCCGCCGAACGCGAGCTGTTCAAGGCCGGCGGTCCAGGCTGGACGTCAATCGATCAGCCCTGAACGCGCCTGAACGCGCCGGCCGCCGACCTTGCCGCGGCGCCTCTCCCGCCGGGCCTTCATTCTCCCGCCGGGCCTTCAGGGGGTGAACGAGCAATAGCCCACGGCGTCGCAGGCCTTCTTCAGTCCGTCCCAGGCGGCGGCGGGAACAACCTCCAGGGCCGTCGGATAGAGGATGGTATTCTCCTTGAAGATGTGATCGCGAAGACCGAAGGCCAGGTGTGATGCGATTTCGGCGAGGTCCCGCTGGAAGGCGGCGAAGTCCATCGCGGCCACCCCGCCGGCCAGCTCGAGCAACTGGGCCTTTTGGGCCCTGAGGTCGACGTGTTCGAGGCGCATGACCCGCGGCGGGCCGTCCACGCCGCGACGCTCCAACTCGGGGAAGAGGACCCGCTCCTCGCGGGCGTGGTGGTTCTCGGCGTCGACCAGCTTTTCGGCCACCTCACGCAGGGTGGCGTGGTCGTCATCCGCCGGGTCGTAGGCCTGCTTGCGCTGCAGGCGGCGGTTGACGGCTTCGAGGATATCGAGGAAACGCAGGATCTCGTCGTGCTCGCGGTACAGGGTGTCGAGGACATGCCCGGGGGGCAACCCCTTGCGCACCGGCGCCAGCTTGTCCTCGAGGACTTCCAGATGCAGGGCGCAGACATGGCGCAAGGTCTGTGGGTCCATCCCCTCATCGATCAGGTTCTGTTCGGCCGCTGACAACTCGACCGGATCGACCTTCGCCAGAAGGGACCGGGCCTCCTGGCGGACCTCGTCGGTCGGCCCATCTCCGTTCAACTTCTTCAGAAGTTCGGTCAAGCGCTCGACGTTTGTCATTTCGTCCTTCCTCCTCTGAGGCCCCGCGGGCTGGGCCATCGTTCCAGCCTCATCGTAGCCCCGCCGGCGGAAGGCGGATATGACCGCGGTCACATGAGGTTGTGAGGTTTCACCGACGGCGACGTGGCGGCCGCCACGCCCGCGGGTCTTCGGGAGCTCGACAAGGTGTTGGCGGCGGGCCATCGAAATAAAGCCTCTAGCGGTTCGATGGCGGGAAAATCGGAGGCGCTGCGGATGAGCCGCTGGACACTGCAACGAAGCCGCACGATCTATCACAGCCCCATCGCCACCCTGGTCGAGGAGAGCCGCCGCGACCCGCGGCGCGGGGTCGACGTGCCCTTCTTCGTCCTCAAGTTCCCAGATTGGGTGAACATCGTACCGGTGACCGATGACGGGAGGGTCGTCCTGGTCCGCCAGTACCGGGCCGGCATGGACGCCATGACCCTGGAGATTCCCGGCGGGACCATGGATGAGGGGGAGACCGACCCGGCCGTCGCGGCCCGCCGCGAACTCCTCGAGGAGACGGGATACACCGCCGATGATTTCCTTTATCTCGGACGGGTCGTCCCAAATCCGGCCATCCAGGGTAACTTTTGCCATTTCTATCTGGCTTCGGGGGCCCGGCCGACGGGTCCGCAGAATCTCGACCCGAGCGAGGAGATAAGCGTGGAGGTGGTCCGCCTGGCGGAGATCCGGCCGATGATCGACCGTCACGAGATCGTCCACGCCCTGGGCATCCTTGGGCTGCTCTACGCGCTTGAGGAGCTCGCTGGCCACCGTCGGGGGTGAGTCGGTCAGCGAGGGCACCGAGGATACCGGGGGGGCACCGGCCAGGTAGATCATCGCCAGCGGATGTGATCTGCCGCACAATGTGAAACCAACAATCGCACATGAGGCCTTGCGGCATATCATCGTCGAAGGCCCGTCCTTCCTGTAGTTTTGTAGATGGAAGCAGAACTGATGGAGGGATGGGCCGTGAAGTTTCTCCGTGGAGTCATGATTCTGGTCATCGTCCTCGCTCTGACCGTTCTCATCGCCGGTGGCTTCTGGATCTACCGCGGCGTCGCGCCCGTGCCGCAATCCGTCGCAGGGCCGACGGGCGAGACCCTGACGACCGCCTCGTCAATCCGCGGCGGGCAGGCCGTCTATCAGAAGTACGGATTGATGGACTACGGCTCGGTCCTGGGCGAGGGAGCCTACCTCGGCCGGGACTTCACCGCGGAGGGCCTGCACCGACTGACCGAGAGCCTTCGTGACTGGTACGCGGTCGACCGCACCGGCCGTCCTTACGCCGCCCTCTCCCTGGAGCAGCGGGCCGGGGTTGACGCCATCGTCCAGCAGGACCTGAAGACGAACCGCTATGACCCGGCCACCGGACGGCTGGTCCTGAGCGCCGCGGAGGTTCGGGGTTTCGAAGACCTCCGGGCCTATGTCCGCGGTCTTTTCACGGCCGGCGAGCCGCAATACGGGCTGCCCGCCGGGACCATCCGCAATGGCGACTTGCCGGCCGCCGGCCGCGCCTGGGTGGCCGAGGGCGACCAATTGAACCAGCTCAGCGACTTCTTCTTCTGGACCGCCTGGTTGTCGGCGGCCGAGCGTCCGGGCACAGCCGCGTCCTACACCAACAACTGGCCGTATGACGCGGCGGCCGGGAACACCGTCCCGGCCGGAGCCATCATCTGGAGCGCGGTCAGCGTGGCCGCGCTGGTCCTCGGATTGGGCCTCATCTTCTACCTCTACCAGCGCTATGAACTGCGGATGAAGGAGGCCCCGCAGCCAGATTACGCCGCCCTCGACCCGACCCGCCTGCGGCTCACCCCGAGCCAGGTCAAGACGGGCAAGTTCTTCCTCGTCGTGGCCGCCCTGTTCGTCGTCCAGACCCTTCTTGGAGCCCTTCTGGCCCACTTCTACGTCCAGGGCGACAGCTTCTATGGTCTCGACCTGGCCCGTCTCTTGCCGTTCAACATCGCCCGGACCTGGCACCTCCAACTGGCCATCTTCTGGATCGCCACGGCCTGGCTGGCCCTCGGTATCTTCGTTGCCCCAAAGGTGACCGACGGCCTCACGGGCGGGGGCGACGAGCCCGGCGGCGACGAGCCCCGCGGCGACGAGCCCGGCGGGGCGCCGGCCGAGCCGCGCTGGCAGGGACGGCTGGTGGACCTCCTTTTCTGGGCCCTCGTTTTGGTCGTCGTCGGCAGTTTGGCCGGCGAGTGGCTGGGGACCCGCGGGTACCTCGGCAACTTCTGGTGGCTCCTCGGCCAACAGGGCTACGAATACCTGGAGCTCGGCCGGGTCTGGCAGGTGCTGTTGGCCGTCGGCCTGGCGGGCTGGCTGTTCATCCTCTTCCGCGGCCTGCGCCCGGCCCTGAAAGCGGAGGAAGACCGTCTGGGCCTGGTTCACCTGCTCATCTACAGCGCCGTTGCCATCCCGGCCTTCTATGTCGCCGCCTTCTTCATCAATCCGGGAGTCAACATCACCTTTGCCGACTACTGGCGATGGTGGACCATCCACCTCTGGGTCGAGGGTGTCTTTGAGGTCTTTGCCGTGGTCGTCACCGGTTACCTGATGACCGCCATGGGTTTGGTCGAGGCCAGGTCCACCGCCCGCGCCCTCTACTTCCAGCTGACCATCCTCCTCGGCTCCGGGGTCATCGGCACCGGCCACCACTTCTACTGGACCGGCGCGCCCCACATCTGGATGGCCCTCGGCGCGGTCTTCTCGGCCCTCGAGGTCATCCCCCTGACCCTCTTGGTTTACGAGGCCTACGGCCACTATCGAGCGATCAGGGAAGGCGGGCGTACCTTCCCGTACCACGCCAGCTTCCTGTTTCTCATCGGGACCGGCTTCTGGAACCTGGTCGGCGCGGGCGCCCTCGGTTTTCTCATCAATCTCCCCGCCGTCAACTACTTTGAGCACGGCACCTTCCTCACCGCCGCGCACGCCCACGCGGCCCTCTTCGGGGTCTACGGGATGTTTGCCCTGGCCCTGCTGCTGTACGTCCTCCGCAACCTGGCCGGCGGGGCCTGGAACGACCGCCTGCCCAGGCTGGCCTTCTGGGGGCTCAACGGCGGGCTGGCCGGGATGCTCGTCCTGAGCGTCCTCCCGGTCGGGTTCATCCAGGTGAGCAGGGCGATTGAGGCCGGCTTCTGGGCCGCCCGTGACCCGGCCTTCTATCACACCCCGGTTGTCGGCGTCCTCCTCTGGTGGCGGCTCGTCCCGGACACGGTCTTCATCGTCCTCGGCGCACTGCCCATCCTCTGGGTCGCCGCCCGCGTCTTCCTGAGCCTGGGGCGGCGGCCGGCGGTGGGCGCCGGTGCGAAGGCAGCGGGCGCCGCCTCTCCGCCTTCCAGCTAGATCCGGGGTGTTTCCTCGCTAGATCCGGGGTGTTTCCTCGTCGAGGATGCGCTTCTCCCCCTCTGGTCGCCGCAGCTCGGTTAGGTCCTGGTGGAAATAGCGGATGGAGACGAACTTGCCGACCGGATGGTCGCGTTCCGCAAGAGGCTGCAGCTGGGCGACATCTCGCTCAGAAGATCAATGAGGCCGGGGTACGCCTTGAGCGCCTCGGCCAGGGTCATGTCTTTGGTCAGTTCGAGCACAGGGCAAGCCCAACCCGTCCGCGAGGGGGCACGGTTCTTCAGACCATCTTTTCCAGTCGCTTGACGTCGACCACAAGCTCGTTGGAGTCGCCGGTGATGATACCCTCGCGACGGAACTCGCTCAAAAGCCGGCTCACCGTTTCCCGCGAGACGCCCGCCATATTGGCCACGTCCTGTTGGGACAGGCCGAGGTGAAGGACCTTCAGATCGCCGCGGCTCTCGCCGATCTGCTGGGCCAGGCGCAGCAGGATGCGGCCCACGCGGCTCGGCGCGGTCAACAGCCCCAGCTCCTTGACCTGTTCCTGAAGCCCTCGGATGCGCCGATCCATGACCGCCAGAAGCCTAGCGGTGATGCTCGGATGCTGCCCCAGGAGGGCCATGAAGTCGCGGCGGTTGATCAGGCCGAGAGAGGTCTCGCCGACGGTGACCGTGTTCGCCGGGGCGGGACCGCCATCGAGGAAGCCGACGTGGGGGAAGAAGTCCCCGGCGACCAGCAGGTTGACTATCTGCTCGCGCCCCTCGTCATCCGTCCGGGAGGCCTTGACCATCCCCGACTTGACAAAGTAAACGGCTTCGACCGGGTCACCCTCGGCGAAAACGTACATCCCATCGCGGTACTGACGGTTCCGCACCAACTCCTCGACCTTGGCCAGATCGGCCTCGGAGAGGTCGGCGAAAAGCGGGAAGTTGCGAAGGTACTGGCGGATCATGGGTCACCTCCACGCGCTCGGGCGGGCCGGTCGGAGCCGCCCGCCGGACGTCGAGCACTGCTCATTTCGCCGCCGGGTCCGCCAATCCTACCGGGTATCTATTACCCTTCCCCGGGCCGCCGAGCAAGGGCGGCCGGGGAGGGGCGCGGCCGCGGCAGGTGAGGGGCCGTCGCGTCGCGAAGAAACCAGTCCAGAACCCCCCGGAACGGAGATGATCGACCAGTGGAAGAAGCTCTGAGACGCGTCGCCGAGATGATGGAGTTGTCCGCGCGCACGGCCCCCAAGACCGGCGGCCGCGACTTCATCGTCACCCGGGTCGTCACCGGAGAAGACCTGAAGCGCCTCGGCGCCGAGATGAAGAAGTACGGGGATGAGACGGGGAAGAGGAACTTCGATCGCGACGGCCGCAATGTCGCCGACTCCGGCGCCCTGCTGCTCATCGGGTTAAGGGGAGCCAGGGACGCCGGGCTCAACTGCGGCGCCTGCGGTAATGCCAGGTGTGCCGAGCTTCAGGAGGCCCGCCTGGGGCCCGAGTTCTCCGGCCCGTTCTGCGCCTGGCGATTTGTGGACCTGGGCATCGCCCTGGCCAGCGCGGCCAAGACGGCGAGCCTTCTCAACGCCGATAACCGGATCATGTACCGTGTCGGCGTCCTCGCCAAGAAGCTCGGGATCATCGACGCGGACGTGGTCGTCGGCATCCCGCTCTCGGCCACCGGCAAGAGCATTTACTACGATCGCGGCTGAGCGCACCTCGTGATAACATCCTGTGGCCTCTGCTGGAGACGGCGAATGCATGGGGCCATCCGATGAGAGGTGGCTCTGAGACCCCTCGATCCGCCTTCCATTCCGCGCAACTCTCGCAACCGCAAGCGAATCCGTCACGACCGTGGCGGATTCCTCGTGTTTGGGGCCGACCACCTGCGGATGGAGCTGGCCCACGATGAGCCGGAAGGGCGAGGCCGGCGAAGTGAGAGGGTCGAGGCCGGCGGACACCGGCCGGCCTCGTTACGTCCGATGATTCGCTGTCTTGGTAGATCGCCACTGACCCCCCGTTGGACCGGGCTCAGGGCCGAGCTTCACGACTTGAGTTGCGGCCTGGACGACGAACCGGGCATCGTCAATGGCTTTCCGGGCGTCGCCCGGGCCATATTCGGAGGTGGGGACGAAATCGGTGTCGCCGTAGAAGGCCAGCTCTCGCTCTTTCCTCAGCCACTTGGAGATGTCCGCGAGCCGCTCGACCTGGGCCGCCACCTCTGCTCCAAAGCGATCGCGGAAGTCGACGAGCAATCCCCCAACGTCGTGCTGTTTCGGCGGGTCGACTCCAACCTGCCTGAGCATGGCCTTGCTGGCCAGCTCGACGACCTCCTGGGCCTCCCTTACGACGTCGCTGTAGGCCCCCTCCTTGAAAAGCAGGTCGAGGACCAGCAGGCGCTTCTGAGCTTTCACCAGATAGCTCTGAGCGAGCGTCAGGTTGGTCATAGGTCAATCACGTCGCCGGGGCGGTAGTCTGGTTTCAGGTCCCAATACCAGGCGCCCCGGTACTGAACCCGCCGAGCCCCCAGCGACCGCAGCCGATCGCGCAGTTTTCGCAGATAACCCTCCATCAAACCATCGCGGTCAAAGAGGATCTGGCCGTCCTCCGTCATGTCGAGGAACAAAGGGCTGCCGATGTTCACTTCTTCGGGGGTCTTGAACACTGGAGAGAGACAGACCGCGACCCCTTTTTCCTTCATTGAGCGAAGGAGGGCATCCAGCCTTGCCTCAATGGTTTCGAACTCGGCCACCCGCTTCAGGCGTCCCGCCGGCAACGGGTCAGCGACGATCAGGACGTCGACGTCGGATTCGGGCCCGGGCGTGCCCCTGGCGGTGGACCCAAACAGGACGATGGACACCAGCCGCGAGCCATAGAAAGCCCGCGTCTCCTCGACCAGGCGTTTGATCAGGCGGTCGTATTCCTCCCGCAGCACCGCTGTCACCCCCTTGCCGGAATATTCTTTTCCGGCATGGTGTTATCCTGCCCCTCTTGCAGCCCGTGCTGGCGAGCTTGGTCGCCCGGAACCCCCTTGGCCACGATGGCTTCGATGAGCCTGGGCGCGTCTCTGCCCTGAATGACCGCGACGACGAGCTTCATGTAGCCACCTAGCTGTTCGCAGCCTGGGACTTTCACCCCTTCGAATCGTCTTACGGCCGACCGGTGACGGAGAGATAACGAAGGATGGGAGCCGCAGAACGACGAACGGCCCGCGTAGAGGAGCATTCGCTTGACTTGTCGAAAACGGCGGGCAGGAGGCGAAGACTTTGCCGCAGCCTTTGCTCCGGACGAAGATGTTCGCGCCGTCGCTTAAGCCGAATCTGGTCAGCCGGCCCCACCTGGTGAAACGGCTGGCGACCGGCCTGGAGGGGCCGTTGACCTTGATATCGGCACCAGCCGGGTTCGGCAAGACCACGTTGTTCAGCGAGTGGCGGGCCGCCGACGGCGCGAGTACGTCCGTGGCTTGGCTGTCCCTGGACGCCAACGACAACGACCCCCTGCGCTTCTGGTCATATGTGGTCGCGGCCCTGCAGGGCGTCTGCCCCGGATTGACCGCCGACGTCCTGGGGGTGCTCCGTGACTCGCCCCAGGCGGTACCCGAGGCGTATCTCACGCCGCTGATCAACGCGATGGACACCCCTGCGTTCTCGCCCTCGACGACTTCCACGTGGTCGAGTCGCCGCAGGTCCATAGCGGCGTGCTCTTTTTCCTGGAACACCTGCCGCCGCACCTTCACCTGGTGGTGCTCACTCGGACCGACCCACCCTGGCCGTTGGCGCGGCTTCGGGCCCAGCGGGGGTTGACCGAGTTGCGTGCGGACGACCTCCGTTTCAACGTGGACGAAGCCGCGGCCTTTCTGAACGGTGTCGCCGACTGTGACCTCGGCCCCAGTGACCTGGACATTCTGATGGAGCGCAGCGAGGGCTGGCCCGCAGCCCTACAGTTGATCGTCCTCTCGCTGCGCGGCCACCCCAGCCCCCATGACTTCGTTGCTGGCTTTGCCGGCAGCAATCGCTTCATCGCAGACTACCTTGTGGAAGAGGTCATTTCCCGGCAACCCGCGGCGATTCG
>Ga0334722_10006290_pt1 | contig 11798 bp, 1 predicted proteins | sample C3_bottom_MG_FD_207210 | JGI IMG/M metagenome (GOLD analysis project Ga0334722, IMG submission 207210) | Sediment microbial communities from Yellowstone Lake, YNP, Wyoming, USA - C3_bottom | ecosystem: Environmental > Aquatic > Freshwater > Lake > Sediment | place: USA: Wyoming | collected...
CAGCGGCGTCACCAATCCCGTCACCGTCACCAACAGTAAGGCCAACTCCTGGACCACCCCTTCGCCCAGCGCCAAGCTGATTAAGTCCGTGCGCAACCTCAGCAACCCCGCCGCCAATCCCGCCGTCGGCACCGGCACTACTTACACCGTCAACAACCAGAGTCGCGAGTACTTCACCTCCGGGGTAATCGGCAAACCCGGCGAGACTCTTGAATATATCCTCACCGCCAGCAACATCAGCGCCATCGACCTGGGCGGCATCGCCATCACCGATGGGCTGCCGGTGAATGCCGTCACCCTCAAAAACGGGGTCTATGGCCACGACAATGTTTTTTACCTGGACCCGGAAGCGGTCGCCTTTACCTTCGCCGCCGCCGGAGCAGGCGTCAACCAGGCAAGTTTTGTCTCACCCGACCTGATCGTTAACGTCGGCACCGGGGCCAGCAACCTGCTTACCGGCACGATTCCCGCCGGGAAGAGCGTAACGGTTGCCTACCAAGTCACCATTAACCAGTGAATTAAGAAACCGACACCATGGGCATGCGCTTAATCGATAACCTCTGCCGCAGTTTTTCCCGCCTCTGGGCCGGGAAAGCTGCCGTGGCCCCTCGGGGTCGCCGGTGCAGCTGCGGCGCGGTGCCGCAGTCCGGGGCAGAGGTATGTCGAGAGCAGCACCACCCTTTCCTGACCTGGGCGGTGACGGTGGTGGCGGTGCTTTCTGGCCTATTGCCCCTCTCCCCGCCGGACTCACTGGCCGCGGGCCCGAGACTCCAGATTATCAACTCCGCCAAGGTGCTCAGCCACCAGACGCCCGTTGCCTACACTGCGGTTACGGTCACCGAGGTGATCCGCACCCCTTCGAAAGTTGAATTCCTGCAGGATGGCACCGGCGCCCCCGGGGCCACCCCGGTAACGGTGCCAGTCACCAGCTTCAGCAATGACGGCACTCCGAGCGGAACCTTCGCCACCACCGGGCCGCTCACCACGGTGACCCACAATACCCTGGCGCTGCCCGCCACCCTGCCCCTGCAACCGGCGGGCGCTTACAAGGGCGGCGAGCCGATCTTTGTCCGCCTCAGCGATTTTGACCAGAACCTTGACCCGTTGCGCAGCGAAACCGTGCTGCTGCGGATAGCCAGCCGCTTAACCGGCGACACCATTCTCCTGCGGCTCAGCGAGACCGGGCCGGACAGCGGTGTCTTTGTCGGGGCAGTGCAGTCCACCAGTGCGCCGGTGGCAGGCAATGACCGGCAGCTCTCGGTGGGCATCAACGACCAACTGCTGGCCAGTTACACTGACCGGGTCGATGCCACTGATACCAGCCAGCTGGAGATCAAGGTCGATCCCTACGGTCTGGTCTTCAGCACCAGTGACGGCGCCCCGGTGAGCGGCGCCACTGTCACCCTCTGGGATGTCACCGCCAACGCCCCGGCGGCGGTGTTCCACGACGATCTCTCGCCCGGTTATCCCGCCACCGTGACCTCCGGCGACCCGGCCTTCGCCTTTCCGGCCGGGGCCTTCCGTTTCCCCTTTGTCGCCCCCGGCGCCTATCAGCTTAAGATCACGCCGCCCCCGGGCTATACCACCCCGTCCAAGGTGGCCTCCGAGAACATCCAGAAGTTGCCCGGCAATCCCTTCGCCCTGGGCACCGGCGCCCGCGGGGAAACCTTCAACATCTTCGCCGGCCCGGCCGTCCACCTCGATCTGCCCGTGGATCTCCAGAGCGGCAGCCTGTTTATCAGCAAGAAGGCCATGCAGGAGCAGGTGGCAGGGGGCGAATTTGTCCAGTACAGCCTTACGGTCGGCAACACCAGCCTGGTGGGAGGGCTGCGGGAGGTGACCATTGACGATCGCCTGCCGGTGGGTTTCCGCTACCAGAAAGGTTCCGTCCGCTTTGATGGTAAGGTGCTGGCCGAACCCCAGGTTTCGGCCGATGGCCGCAGCCTGGTTTTTGCGCTGGGAACACTGTCGGCCAACACCAGCAAAGAGTTACGCTATGTGGCCGGGGTGGGGGCCGACGCCCCTAAAGGGATTGCAACCAACCGCGCCTCTGCCACCGCTCTAGGCAACATTAACTCCAATCTGGCCCAGGCCCAGGTCCGGGTGGTTGGTGATCTTTTCGATAGCCGCAGTCTGGTGCTGGGCCGGGTGATGCTCGGCAACTGCCAACCCCGGCCACCGGTGGGTTCGCTGGGACTGCGGCTGACCAGCCGGGTGGCGGCGGGGCAGCTGGAAGCCACCGCGACCATCACCACCGCCAAACTCCCGGCGACAGGGCTGACCCTGGTGGTGGAACTGCCCGAGGCGCTGAAATACCACCCCGGCAGCGGCCGTTTGGCCGAGCAGCCCCTGGCCGATCCTGAGGCGAGCAGCAATATTTTGCGTTTCCCCCTGGGCACGCTCCCCGCCGATGGCCAGCTGGCCCTGCGCTTCACCGGCGACCTGGCCACCTCGCTCCTCGGCGAGTACACCATCCTGGCCCATCTGGAGTTTACGGATCTGGAGACCGCGACCTTGCCCGGGGAGACGCCGCTGCAAACCCCCACCGCCAACAACCGTTTCCAGCTGGAAGCCGAGGAATCGGGCAGCGCCCCCACCCTGCTGGTGAGCAAGGGCGACAGCGGCGAAAAACGCAGCCTCAACATCGCTCCTGCCCCCGAGCAAGGCGAGGTGGAGATTGGTCTGGGCAACCCCGGTCTCGACAAGGTCCGGCTGTTCATGGAGGATGGCCGCTACGTGGAAACCGACCCGAAAGGGCTCTACCATTTTGAGGGGTTGGAGCCCGGCAGCCATGTGGTGCAGGTGGATCTGGACAGCCTGCCCGAGGGTATGGAGATCTTCCAGTGCGAGGAAAACTCCCGCTTTGCCGGGGTACCCCACTCCACCTTCGTGGATTTACAGCCCGGGAGCATGTGGCGGGCCGACTTTTACGCCCGCAGCAAGAAGCCCTTGCTGGGGGTCAAAAATCGGGGTGGAGTGGGCCTACAGCTGACCACCACCCACAGCAGCGACGCCCCCGAGCTCAACCTCAAAATAGAGCTGAGTGGCGGTCGGCTGAGCATGCTCAAGCGGCGCCTCTACGTGGCCCTGCCGGAAGGCTTGCGCTACCTGCCGGGCAGCGCCAGCCTGGACGGCCGCCCCCTGGCCGATCCGGAGAGTAAACCGGAAGGTCTGCTCTTCGCCCTCGGCGACCGCGACCGCAAACCCTGGCAGGAAGAGGTGGCCTTCCGGGCCGAGATCCTCAACGCCAACGACCAGAGCAGCAACTTCACCAGCCGCGCCTTCCTGCGCTACGACAAGATCCGGGCCGAGGCGGAAATACCAACGGAAAAACCGGCAGTGGACATCTCCGCCTCAGCAGCGCCCACACCGTCCACCGCGTCCACTCCGACCACGCCGTCAACCGAGGCCGCCGCGCCGCCCCAGCCCGACGGCATCCTCTCGGTCAAAGAAGGGCAGCGCCTCTCCTACCGGATCCAGGCCATTCCGGTGCGCTTTGACACCCGTCTTAAACCGGAACTCAAGGTGGACGGCAAGTTGGTCGGAGAGGAGCGGATCGGTATGCAGTTCAGTGAGAAGGAAAGCGATCGCAAGCTGGTCAGTTACATCGGCGTCGATCTGGGCGAACCCGGCCCCCATACCCTTTCCTTCCGTGGTCTCGATCCCTTCGGTAACGCCCGTTTCCAGCAGGTGATCTCCTACCTGCGCACCAGCGAGATCACCACCATCCGGCTCCTGGAGGCCGGGGGCAATATCGCCGATGGCAAGAGCCCGGTGCGGGTCCGGCTGGAACTGCGCGACCAGGCCGGGGAGCTGATCACCGGAGAGAGCATGCTGACCATCAAGGATGGCGACCTTGCCGCCCCGCGCCCGGCCGGCGAAGAGTTGCCGGAACTGCGGGAGGCCAATACCCTGAGCGTGGACAGCCAAGGCTACGCCAATTTCGCCCCGGTCAACAGCAGTGGCAGCCACACCGCCACCCTGACCTACGGCCAGGCGAGCGCCCAGGTCCGCACCTATGTCAAACCCCAGTACCGGGAATGGATCATGGTGGGGCTGGCCGAGGGCAGCGTCGGCTACCACAACCTCGCCGGCAATCTGGAAAACCTGGCCGCCGCCGAGCAGGAAGAGGGCTACTACCGGGATGGCCGCCTAGCCTTCTATGCCAAGGGCAAGGTCAAGGGCAAATACCTGCTGACCGCCGCCTACGACAGTGCTCGGGCGCGCAGCAACCTCGACAATGGCCTGTTCGGCGCCATCGACCCGAACCAGTACTACACCCTCTACGGCGACAAGGGCAAGGGCGGCTTCGACGCGGCCAGCCACGACAAACTCTATGTTAAACTGGACGGCGATCAGTTCTATGCCCTCTACGGCGATTTCGACCCCGGGCTGACCGTCACCGAGTTGTCCCGCTACAGCCGCAGCCTCACCGGCTTCAAGGGCGAGTACTACGGCGACAAGGTCACCGCCACCGGTTTTGCCACCGAGAGCGACCACGCCTTCCAGAAGGATGAGCTGCCCGGCGACGGCACCTCCGGGCTGTATCATCTCTCCCATACCCAGATCATTCTGGGCAGCGAAAAGATCACCATCGAAACCCGCGACCGCTTCCACAGCGAGGTGGTACTGGAAAAGAAGCAGCTCGCCCGCTTCGTCGACTACACCTTCGATCCCCAGGCCGGCACCATCTATTTCCGGGAGCCGATCTTCAGCCGCAATACCGAGTTTAATCCAATTTACATCGTCGCCGAATATGAGATGGCGGCGGGAACCTCCCACGAGCTCACCGGCGGCGGCCGGGTCGGCTACAAGCTGGATGAAAAGGGCAGCGAGGCGGGCGTAAGCCTGATCCACGAAGGCACGCCCGGCGCCCGCGCCGACCTGCAGGGGGTTGATCTCAAGTACGCCGTCAACGATAAGACCAGCGTCAAGGCCGAGGCCGCCACCAGCAGCAAGAACGTCGGCGCAAGCGCCTATTCCGGGAATGCCTTTCTGGTTGAGGTTGCCCATCGTGACTCGCAGTTGGAGAGCAAGACCTACATCCGCCAGCAGGATGGCGGCTTCGGCCTGGGCCAGCAACCGGGCAGCGAGAGCGGCACCCGGAAGTACGGCAGCGACGGCCGCTACACGCTCTCCAAGCAGCTCGCCGTCAATGCGGAGATCTTCCGCCAGGAAACCACCGGCACCAAGGGGCTGCAGGACGTTGCCGACGCCCTGCTGACCTATAAGCTCGCCAAGTTTGAAGGCAGCGCCGGTCTGCGCTGGGCCCGGGATGAAGACAAAAGCGGTGTCTCCCGCACCTCCACCCTGCTGACCGGCGGGCTTAAAGAAAGTTTCCTGGCCGACCGGCTGGAGCTGTACGCCAAGGGCGAAGTGGCGACGGATCAGGCGGCCAGCAGCGATCACCCCAACCGCTTGATCCTGGGCGGGGAATACGCCCTGACCAGCACCACCAAGATCCTGGCGGCCCACGAGATGACCTGGGGGGAAAACCAGGACAGCCAGAGCAGCCGGATCGGCTTCAAGGCCACGCCCTGGCAAGAAACCGCTCTACACAGCAACCTGGAGGAGCAGAGCAGCGAGGCCGGGGTGCGGACCTTCGCCAGCACCGGCCTGACCCAGGGCTGGAAGCTAAGCGAGGCGCTGCGCCTGGACTTCGGCCTGGAACGCAGCCAGACCCTGCGCCATCCCGGCGACACCCCGGTCAACGTCAAGGCGCCGCCCGCCTCCGGGGCCATCACCGACGACTTCACCGCCGTTTCCACCGGCGCCACCTACAAGGAAAAACTCTGGTCCATGACCGGCCGAGCCGAGTATCGCAACGGCGAAAAAGAAGACAAGGAGGACCTGCTCTGGGGCTTCTACCGGGAAGAGACCCCAGGCTTCGGCCTCGCCTCGCTGTTCCATTATTTCGCCAGCGATCAGGTCAGCGGCTGCCGCAACAGCAAGACTGAGTTGGAGTTCTCCGCCGCCCGCCGCCCCCTGGAAAGCCCGTGGATTGTTTTGGACAAACTCAAATTCTCCGAGCAGCAGGACGTGAGCCCAACTCTCTCCAGCCGGAGCCGCAAGGTGGTCAACAACCTGAACGCCAACTACCTCTACGACCGGCAGAACCAGGTGTCGCTCAACCACGGCGTCAAGTATGTGATCGATAATTTCGACGGGGCCGAGTACGCCGGAATTACCCAGTTCCTGGCGGTGGAATATCGGCACGACCTCAACAAGGAATGGGATCTGGGGGTGCAGAGCGCCGCCCATCTCAGCCAGGTTGGCAACAACGCCCTCTACTCGGGCGGGGTTTCGGTGGGCCACAGCCTGGCCAAGAACATCTGGTTATCGGTGGGCTACAACGCCAGCGGCTTCCGGGATGACGACTTCAGCGGCGCCAATTACACGGCCCAGGGGGTTTACCTCAAATGCCGCGCCAAATTTGATCAGAACACGGCCCGGCAGTTATTGGCCTGGTGGGAGAAATGATGAGGGATGGCTTAGGAAAACTATGACTGATGAACTACAAAAAACAGCAGCTCAGCTGAATACACGGTGCAAGATTGTGCTGGTTCTTGTCTTGCTATGCAGTGTGTTGCTTCTGCACGGGGAAAGCGCCAAAGCAGCGACGGCAGTCTATTACGTTCGAGGACTCACGGCAACTTCCGTCGGCACCGATGGAAGCACCACTATTACCTCGGAAGCCAATGTATCCTACGACTACACCACAAGCGGAACCAATCAATATCGAGCCATTACGAACACAACCGCTCCCCCAGGGAATTCCCGGAACCGGTTGCGGAACAACGCCACCACCACCGCCAGTAATATCGAGGTTTTTCGTGCCTATACGCCAACCTACGGATCGTCCACAAGCATTGCGGCGAATGCCACAACCCATATTACTGCCTACGTGCGGACTACCGGCACCAGTGCCAGTGCCTACGCGGTAATTTACGAATACAACGATACCACCGGAGTGGTCGGCGCCGCGAAAGGTACCACCAACACGGCCACCATTGATGCGACAATTTCATCAGGCCAAGAATTCGATCTGACCTTCACTAACAGTGCCTTCTCGGTCGCCAGTGGTAATCGTCTGGTCACTTACTACTACATAACCAAAAACAATGCAGATGTATGCTACCTGTATGGAGCAATATCCAACACAGGAACTCCGGCAGGATCCACCTACTTCACGGTCAGCGAAACATCTACATCAACCCCGACTTTGACCACGCCCACTGCAACCCCAGTGTTGGCTACCACCGCAACTCTCGGTGCCAACATCACTGACAATGGCGGTCAATCGCTCACCGCCCGGGGCACCTGTTGGGACACGAGCTCAACCCCCAGGGCCAATTGCCTGGCCGAGGGTGGCACCGCAACCGGTGTTTACACCCAGGCCCGCACGGCGCTGACCGCCGGGACCAAGCTCTACTACGCCGGTTATGCCACCAATACTGCTGGCACCGGCTATTCCTCCGACGGCAGTTTCTACACCGAACCTGCGACTCAGGCCTCGGGAGTCAACTTCACCTCGATTACCGCGACCAGCATGACGGTCAACTGGACGCGGGGCGGCGGCAGCGGAGTGCTCGTGGTGATGCGGGATGGTTCCACACCCAGCCCCGACCCGACGGATGGCACCTACACGGGTTACACCGCCAACACCGCCTTCGGCAGCGGCACCGCCCTGGGTGGCGGCTACGTGGTCTATAAGAGTACCGGCAGCAGTGTCCCCATCACCGGTTTAATAGGAGGCCATACCTATTACGTCAATGTCTATGAATACCAGGGGAGTGTTGACACCTCCAGCGCGGATCAGGGAACAAACTACAAGGGCAGCCCGGCGACTGCCAGTCAGACCACCACCATCATTGCGCCCTCCCTGACCTCGCCCACCGCCACCGCCATCGCCGCCACCACAGCGACCCTGGGCGCCAATATCACCGATAACGGCGGGGCGACGCTCACTGCCCGGGGCACCTGCTGGGACACCACCGCCGCCCCGAGGAACAATTGCCTGGCCGAGGGTGGCACCGCGACCGGGGTATTTACCCAGGCCCGCACCACATTGCCAGCCGGGACAAAACTTTACTACGCAGGCTATGCCAGCAATTCCGTCGGGACCACCTATTCGAGCGACGGCAGCCTCTACAGCGAGCCGACCACCCAGGTCTCGACGATCGGTTTCACTGCGGTCTCCAGCGCCAGCATGACGGTGACCTGGACGCGGGGCAGCGGGACCGGCATTCTGGTGGTGATGCGGGCTGGGGCCGCGCCCGGTGCCGACCCGACGGATGGCACCTACACGTCCTATGCCGCCAGTACGACCTACGGCAGCGGCTCAACCATCGGCAGTGGCTATGTTGTCTTTAAAGGCACCGGCAGCAGCGTGACGGTGGACGGCTTGTCGCCGGGCATCACCTACTATATCAACGCCTATGAATACCAGGGAAGTATTGATACCTCAGGGGCGAACCAGGGCACCAACTACAAGGGCAGCCCGGCGACCTCCAGTCAGGCAACCATCACCATTCCCCCGGTCCTGGCCTCACCCACGGCAACCGCCATCGCCGATACCACCGCATCCTTGGGTGCCAATATCACCTCCGACGGCGGCTTGACGCTCACGGCCCGAGGCACCTGTTGGGACACGACGGCAACTCCCCGAAGCAACTGTGTCGATGAGGGTGGCACCACGGCGGGGGTGTTCAGCCAGTCCCGAAACTCATTGCCAGCCAGCACGAAGCTCTACTATGCCGGTTATGCAAGCAATAGCTTGGGAACAAGCTATTCCTCGGACGGCAGCTTCTACACCGAGCCTGCCACCAGCGCCTCGGAGGTTAATTTTACCGCCCTCACTGGCACCAGCCTGACGCTGAACTGGACGCGGGGCAATGGCACTGGCGTTCTGGTGGTGATGCAGGAAGGCGCACCACCCGGCACTGCTCCGGCGGACGGCACCTACTCGACATATTCCGCCAATGCGACCTACGGCAGCGGCTCGAGCATCGGTGGTGGTTACGTCGTCTACAAAGGCACCGGCGCCAGCGTGCCCATCAGCGGCCTATCGGCAGGACATACCTATTACGTGGCAGTTTACGAATATGCGGGCAGCATCGATACCTCCGGCACCGACCAAGGGACGAACTACAAACCTTCGCCAGCCACGGGAAACCAGATGACCACCCCATACTGCTCAGACTCGGCCTCAGTCACGGCCTGGCGTTCAATAACCAGTGGCAACTGGGCTACGGCTGGTATCTGGCAATGCCAGAGCGGAAGCACCTGGTACAACTCGCCAGCGACGACACCCACCACTGGCACGCCAATTCACATTGTGAGCGGCAACACGGTGACCGTAGCAACCGGCGTGACTGTTGACAATGTCACCATCGATGCCGGAGGCCAGGTGACGATCAACAGCGGCATCATCTGGACAATCAACGATGGTACCGGCACGGATTTGACCGTCAACGGCACTCTGGCTAACTCCGGCACTTTAACCCAGAACAGCGGGAGTACCATGGCGGTGGGGGCCGGGGGTCTCTATCAGCACACCGCCAACACGACAACCATTCCGGTAGCAACCTGGGATCCTGCCTCCACCTTCTACTATGGAGCCGGCGCCACCAGCGGCACCCTGACCCCGGCAACCGCAACCTACGGGAACGTGGTCTGGAATAACTCTGCCCAGACCAGCCAGAGCTATCTTTCCAGCACGGCGGGGCAGCCGGTTATCGCTGGTAGCCTGACGGTCAACAACACGGGCAGCAGCCACCTGCATTTAACGAGTTCGACGACCTCGGGACAAACGATTACCGTGGGCGGGGATATCATCATTCAAGGAACCGGATCGGCCAATGCCGAGTTGGAACCATTTCACGGCACCAGCGGCACCTTCAATATCAGCCTCGGCGGTTCCTTCAAGCAGATAACCGGCAGCGGCACCAACCAGGGAATGGGCTGTTTTCACGGGAGTTGCGGGGGCAGCACCTGGAATATCAACTACACCGGCACAAACAATCCCGTCATTCAGGGGACCTTAAACGTCTCAACCACCACCCAGACCATCAACCATAATATCACCAGCCCCGGGGTATACAGCCTGGGAGGGGCGGTGACCGTGCCCGGTTCACCCGCCACGACCACGCTGAATGTCAACAGCGGGGGAACGCTCAATACCGGCACGTATATTGTTTCCGGCGCGGGAGCTTTCACCGTTGCCTCCCTCGGCACCCTCGGGATCGGCTCGACGGCCGGGATTACCTCCTCCGGCGCCAGCGGGAATATCCAGACCACAACCCGGACCTTCAATACCGGCGGGAATTATACCTATAACGGCAGCGCCAGCCAGGCGGCCGGCACCGGCCTGCCAGCCACGGTCAACAACCTCACCATCAGCAATACCGGCGGGGGAGGGAACAACACGGTGACCCTGGCCCAGCCTGGGCCAGCCGGGACGACGGTGAACGGCAATGTCATTATCAGCAGCGGCACCCTGGCCGCCAACAGCTACCCCATCGACGTCAACGGCGGTTGGAGTGATCAGGGCGCCTTCACCCCCGGCACCGCCACCGTCACCTTCAGCGGTACCGGTACCCAGGCCATCACCGGAGACAACACCTGGTACGGGCTGGCGGTCACCGGGACCACCAGGACGGTCTCATTTGAAAGCGGCAAGACCCAGACCGTGGCCGACTCCATCAACTTCACAGCGGATCCCGGCAAGATTATTACCCTAGCGCCGTCAACCGCCGGTGCCGCCTGGAATCTGGCTTTAAGTGGCGCATCCCCGACGGTTTCCCGGATTTCTGTTTCCTATTCCAATGCCACCGGCACGGTCATAAACGCCTACAACGGGACAAACACCGATGGTGGCAATAACAGCGCCAACTGGCATTTCTCTGGCACGACTTTTACATCAAATGTGGCCTCCGGAAACTGGAGCGCTGCGGGATCGTGGACACCGGCCGGCCCCCCGGATATGTACAGCAATGTGGTCATTGCCAATGGCCATACCATTCTTGTCGACGGCTCGACCAATACCGTCAACAACCTCACGGTCAATACCGGCGGCACGCTCAACACCGGCAGCGCCGCAGCCGTAACCGGGTTGGGCACCTTTACCGCGCAGAGCGGAGGATCAGTCTTGGTCGGCGCCGGTAATTTCCCGAGCTACCCCACCAATAGCCTGCATAGCGCCAGCACGATCAATTATAGCGGCGGGACGCAGACCGTCGCAGCAATGACCTACGGCAACCTCCGGACCTCCGGCAGCAGCACCAAGACCCTGGGCGGCGCAACCAGTATTGCCGGCACCCTCACCATTGACTCCGGGATAACGCTGGCCACCGGTGCCAATACCCTGACCTTCACGTCCGGCAGTATCGGAACCATCAATGGCACCCTTAAGGCTGATCAAGGCATTTCCAACAGCGGCACCCTCACCTTTAACGCCAACAGTACCTACCAGCATGCCATCAACAGCCTGACGATACCCGTCGCCACCTGGGATCCGACCTCAACGCTCTACATTACGGGAATTACCACGGGTGGTACCCTTACCGGTACCGATAGAAACCTGGGCAATGTCAAGATTGAATGCTCACTGGGGAGTGAGCTTTATCTGACGAGTTCAACATCAACGGTGGTCTATGGTGATTTGCTGGTGGTGAAGACAAGTACCACCGCCCCATCCGCCAGCGTCCATATGGCGTGGTCCACGACCGGGGGCGTCACAACTGCGGATATCCGCGGCAACCTGAGACTGGAGGCAACCGGTACAAATTATGCGTCAT
>Ga0334722_10006291_pt1 | contig 11797 bp, 6 predicted proteins | sample C3_bottom_MG_FD_207210 | JGI IMG/M metagenome (GOLD analysis project Ga0334722, IMG submission 207210) | Sediment microbial communities from Yellowstone Lake, YNP, Wyoming, USA - C3_bottom | ecosystem: Environmental > Aquatic > Freshwater > Lake > Sediment | place: USA: Wyoming | collected...
AGCAGTTTTATCGCCGTATAAACCAGGATTCCCCCGAACAAATACAATGTCCAGGAAAACGAATTGACCAGGGCCACGCCCCCGAAAATCATCACCCCGCGGAGGATTACGGCCCCGATGATCCCCCAGATCAGGACCCGGTGATAGAGTTTTTCCGGGAGGGCGAAGTACCGGAAGATGACCAGGAACACGAACAGGTTGTCCACCGAAAGGGATTCCTCTATCACATAGCCGGTAAGAAACTCCAAAGCCCGGGACGGCCCCAGTTGCCGGAGCACTCCCAGCCCGAAAACAAGGGACAGCGACACCCAGACTGCCGTCCATATTCCCGCCTCGCGCAGGGAAACCGCGTGCGCTTTCCGGTGGAATACGCCGAGGTCGAGCGCCATCATTGCGCCCATGAACGCCAGGAAGGAGGCCCATACCCACACCGGAACCGTTTCCATCTACCGCATTAGAACACGCCTGATTAATTTCTGCCCACCGCCAGACAGGGGAGGGAAACCTGCTTTACCTGGAGGCCATGCCCCTTTTCTTCCACAGGTAATACACAGCCGGGTAAACGGCCAGTTCAAGCAGGAATGAGGAGAACAAGCCGCCGACCATGGGCGCGGTAATGCGCTTCATTACATCAGCCCCGGTTCCGGTGGACACCATGATCGGCAGGAGCCCGATAAAGGCGCAAGCCACTGTCATAACCTTGGGGCGGACGCGCTTGACCGCGCCGTGAACGATGGCGTCTTTCAGGTCGGCAATCTTGCGCATCCTTCCCTCACGCACTGCCCGGTCATGCGACAATTCGAGGTACAAAAGCATGAATATTCCCGTCTCGGCGTCCAAGCCGGCCAGGGCTATCATGCCTACGGCCGCGGCCACCGAAAGGTTATACCCCAGGATCCACATCAGCCAGACCGCGCCGATAAGGGAGAATGGCACCGCCATCAGCACGATGCCGGTGCGGACCAGCGAGCCGGTGTTCAGATAGATCAGCGCAAATACTACTACAAGCGTGAGCGGGATTACCACCTTCAGGGTTTCCTTTACGCGCGCCATGTTCTCAAACTGGCCGCTCCACAGGATGCTGTATCCCTCGGGGATTTTGATCGAATCCTCCAGGCGACGCTTGGCCTTTTCAACGAATCCGCCGATGTCGCTGACCCCGGTGTCCACATAAACAAAAGCCGCCAGCTGGCCGTTCTCGTTGCGGATCATGCCCGGCCCCTCCACGGTCCGCACCCGCGCCACGGAACCCAGGGGGACCGTATGGCCCTGCATATTGCTCAAAAGGACCTTCCTGACCTGCTCGATGTTCTGGCGGAATTCCCGCTCATAGCGGACATTCACCGGATAACGCTCCCGGCCATGGATGACCGTGGTTACATTTTCGCCCCCCAACGCCGCGCCTAATACCATCTGGGCGTCGGCGATGGAAATACCGTGCCGGGCCAGCGCCCGCCGGTCCCATTCCACATCCAAAAAGTATCCGCCCTGGGCCCGCTCGGCAAACACATTGCGCACGCCCGGCAGGTCTTTCAGGGCCTTTTCTATCCCGATTCCTATCTCCTGTATCCGGGCGAGATCCGGACCCATGACTTTTATCCCGATGGGGGTGCGGATGCCCGTTGAAAGCATGTCGATCCGGTTCTTAATGGGCATGGTCCAGATGTTCGGGATCCCGGCAAACTGCATCTGGGAGTCCAGATCCCGCACGAGCTCCTCGGTCGTCTGCCGGTCATCCCAGATCCAGCGCACCAGCGGCTTCATGAATGAGGGGCACCATCCCGAATACCAGCGTTTTTTCTCCGGCCATTCGTGCCGGGGCTTGAGCAGGATGGTCGTCTCGACCATGGAGAAGGGCGCCACATCGGTGCTGGTTTCCGCCCTTCCCGCCTTGCCAAACACCCGCCCGACCTGGGGAAACGACTTGAGCAGTTCGTCCTGCCTTTGCAGGATGCGGGCCGCCTCTGTTTCGGATATTCCCGGCAAAGCGGTCGGCATATACAGCAGGCTGCCCTCGTCCAGGTTCGGCATGAACTCGGAACCCAGGCGGAAAAAGGGTACCAGCGTGGTCAGCAGGACCAGTCCGGCGGCCGCCACTGTCCTCCGCGGATGGGCCAATACCAGGTCCACGACCGGGTGGTACCACCGGAACAGGAATCGGGACACCGGATTGTCCTCCTCCTTCTGCATTTTTCCGACGACCACCACATTGGCAAAATCCGAGAGCCATTTCGGCCGGAACGAGTAGTTGTTGAACCTGATGATGAGCAGGCGCAGGGCCGGGTCCAGGGTGATGGCCAGAACGGCGGCCACCATCATGGACAGGTTCTTGGTGAACGCCAGTGGTTTGAACAAACGCCCTTCCTGGTCAACCAGGGCAAAGACGGGCAGGAACGACACCGCGATGACCAGCAGGGAATAGAAGCTGGGCCGGGCCACCTCCTTGATGGCCGACACCAGGAGGGGGCGGTAATCGCCCTTTCGGCCGCCCGAGTCCCATTCCTCCATCCGTTTATGGCTGTTCTCCACCACCACAATCGAGGCGTCCACCATCGCACCGATGGCGACCGCGATGCCGGACAGCGACATGATGTTCGCGGATACGCCCAGGTAATACATGGGAATAAAGGCCAGGAGAACCGATATCGGCAGGGTAACTATGGGGATAAGGCTGGAGGGAATATGCCAGAGGAACAGCATGATGACCAGGCTGACGACCATCATCTGGACAACCAGTTCATGCTTCAGGTTTTCCAGCGCCCGGTCGATCAAGTCGGACCGGTCATATACCGTCACCACCTCAACTCCCGCGGGAAGGCTGGGCTTGACCTCTTCCAGCCTTTTCTTCACTCTTTTGATGACCTCCGGGGCATTTTCGCCGTGGCGCATGACCACCACGCCTCCCACCGTTTCACCCTCGCCGTCCAGTTCGGCTATTCCCCGGCGCATTTCGGGTCCCCAGGCCACCCGGGCCACATCCCGCACCCGGACCGCCGTACCGGTTTTTTCATCCGAACGCACCGGAGCTTCCCCGTAATCGGAAAGGGTTTTGGCGTATCCCCGCCCGCGCACCATGAATTCGGTTCCGGCGAACTCCATCACCCGGGCGCCCATTTCCACATTGGCATCCCGGACCGCCCGGACCACATCCATGGTGGAGACCCCGTAGGCCTCCAGGCGGACCGGGTCCATGGTCACCTGGACCTGCTTTACAAAACCCCCTACGGGGGCCACCTCGGCTACGCCCGGAACAGACTGGAGCTGAAAGCGCAGGTTCCAGTCCTGAAAGGAGCGCAGGTCCGCCAGGCTGTTCTGCCCGGTCCGGTCCACCAGGGCATACTGGAATACCCATCCGACAGATGTCCCGTCCGGCCCCAGCTCAGTCTTAACGCCGTCTGGCAGTTGGCCCTGAATCTTTGACAGGTATTCAAGTACCCGGCTCCGGGCCCAATACAGGTCCGTACCATCCTCAAAAATCACGTAAACATACGAATAGCCGAAATCGGAAAAACCCCTTATGGCCTTGACCCGGGGGACACCGAGAAGCGCCCGGGTTATGGGATAGGTAACCTGATCCTCAAGGATGTCGGGACTGCGGTCCCAACGGGAATAAACTATAACCTGGGTATCCGACAAATCCGGGATGGCGTCAATAGGAATGCGCTTGAGGCAATACCCGGCCCAAAGGGAAAGGATGAGGACTGAGACGACGGTCAGTCCCTTCTTGCGCGCACAGGCTTCGACGATCCTTTCAATCATGCCGGGCTCCGGCTAATGTTGGTGGTCAGGCCGGATATCCTCCAGCGCAAATTGATAATGGTTTTTCTCCTTTGCTGAGAAGCCGTAGTTGGGTTCATACAACGGCTTCTAAAACTGTTCCAGGGCCGCCTTGAATCGCGATTCGGAATCGATGAGGAAATTGGCGGAAGTTACCACGCGGTCGCCAGCCTTTACCCCGGAAAGAACCTCAACCCAGTCCTCGCCGGATTTTCCCAGCCTGACTTCAACCGGCTTGAACCGGCCCTTTCCATCTGTTACAAAAACAACCTTGCGTTCGCCCCCGTAAAGAATCGCCTCGGCCGGAACGGCCAGCCGCTCGCCATACTCGATGGTTACCGACACCTCGCAGTACACCCCCGTCTTGAGCCAGCCGGCCTCCCCGCTTGTTTCCAGCGCCACCGCATAGCTCCGGGTTACGGCATCAAAGGCGGATTCAATCCCGGATACGGCGGCATCAACCACCTGCTCCTGGGGGCCCATGATGCGGGCCTTCATGCCGGTCTTCAGCGTCCCGGCGTCGATTTCCAGCAGTTCCGCCGCGACTGAATTGGGGCCCGTTACCCGCCCCGGCAGGCGCAGGCGCCGGGACAGCTTGCGCTTTTCCGTCGGGCGCCATTTCACCCCGATAAGCTGCTGCCGCCGCTCAGAAAGGGTAAATGCCGCCTGGCCGGTCCCGCCGGATTTTCCCTCCGCGGCCCCGTCCTCCTCCGCATAGACCGGGACATAATCCATCCCCATTGAATCCTTCATGGGCTTGTCAGAAAACTTCGAGGGATCCATGGGGTTCCGGTAGCGGACGATCTTTTTTCCCTTCACCCCGCCTCCCGCCGGCGGACTGATTGAAACAGGGGAGAGGTCCATGTGGCAGATGGGGCAGGTCCCTGGACGGTCCTGCACGATCTGCGGATGCATGGAGCACTGGTATTTCACGCCCGCCCTGACACCCGCACCGGACCCGTGTCCGCAGCCGCGCACGGCAAATACCAGCCCGAGGACCAGCACTACGACAGCGGCCATTATCACCGCGGTCATCCTTTTAGTGCCCGCAAATCTTTTCAGGTTCATAATCATCCCCCCTTTCATCACTTCCCCCTTAACCGGGCCAGGACAGCCGTCGATCGGCCGATCTGGGCGGTAATCATCGTCTTTTCCAGGTTCATCGAAAGCCAGGAGCGCACCGCGGTCAGTGCATCAGCCGGCCCGGTGGAACCGCTTTGGTATCCCGTAACCGCCAGGTCCAGGGCCCGGTCAGCCTGGGGCAGAACATCATTGTTGAAAATTTCCTCCTGCCGGCGGGCCAGTCCCAACCGGGCAATTTCAATCAAGGCCAACCGCCTCACTTCCAGCCGGGTTTTATCCAGTTCCGCCGTTGACGCCTGGACCTCCCCGCTGGCGGCCCTGTTCTCGCCCAACGGCTTCCAGAACCAGATAAACGGCAGGCTCAGTTTCGCCATCGCCATTCCCGTCTTCCCGCCGTCTTTCATGTCAACTGCGCTGTATTCCAGCATGATGTCCGGGAGCCACCCGGCGCGGGACTGGGCCCGGCGCGCCTGCATGGTTTTCAGGTCTTTCAAGGCGAACGCCACCGCCGGGCTGTCATTAATGCCCGAATCCAACCAGGTGGAATCCTCGAGACCGGGCACCTCCGGCGCCCTGGCCATGACCGATGATGATACCGTCAATTCATTCCCGGGATCTTCCCCCATCAGCTCGTTGAGGGCTGACCGGGCCTCGAGTTTCTCCTGCGCCAGGTCAAGCCGGCTGATTTCCAGTCCGGCTTTTTCCATCCGCGCCATGGGCGTCATCAATTGTTCCATCCTTCCCGACTGCCCGAACCGGCTCCTCTTTTCAGACAGCACCACCAGCCCATCCATGACTTCGGATGCCCTGACAAAATATTTTTCGGATTCCGTTGCCACCACCAGGTCCCAATACATCTGCCGTGCCATAAATAACTGTTCCTGCAGGACCATCCGCGCCGCGGCCTCCATTTTTTCCGCCTCCGCGGAAGAGGCGTGCCAGGAAAGGAATGTCTTGCCGGGGAAGGGGATTTCCTGGGACACCACAAGGGATTTTCTTTCGGCTTCATTGAGGGCGAATCCGGGCCGGGGGAAATCCTCGCGGGTTACCCCCAGCCCGGGAGCAGGCCAGCCGGCCGAGGCGAGGGCCATCCCGCGGGCGGAACTGGCCCGGGCCTGTGCTGACAGAACCGCCGGATTTCTGGCCTGAACTGCTTTCTCGACATCCACCAGAGACAGGGTGTTACCAGTGGCGGCATTGCCCATTCCGGCCCATAGGAATAGGACAACTATCCACAAGGTTTTAATGATTCCCATAGACTAAAAGAATACCGCCGTGCCTGCCAAAGTGCAGGGCCCAAAAAAAGGGCCCCGGGATTGCCTTTCTGTGGTATTGATTGCATATTATGGCTTATTTCCACCATTTATCCCTTGTTATGCTTACCGTTTAGGTTTGGTATTCGCCCGCGTAGCCGACGCACACCATCAAACCGTTGACCGAATTATTTAAACCGGAAAACATGAAAGAATAGACTACTCATTATGAATACGAAGAATCGGACATCTGAAAAATGGAACTAGGCGTCGACTACTACCCGGAGCACTGGGACCGGAAAGACTGGGAAGGGCACGCCCGGCTCATGAAGGAAGCCGGGCTCAAGGTCGTCCGCCTCGCCGAGTTCGCCTGGGCCAAGATGGAGCCAAGCGAGGGGAAATTCGACTTCAAGTGGCTGGATGAGGCCATCGAGGTCCTGCGTAAACACAGTATCAAGGTTATCCTGGGCACACCCACCGCGGCTCCGCCCCCGTGGATGGTTGCGGCGCATCCGGACATCATGCCGGTCTATATGCAGGACGGGACGCGCTTCGAGCCCGGCGGACGGCGGCACTACTGTTTTTCCAGCGGTGAGTTCCGGGACTACACGAGAAAAATCGTCGTGGCAATGTGCCAGCATTATTGCGACCATCCATCTGTAATTGGCTGGCAGACCGACAACGAGATTGGCGGACCCCGCTGTTACTGCGACAACTGCGCCAAGGCATTCCGGGAATGGTTGAAGGCCCGCTATGGCACACTGGAAAAACTGAACGAGGCCTGGGGAACCATTTTCTGGGCGCAGATTTGGTCGGACTGGGACCAGATCCCCGTCCCTCGCGACAAGGTGGCCTATCATTCACCGAGCATCCGCCTGGACCATTTCCGGTTCCACTCGGAACAGGTGGTCTCTTACCACGACATCCAGGTCAAGGCCATCCGGGCGCTGTGCCCAAACCACTTCGTTACACATAACTGCATGGGCTTCTATAACGAGGTCGATTATGCGGCGCTGGGCAAAAGCCTGGATTTCATTTCCTGGGACAACTACCCAGGCGATTACGCCAACGATCGCTGGCATGGCAAGGTGATTGGCGCCCACGCCGACTACATGCGGTCGGTCAAGCACATGCCGATTACCGTCATGGAACAGCGCTCCGGCCTGCCCGGCTGGACGGACATCATGGCCTCGGGGGACAGCCCCGGCCAGTTGCGCCTCTGGACCTGGCAGACGGTGGCACACGGCGCGGACCGGGTTATTTATTTCCGGTGGCGCACCAGCCGGTTCGGCATCGAGCAGTACTGGCACGGCATCCTCGACCACCACGGGATTCCCGGGCGCCGCTACCGCGAGATAAAACGGGTGGGGCAGGAGTTCGCCGCCCTGGGCGACCGGGCGGTCGGGGCCAAATACACGGCCAATGTCGGCATCATCCACCATCCGGAATCGCGGTGGGCCCTGGAAATCCAGCGTGGCTCGCCCCAGTTCGACTACCAGCGGCACATCCAAGGCTGGTCATCCGCCTTTGCCCACAACCATGCGGGGGTCGAGTTCTTCGACCCGGCGGATGATTTCACCGGGGTAAAGATCCTGGTCGCCCCGACCCTGTTCCTGTGCGACGGCACTCTGGCGGGCAAATTGCAGGACTTCGCGGAAAAGGGCGGAACGGTGGTATTGACCTTCCGGTCCGGGGTGAAGGATGACGCCAATGTGGTAGTCGCCGAGCGCCTGCCCGGAGTCCTGCGCCAGATGGCGGGGTGCGAGGTCGAGGAATATGCCGCCATGGTACGGGGGGAGGAGTTCCCCGTCGGCTTCTCGGCCCCCCTCCCCAAAAAGCCCGCCAAGGCCGGTGTCTGGCTGGACCAGTTGAAGCTTACTGGCGCCAGGGCGGTCGCCCGATACGAGTCCGGACCCTGGAAGGGCTCACCGGCCATTACCCTGAACCGGGTGGGCGCTGGCCGCGTCTTTTATACCGGATTCCAGGGCGATGTCCCGTTTTACCGGTGGTTTTGCCGGTGGCTGCTCTCCGACCTGGACCTGCTTTCCCCCTACGCCCCGTCCGAAACTATCGAGATAACGGAACGGGTGAAGGGGAAGGACCGCCTGCTGTTCATCCTCAACCACTCCGAAGCGGCCCAGAAGCTGGCCATGCCCGCCCGCCCGGCCTGGCGGGACGCGTTGACCGGGCAAAAAATCCCCAGAAGCCTTACACTTAAACCCTATGACATCAGGATATTGGCGCCCGTTCCCGTCGCCTGAACGGCGGGTGCTGAAAAAACTGGCCAAGGCCGCACTGGCTGAGGACCTGGGCACAGGCGACATCACGACCGATGCCATAATCCCGGCCGGCCGCCAGGCCCAGGCCTTCATCATCGCCAAGGATAACGGCGTGCTGGCGGGAATCCCACTTGCCCGCGAAGTGCTCCACCATCTTGACCGTCATTCACGGATCCATGCGCTGGCCCACGAGGGACAGCCGGTCCGCAAGGGCCAGCGGATAGCAGATCTGCATGGATCATTGCGCGCCATCCTTACGGGGGAACGGGTCATGCTCAATTTCCTCTGCCAGCTTTCCGGGACCGCCACCCTGACCCGCACCTTTGTGCGCCGGGCGGGACGGCATGGAGTCTCCATCCTGGACACACGCAAAACGACTCCGCTCCTGCGCGTGATGGAAAAATACGCGGTCAGGGTGGGGGGGGGCAACAACCACCGGCTCACGCTTTCCGATGCCGTCCTCATCAAGGACAATCACATCGACGCCGCCGGCTCAGTGATCCGTGCCGTCCGCCTGGTCCGGAGCCGCCTGGGCCACCGCCACACCATCATCCAGGTGGAAGCCCAGTCCCTTGACCAGGTGCGCGAGGCCCTCGCTGCGAAAGTACACGCCATCATGCTGGATAACATGACCACCGCCCATATGCGCCAGGCCCTGAAAATAGCGCGAGGAAAAGCCAAGGTCGAGATATCCGGCGGGGTTACCCTGGGCACGGTGGAAAAATACGCCTCGCTGAAACCCGACTATATATCCGCCGGTGCCCTGACCCATTCCGCCCCGGCACTGGATTTTTCGCTGGAGATAGTAAAAAAATAGCTTGGATAGGTAGCTGAGCCTTAAGCGATAAGCTGTAGGCTGTAAGCCGGAGGGGCGGAGACTGGGTGGTTTCCGCCCCTTTTTATTGCATTGACAGGCCTTCTATTCCCATCTCTCACACCCTGAGCCCTTCGACTCCTGGAGTCGCTCAGGGTTTCGATCTGATGCCGACCCTGGGGACGACCCTTGGAAGTCCTGAGCAAGAGTTGAAATAAGTCGAAGGAGTGGTGAGCAAGCCTTGTGACGACTCTGGGAGCCCTGAGCGAACTCGGTGAGTCGAACGGGGTCGAACCAGTCGAATGGGTTAACCCTCTCAATTCATTTATCCAAACGCAAATGGACTTGCACATAGACCTACTATGTGCTATATATGCTTGCATATGGTACAGAGGCATTTCTGGATAAAGCGCATTGAAAAGGCCTGGCGGGAAAAATCCGTAATCTGGCTTTCCGGGGTCCGGCGGGCCGGTAAAACAGTCCTTTGCCAGGGCCTCCAGGGAATTGAATACTTCGACTGTGAACTTCCCCGGACCCGCCGCAGGCTGGAGGATCCTGAAGCGTTCCTTGACCAACTCCGGGGAAAACGCATCGTTCTGGACGAGATACACCGGCTCGAAAACCCGTCGGAACTCCTGAAAATCGCCGCCGACCATTACCCAACGGTCCGGGTAATCGCCACAGGCTCATCAACCCTGGGTGCGTCCCGCAAATTCAGGGATACTCTGACAGGCAGGAAAGCACAGGTTTGGCTTACCCCCATTTGCCTAGCCGATATGGCGGATTTCCCCCGCTCAGGCATGGAACGGCGCCTCCTGCATGGCGGTCTGCCTCCATTTTTCCTTTCTGAACGGATACCGGAAAAGATGTTCGCTGAATGGATGGAAGCTTTCTGGGCACGGGACATCCAGGAACTGTTTAGCGTGGGAAAACGGGCCTCTTTCATGAAATTTGCCGAACTTCTCCTGGCCCAGAGCGGGGGGATGTTCGAGGCGACGGCATTCGCCGGCCCCTGCGAGGTAAGTAGACCTACCATTGCCAATTATCTTGCCATCTTGGATGAAACCTTTGTTGCCCATGTGCTTCGGCCCTTCACCAGCCGACTATCCTCTGAAATAGTCTCGGCACCCCGGGTTTATGCCTTTGACACGGGTTTCGCCTGCAACTACCGGGAATGGTCCTCCCTGCGCCCGGATGATTTTGGCCTCATGTGGGAGCATATCGTTCTTAACGAAATTCACGCCCTCACCGGCAACCGGAACATCCATTACTGGAGGGACAAGCATGGACATGAAATGGACTTCGTCCTCTCAGACCGGGGCAAGCCGCCCCTGGCACTCGAATGCAAGCGAACCGCTTCCAATTTCGATCCCGCCAACACCCTCGCATTTCATTCGATATATCCCCGAACCGAGCTCGCGGTAATCGCCCATGATGTCAAGGAACCTTTCAAGCACCGGTATGAACAGGCCGAGGTAACATTTGCCGGCCTTGATTGGTTGGGAACCCGTCTAAAGAAAGGGGCCTGAAGATAAGGTTCTTCACTGTCTGATAGGTCAAATTCAGGGCTGGAAAATAAGCACTTGAAGCACCTTCGTCCCCAAACAGCACTTTCCTAAGTCCGACTTAAGCAATACCTGGGCTGTTAGCGATAAGCGGTAAACTGTTAGCCAATCGGGGAATTTTCTATTTTTGGCTTATCGCTTACAGCTTGCAGCTAGAAGCTAAATCCAACTTATGGAGTCCTGGCGCAACGACAGCCGACGTCGTCGCGGCTGTAGGACGGAAGGATGTTGTTCCGGTAGCCAGAGCGCAGGGGGCCGAGGTAGAAGGAACTGCTCCACGAACCGCCGCGCAAGACGCGGTTGGTCCCTGTTGCCGGACCCATCGGGTTATTCAGGGGACTCACCGAGTAATATCCCGACTCGCACCAATCTGCCACCCACTCATCCACGTTCCCGCTCATGTCATACAACCCGAATGCATTCGCCAGCTTCCCACCCACGGGTTGCGTCTTGGAAGAGCTGTTCATGTAATACCAGGCGTAGCTCCCCATTAGCGTATAACCAGGGTCGTCCCCCCAATAAAACGCCGTGTCAGTCCCCGCCCGGCACGCTTTTTCCCATTCCGCTTCCGTCGGCAATCTCTTGCCCGCCCAAACACAGTACGCATTCGCATCGGTCCAGGTTATGTTTATCACTGGACGACTTCCCCGCCCAAAGCTGGAATCTGAGGGCAGAGTTCTGCTGGTCGCTGTGCAGAATGCATCGTATTGGGTGAAGGTCACCTCATACTTGTCAATGTAATAGGCGTCAAGAGAAACAACATGGACCGGCGTTGCATATGTCGCATCCCCCATGTTGAAGTTACCGGCGGGGATAAGCACCTCCGGGCCCGGAACAAAAACAACAACCGCTACCGTCCGCGCCGTCGAAACCGCCGTTACCGTTGTATCCGTCTGGCATCTCGATTCCGCCTTTACCGCATATGTCCCCGCTGTCGTCCAGGTGTGCGATGCGCTTGTGCTTATGCCCCAAATTGAATAACTCCCGTCTCCCCAGTTGAACCGGTACTCGACTGTATGGTCCTTG
>Ga0334722_10006292_pt1 | contig 11797 bp, 8 predicted proteins | sample C3_bottom_MG_FD_207210 | JGI IMG/M metagenome (GOLD analysis project Ga0334722, IMG submission 207210) | Sediment microbial communities from Yellowstone Lake, YNP, Wyoming, USA - C3_bottom | ecosystem: Environmental > Aquatic > Freshwater > Lake > Sediment | place: USA: Wyoming | collected...
CGACTGGGTGCGATATCCGTGGGGCCAGGCCCTGCGATGCCGGCCGCTGGCCGATGTCGCGCACCATTGCTTTACGACCCGTCGCCCTGTGATCCCGTCGGACGCCGGTTCGATGGGGGGCCAACCCCTGGGTGATGCATGGCAGAGCCTCGCACTCGCCTTCGGTGTGCCGCGCCCTCACCTGGTCAGGTTGCGCCAGGTGCACGGCGCCCGCGTCATCACGATCAGGTCGACTGACGCGTCGCACAGATCCGAAGACGAGCGGGCCGACGCCGATGCGTCGGTCACCGACAACGCGACAGTGGCGCTTGTCGTGAAAGTGGCCGACTGTGCTCCGTTGCTGCTTGGTGATCGACGAACGGGGGCGGTCGCGGCCGTGCACGCCGGCTGGCGTGGCGCGATGTCCGGAGTGGTGGCCGCCGCCGTACGCGAACTTGGATCGGCCTTCTCGACCAGGCCGGCCGATCTGGTTGCGGCCATCGGGCCCAGCATCGGACCGTGCTGTTACCGCGTGGGACCCGAACTTCGGGATCAGTTTCTCGAGATGGGCCAACCCGCAGACGCCGTGGGCCGCTGGTTCACTTCGTCATCGCCGGCTGTCGCGCGTCACGGGGTGCCCGGGTCGGAGCCGGTCTCGCCGGATGGCCGTCGGGCATTATGGCTGAACATGTGGACCGTCGTCGCGGACCACCTGTTGCTCGCGGGCCTGTCTACTGACAATGTCCACGTCGCGCGATTGTGCACGTCCTGCGGTCGCGACGTGTTCCATTCGTATCGGGTCGATGGACCGGGAGCGGGACGCATGGTTGGAGTGATACGGGCCGGGGCGAACCAGTCAGTAGACGGTAGACGGTAGTCAGTAGACGGTAGGGAGGCCAGTGGTCCAGATGGAGCTCATTGCGTGTCGATGTGGTATTCGGTCGGCGGCAGGAGGAGCAACGCAGAAGCGCAGCACAGGCATCCTACTGTCTACCGTCTACCGACTACTGTCTACAATCCGCGTGGTTGCCGTGCCTCGTCCATCGCCCGGTTGGCCAAGCCGTCGGCCTCGGAATTCTCCTCGCGTCTCACGTGGACGAAGCGCACCCGCCCAAGCCGGCTTGCCAGCAACCGGGCCTCCGCATGCAGCGGTTTGAGGCCGGCATTCTTGACGCGGTATTCGCCTTTCATCTGGCAGACCAGCAGCAGCGAATCCGATCGGATGGTGATGTCTCTGGAGCCGTGGTCGATCGCGTATCGCAGCGCCGCGAGCAAGCCGCTGTATTCGGCGACGTTGTTGGTGGCGACACCAATCGAGTCGTAGAGTTCGTCGACGAGCTGGCCCGCATCATCCTCGACCCGCACGCCGTAGCCTGCGGGGCCGGGATTACCACGGGAGCCACCGTCAATTGAGAAAGTCATTCGCGGCGTTTACGCGTCTGGCGGAGGGTTGGTGTTGGGCGCAGGCGGCGGACCAGTGAAGTAGAGAATCCGCTGACAGCTCTCGCACTGGAAGATCATCTCGTTACGGCGCAGGTCGTTGAAGGCCTGTGGACGCATACGCACACCGCAGACGCTGCAGCGCCCTTCCTGCACGGTGGCGACGGCCGTAATCCCGCGGTACTTCATCACCTTTTCAAAAATCAAGACGACCGGCCGGCTCATCTGACTCATCAGCGTCTCCCGGTCGGCTGCCAGCCGCACGGCTGCGGTCTGCGCGTCGGCGAGGCCGCCGGCCAGTTCCTTCCGCTCGGTCTCTATCGCCAGTTTCTGCTCCGCGAACGCCTTTTCCGCGCCTTTGACCTGCCGCGTGACCTCGTCGAATTCGATCATGCGCTCGAGGAGGTGATCCTCGAATTTCTGGATCTCGTGCTGGGCGGTCTCGATCTCCTTCTGCATGGCCTGGTACTCGCGGTTGGTCTTGACCTCCATCAGCTGGTTCTTGAACTTCGACAGGCGGCCCTGCTGTTCGGAGAGTGACTTCTCGAGCTCGCGCCGGTGCCCCTGATTGGCGGCGAGGCGCTGCCGCTCGTCCTCGAGCGCTTTCTGCGCCGCGGCGAGCTTCGATTCGAGTTCCTGCTGGCGAACAGGTTCGTCGGCGACGGTCCGACGAGCCCGCTCGGCTGCGTCCTCGATCTGCTGAAGACGGATGACGCGTTCAAGATCAGGATGCATATCGGTTCTGGTGGGCCCACCAGGATTCGAACCTGGGACAGGCCGGTTATGAGCCGGCGGCTCTAACCACTGAGCTATGGGCCCCACGGTAGTCTACTGCGAGCGCCCCTCTAAGAACGCGCGCAGTTTACGGCTTCGCGACGGATGGCGCAACTTGCGCAGCGCCTTGGCCTCGATCTGTCGGATGCGCTCGCGCGTCACCGCGAAGTTCTGCCCCACTTCTTCGAGCGTGTGTTCGGAGCCGTCGCCGACGCCGAACCGCATCTTGATCACCTTCTCTTCGCGCGGCGTCAGCGTCTTGAGCACCGAATCGGTCTGTTCCTTGAGGTTCAGGTTGATGACCGCTTCGGCCGGCGACACCACGTTGCGATCCTCGATGAAGTCGCCCAGATGCGAATCCTCCTCCTCGCCGATCGGAGTCTCGAGCGAAATCGGCTCCTGGGCAATCTTCAGCACCTTGCGCACCTTCGACACCGGGATGTCCATGCGCAACGCGATTTCCTCCGAGGTCGGTTCGCGCCCGAGTTCCTGCACGAGCGACCGCGACGTCCGGATGAGCTTGTTGATCGTCTCGATCATGTGCACGGGGATGCGGATCGTTCGCGCCTGATCGGCAATCGCCCGGGTGATGGCCTGACGAATCCACCACGTCGCGTAGGTCGAGAACTTGTAGCCGCGCCGGTACTCGAACTTGTCGACCGCCTTCATCAGCCCGATATTGCCTTCCTGGATCAGATCCAGGAACTGCAGGCCCCGGTTCGTGTATTTCTTCGCAATCGACACAACCAGGCGGAGATTGGCTTCGACCAGTTCCTTCTTGGCCTGTTCCGCCTGCGCCTCACCGCGCCGGATGGTGTCGAGCGTCTGTCGAAGGTACAGCGGGGTCTCGCCCAGGTCGTCGGCCAGCCGCTTGACCTCGCCGCGAAGCTCGCGATGCTTCGCCATCGCCACCTTGCGGTCGTCTTCCTTGAGCTTCGCCCTGCGGCTCTTGGCTGTTAACTGCTTGTCGATCTGATCGGCGTCCCGCTGCACGCGCTGCACGCGTTCGACGGCCTCCTTGATGTCCTCGATCAGCCGGCGCTTGACGCCCTCGGTAAACTCGATCACCCGGATGAGCTTCGACACCTGAATGCGCGCCCGCATGGCCTTCCATCGGATCCGGCGGTACTTGCGCTTGTCCTTCTTGGGCGTCGCGTCCAGTTTCTCCTGGGCCTTGTCGTACAGAACCCGGGCCTTCTTGACCGCATCGGTCTGCCGCAGCACTTCCCGCGTGCGCTCTTCGAGCCGCTCGTCGGTGATCTCCTCGTCATTGAAGATCACCAGTTCGCGGATCGTGCGCTCGCCGAGCTTGAGCTTGTCGCCCATCTCGATCACCCGGGCGGCCACGGTCGGCGTGCGCGAGATCGATTTGATCACCGCCAGCTTGCCGCGCTCGATGCGCTTGGCGATTTCGACTTCGCCTTCGCGCGTGAGCAGCGGCACGGTGCCCATTTCGCGCAGGTACATCCGGACCGGATCGTTGGTCTTGTCGAGTGCGCCTGGTGTCAGGTCGAGCTCGAGGTCGTCGCCGTCCGGTTTCTCTTCCCGGAACTTCTGGTCGGAGTCGACCACCTCGATCCCGGCATTGCCGAACGTGCTGAACAGATCGTCCAAATCGTCGGACGAGGTGATGTCGGCACGCAGCAGATCGTTGACCTCGTCATAGAGCAGGTAGCCCTTCTCTTTGCCGATGGTAATGAGCTGCTGTACTTCGTCGAACTTGTCCTCGATCGACAAGGCGTCCTCCCGTTAAGAGCCAGATGCCTCCAGCGCGGCCATGCGCTGGAGCAGTTCACGTTTCTGTTGCCACAACCTATCGATGTCCGATCCGCCGCCCGATTCCTGGATCCGATCGATTTCGCGCTGCACGGCGGCGTTCTGCCGCTCGAAGCGGAGGCGCCGGAGCGCCATCGCGCACGACAGCGCCGGAGCCGTCGCATGGGGCTCGGCCGCGATGCCGGTCGCCAGTTGAGCCTCTTCAGTACTTAGACGCTCCAGGAGCGCCGCCGGTAAGAAGTCCGTCTCCGATTGAGCCAAGTCCAATGCCTGCTGCAAGATCTGGGCTGAAGCCAGCGCGTCCACGTCTTCGCGCTCCAGGGTGGACAGCGCTCGAACCGCCTCCTCGGGCTGGTTCAGCAACGCCCAGATCAGGCCTCGCTCGGCCGGCTTCAGATGGCCGTGCGACGGCATTTCGCGCGCGCCCACCACCGTGCGGCGCTCGACGGCCGCCTTGCGGATTTCATCGCGCACGACCGACTCGGTGATGCGCGCACGATGGGCGATCCGGTCCGCAAACTGGTCGCGCGCAGCGGCGTCTGGAATCCGGGCCGCCACACCCAGCATCGCCTGCAGGAATTCGCGCCGGCTGTCATCTTTGCGCAGATCGTGCGACGCCACGGTGCGATCCAGCAGGTACTCGAGGTACGGCTTCGACTGCTGGAGTTGCGAGGTGTACTGCCGCCCGCCCCGGTTCTGGATGAACGAATCCGGGTCGTCTCCACCAGGAAGGACCGTGACGTTCACCTGGAAACCTTCCGCGACGAGCATGTCGCAGGATCGGGCCGCCGCCGTCTGACCGGCCGAATCCGGGTCGAAGCTGAGCACGACTTTCGACACGAACCGCCTCAGCAGCTGCGCCTGCTGCGGCGTGAGCGCCGTGCCACACGAGGCCACCACCGGCAGCCGGCATTCCTGGAACACCTGGGCAAAATCGAAGTAGCCCTCGACGAGCACCACAAAACCGGTCGTCCGCAGAAACGGCTTCGTATGATTCAGGCCGTACAGCGTCCGACCCTTCGTGTAGATCGGCGTCTCGGGCGAATTCAGGTACTTCGGCACCTGGTCGGCATCCATCGCCCGCCCGCCAAACGCCACCACCGATCCGCTGTCGCGCGCAATCGGGATCATCAGCCGGTTGCGGAATCGATCCACGACCTGCCCGTTGTCGCGTTCGACGACGAGACCCGAGCGGAGGAGCATGGGCAGCGAGAAGCCCTGTTCGAGCAGTCGAGTCTTCAGCGCGTCCCTGGCCGAACTCGCGTACCCGTGTCCAAGCGTCGCGATCGTCTCCGGCGTCAAGCCTCGCGCCGTCAATTGCTGGCGCGCCCGCGCGCCACCCGGTCCCTCGAGCTGCTCCCTGAAGTAGGCGGCCGCCACTTCGTGGATCTTGAGCAGCGTTTCGCGCTCGCGCGCGTCGACCTCGTTGGCGTCGGGGCCGGATTCGGGAACCGTCAGCCCCACCTTGCGCGCCAGGAGGCGAACAGCCTCCGCAAAGCCAATCTTCTCGTGCATCTCCACGAACTTGATCACATCGCCGCCCACGCCGCAGCCGAAACAGTGGAAGAACCCTTTTTCGGCGTTGACGTTGAACGACGGCGTCTTCTCCCCGTGGAACGGGCACAGGCCCTTGTAGCTGGTCCCGGCCTTCTTGAGCGACACGTATTCCTGGATCACCTGCACGATGTCCGCGCGGGTCCGGAGGTCGTCGATGAAGGTGGATGGAAACAGTGCCACTAGTCTTTCAACTCCGCCACGGTGACCCCGCCGCCGCCCTGTTCGGGTGCGGCAGGCTGATGGTGGACGACCAGCGGATGGCGTTGGAGGAACTCGCCAATCGCGCGGCGCAGTTGCCCAGTGCCGTGCCCATGAATGATGCGCACCGATCGCTCGTCGCTCAACAGCTGGTCGTCCAGGAATCGCTCGACGCGGCCCAGCGCCTCGTCTACGGAACAGCCAATCACATTGAGGTCGGTCCCCACCGCCTCGCGCGCCTGCACCTGCACGTTCACATTGACCCGGGACGCCACGGCCGCCACCGCTCCGCCCACCACATGCAACTCGATGAGTCGCGCCCGAAGGCGCTTTCCCCGCACATCGATCTCGGCTTCGCTGCCATGAATGGCCACCACGCGGCCTTCGAGTCCGAGACCCTGGAGCGTCACCCGATCGCCGACGACCGCGGGAGCGCCCCCGTCGACGTCGTGTGCCCCCGCCTGGCGGCCGGCGCTCTCGCGAATCCGGTCGGCCAGCTGGTCCAGGGCCGCGCGTGCGTCGGCTTTCGCGGTGCCCACCTCGCTGGTCGGCATCTGATCCCCGTGCTGAGCCCTGCGAGCCGCCTCTGCATTCAGCCGCTCCACCTGCTTGCGCACATCGTCGACGATGCGGTCGATCTCCTGTCGGGCGGTGCGCACCCGTGACTCGAGGTCCTCGTCTACGCGCTGACGGACCCGATCTTCCTTCTCCTTCAACGTCTGCTCGCGGGTGCGGAGGCGCAATTCAGATTCCGCCAGAGATTCCCGCTCGCGGCCGACCAGGCGCTGTTCGTGCTCGAGGTTCCGGATGTCCGTATCGATCTTGGCGAGATGCTCCGCCAGTTGCGCTTCTCGGGCGCTGATGTTGTTCCGGGCCTCTTCGAGGATCGACGGATTCAGCCCGAGCCGCCCGGCGATTTCGAGCGCCAGGCTCCTGCCGGGAGCGCCGTAGATCAACCGATACGATGGCTCAAACGTCTCGCCGTCGAATCCGAACGCCGCGCCCGCGACGCCTTCGGTGGTCGCCGCATACGTCTTCAACTGTTCGTAGTGCGTGGTCGCCACCAGGTGTGCGCCGCGCCGTCGCAGATGTTCGACGATGGCGAGGCCGAGCGCGCCGCCTTCAATCGGATCGGTGCCCACGCCCACTTCGTCCAGCAGCACGAGGGCCGGCAGCGCCAGCGACCGATCCATCGACACGATGTTGGTCATGTGCCACGAGAACGTGCTCAGGCTGTTGGCAATCGACTGTTCGTCGCCGATATCGGCAAACACTGAGCGAAACACCGGCACGCGCGACCCACCCGCGGCGGGAACGTGCAGCCCGGCCTGGGCCATCAGCACCAGGAGCCCCGCGGTCTTGAGCGCGACGGTCTTGCCGCCCGTGTTTGGTCCGGTGATGACCAGCACACTGGTCGGCGGCACCATCCGGATGTCGACCGGCACCGGGTCGCTCACTCTGGCGGAACCGTTCTGGGTCGCCTCTCCGTCAGCCGACGCGTTCGAGGCCACAGGCCGCGCATCCGACAGCCGACTGGTCACAGCCGGCATGAGCAGCGGGTGGCGCGCGGCCAGCAACTCGAACGCGCCGTCGCCAGAAATGGCTGGCTCGACGCCGCTCGTCACCGCCGAAAACCGCGCCTTCGCCTGAATGCAGTCCAGCTCGGTTGCCGACTCGATCGTGCGTTGCAAGTCGAGCGCCCGGCGGCGGAACTGGTCGGTCAACTGCAGGAGGATGCGCCGCACCTCTTCGGCCTCCTGCTGCTCGAGTGCCACGATGTCGTTGTTGATTTCCACCGTGCTGAGCGGCTCGAGAAAGAGGCTGGCCCCGCTGGCCGAGCTTCCATGGACAATGCCCGGAATCGCCGATCGATGTTCGGCGCGCACCACCAGCACGAAGCGGCCGTTCCGATCCGTGACGATCTGTTCCTGCAGGTACTTGGCCGTGTCCTTGTTGCGCAGAAACGATTCGAACGTGCCCCGCAGCCGTGTTCGTTGGCGGCGCAGCCGATCGCGCACCGTGCGCAATTCCGGCGACGCTTCGTCTATCACCTCACCCGAGGGGTCGATCTTGTGCCGCGCTTCGGCGCTCTCGGACCGGAACGAGGCGCCTGCCTCGGCCAGCGCCTTGAGCGTCGGATACGATCCATCGGCCCGCTTGATAGACGCACGCGTGGTCTCCGCGGATTCGAGATAGTCGGCCAGTGCAATCAGCCGGAGCGGCTCGAGCGCGCGACCTTCAATCGCCAGACTCGCCAGGATGGAGGGAAGATCTTTCGGCGCCGTCAGCGCAAATGCGCCGACCTGTTCATTGAACCGGACGCCCTCGGAGGTCGCCTGCAGCCATTGCGCAACCCTGCGCGGGTCCGAGGACGGGCGCAAGTTGGCGAGCCGCGCCGCCCCGAGCGGGGTAGCGGCGAATCCGGACACGACATCGATGATGCGTGTGAATTCGAGCGCCTGCAGGACGGCTGGATGCATGATCCGTCAGGGACACCTAGAGTTACACCGTGGGAAAACCACTCCCGGAGTGGTTTTTCGCATCGGAAAGCCGACCAAAAACCAGTCCGGGAGTGCTTTTCCTCTCCGGCCGGAGGAAAGCCCTTTACATTAGCATGGTGACCGACGCGGCCGCAACGGCAGTCATGAGTGGGTAGTGGGTCAGATCGCGAAGCGGCCCCTCGAACCGAGCCGTCTGGCGTCAGTTCACAAAATGAGCCGATAGGGCCGAGTCACGCTGCCGGGGATGGGGGTCCCCGGGGCCGTCAGTTCTGCTAGTTGCCCCGGAAGGCTCGTTTTGTCGGCGAGTGTGAGCGGGGACGCGGAGCAATCTGCCCCACTACCCTAAGTGATTGATTTGGCTGGCGATGCAGGCCGCACCGAACCCGTTGTCGATATTGACCACCGCCACGCCCGGTGCACAGGAATTCAGCATGCCGAGCAGCGCTGCGACGCCGCCGAAGCTGGCCCCATAGCCGACGCTGGTCGGCACGGCAATCACCGGCACCCGCACCAGCCCTCCGACCACGCTTGGAAGGGCCCCCTCCATGCCAGCCACCACGATGACGGCCCGGGCGGCATCCAGCCGATCCCGGCAGCTGAGCAGGCGGTGCAAACCCGACACGCCCACGTCGTAGAGTCGGTCCACCTGGTTGTTCATGACTTCGGCAGAGATAGCGGCTTCCTCGGCCACCGGCTGGTCCGAGGTGCCCGCCGACGCGATCAGAATGGTGCCGGCGCCTCGGGGGAGGTCATCCTGACGCCGCGAAATGATCTGCGCCACGGCGTGGTAGGCTGCGTCCGGGATCTTGGCCACGACTGCGTCGTAGGCGGCCTGGCTGGCTCGCGTCACCAGCAGTGTCTGACCGCGGCTGGCGATTCGTTCGGCGATGGCGGCAATCTGATCGGGGGTCTTGCCCAGCCCGAAGATCACCTCCGGCATGCCGAGCCTGAGAGCCCGGTGATGGTCGACGCGCGCAAAACCAAGGTCCTCGAAGGGCAGGGCGCGAACGTACTCGGTCAGCTGAGCCTCGGCGGCCTCGATCGACAGCGATCCGTCCTGCAGTTGCGCGAGAACCTGGTGGATGAGAGGTGGATTCATTTGGTTTATAATGGTTGATTGTGCCCTGCGGCACAACACTGGACTGGCGAAAAGCTCATGAGCCCATTTGAATCTCTCATCCTCGGGTTGTATTTCTTCATCCTGGTCATTCTTGGCGTGTACGGGTGGCACCGCTACTATCTGGTGTACGCCTACATGAAGAACAAGGACAAGGTGCCCGGGCCTCCGCCCGCCTGGGACGGTCCGCTGCCCGTGGTGACGATTCAGCTGCCGCTCTTCAATGAGATGTACGTCACGGACCGGCTGCTCCAGGCGACCGCGCGCATCGACTATCCGCGCGAGTTGATGGAGATCCAGGTGCTGGACGATTCCACCGACGAGACCACCGAGGTGGCGCGGCGGACCGTTGACCAGCTCGCCGCCGAGGGCTTTGACATCACGCTGATCCATCGGACCGACCGGACCGGGTTCAAGGCTGGCGCGCTCGACGCCGGCCTGAAGGTCGCACGCGGCGAGTATGTGGCGATCTTCGACGCGGATTTCATCCCGAGCGTCGACTTTCTGCAGAAGACGATTCCGTATTTCCAGAACCCGAAGATTGGCCTGGTCCAGGCGCGCTGGGGCCACGTCAACGCGGACTACTCGTTGCTCACGAAGGCGCAGGCCATCCTGCTCGACGGCCACTTCGTGCTGGAGCACGGCGGGCGCAACCGCGCCGGGCACTTCTTCAATTTCAATGGCACGGCCGGGGTGTGGCGCCGCGAAGTGATTCCCGCCGCCGGCGGGTGGCAGCACGACACACTGACCGAGGATCTCGACCTGAGCTACCGGGCGCAGTTGCTCGGCTGGAAGTTCCTGTTCCTGCCCAACCTGGTCGCGCCGGCCGAAGTGCCGGTCGAGATGAACGCCTTCAAGTCGCAACAGCACCGCTGGGCCAAGGGGTCCATCCAGGTGTGCCTCAAGGTGCTGCCACGCATCCTGCAGTCGAATCAGCCGTTTGGCGTAAAGGCGGAAGCCTTCTTCCACCTGACGGCGAACTTCAACTACCTGCTCATGTCGATGCTGTCGATTCTGATGTTCCCGTCGATGGTGATCCGCTACAACATGGGCTGGTACGAGATGCTGCTGATCGACGTGCCGCTGTTCTTTGCGGCCACGGCGTCAGTCGCCAACTTCTACGTGGTCTCGCAGCGCGAACTGTATCCCGACTGGAAGGCGCGGCTCCGGTACATTCCGTTTCTGATGTCGATTGGGATTGGCCTCGCCGTCAACAACACCCGCGCGGTGATCGAGGCGCTGGTCGGGCACGAGACGGCGTTTGCGCGCACGCCCAAATACGGCATCGAGCGCGGTTCCACCGACGACTGGGGCGCCAAGAAGTACCGCCAGGTGGTGGCCATCCAGCCGCTCATCGAAGTGGCGCTTGGCCTGTACTTCACGATGACGGTGTTCTACGCGCTGGCCAACGGGATCTATGGCACGCTCCCGTTTCTCGTGCTCTTCCAGGTCGGGTTTCTCTACACCGGGCTCATGTCAGTGATCCAACAGTTCGGCGGCGGCGGCGTCGTGCTGAATGCGCAGGTCGCGAGCAACAAGTAGGGTTCCGGGCCGCACGATGAATTTTGGTCGAGTGGCTATCGCCGCCCTGGTGAGCTGGTTCGCGCACCTCGGCCTGTCGGGCCTCATCTGGGGCACCATCCTGCCCGACCTGATTCGCCAGCATGCCTCGCTCCTCAGGACGCCCTCGGAAACGAATCTCGTCCTCGGCTACGGCGCGTCTCTCGTCGGCTTCTTCGTCTTTGCCTATGCCTACGCCAAGGGATACGAAGGCGGCGCCGGCCTGGTCGAGGGCCTGCGGTATGGCGTGCTGATCGGGCTGCTCATGGCCATCTTCGGTGGCGTCTGGGGCTATGTGATGCTGCCGATCTCGGCCGTCTTCGCGACGGCGACCATTGTGGACTGCATCATCGAGATGGCCGTATACGGCGCCATCGTCGGGCTGATCTACAAGCCCGTCGCCGGGCGGCGGTAAACCCTCCTTCGCTTCAGGTATCATCGTAGGCACCCTAATCGAAATGGATCAGCAGTACATCCGGAATTTCTCAATCATCGCCCACATCGACCACGGCAAGTCGACGCTGGCGGATCGATTTCTCGAGTTCACAGGCGCGCTGCAGGCGCGCGAGATGATCGAGGCGCAGGTGCTCGACTCGATGGATCTCGAGCGCGAGCGCGGCATCACCATCAAGGCGCACCCGGTCCGCCTGACCTACGACGCGGATAACGGCCATCAGTACGTCCTCAACCTGATCGACACGCCCGGGCACGTCGATTTCTCCTACGAGGTCACCAGGTCGCTCGCGGCCTGCGAAGGCGCAGTGCTCATCGTCGACGCCTCGCAGGGCGTCGAGGCGCAGACGCTCGCCAACGCGTATCTGGCCGTCGAGAACAACCTCGAGATCATCCCGGTCATCAACAAGATCGACCTGCCGAGCGCGCAGCCCGAAGAATC
>Ga0334722_10006293_pt1 | contig 11796 bp, 15 predicted proteins | sample C3_bottom_MG_FD_207210 | JGI IMG/M metagenome (GOLD analysis project Ga0334722, IMG submission 207210) | Sediment microbial communities from Yellowstone Lake, YNP, Wyoming, USA - C3_bottom | ecosystem: Environmental > Aquatic > Freshwater > Lake > Sediment | place: USA: Wyoming | collected...
GCTGATCCCGTTCAGATGTCCTACGGCTTCAGACATGGTCCTTCCCTTCACGACGTGAGACGAGACGAGGCGCGCTTCTATTCACACGCTTCATTCACTCCTAACCCTACACCACCCGGCGGACGCTTGCAAGCGTGGTGCGTCTCGGGCTAGGCTTGGCGCTGATGACGACGCAGGGCGGCTACCCTCAGATCGGCGGGCAGCGGGTCGTCGTCCCGAACCTGGGAGGACCTCCGCCCGCCGCCCTCGGCACCATCGCGTTTCGCGTCACGCTCGGAGATCCGGGGCAGCTCACGAGCTACACGACCACGGAGGACTCGTGGACGACAGTGCTCACGGAGTCGGTCACGGTTCTAGGCGCCGCGAGCGCGATCATGATCTTCGCGAGCTGGGACGGGATCAAGACCAACGCACCCGTCTGCCTCCTCCGTGCACGACTCCGCATCGACGGCAGCGTCGTGGCTGAGGGCGTCGCCGTGTCTCTCGCGCCCGACGAGATGGCGAGCTCGATCATCCAAGCCGTCGTGCCCGAGGCCGCGGGCGCCTACACGGTAGATCTCCAGATGTTCGTGGAGGCCCCCGACGGAGACTTCGTGATCGACCCCGCCACGGGAGGCGTTCCCGGTGTAGACGGTAGACAGGCGAGCCTTCTCGCCCGCGAGGTTCCAACGTGACTCTCTCCTCATGGCTCGGGTTGACTTCGTCAACGCTCAGCTTCGCTGAGCCGGGACCTCGCACATGAGCGTGCCTAAGTTCGTGAAGCTCGCCGCCGACGCGACGATCACGTCGGCGGACGGCTGGCAGGATCTGCTTACGACGACGCTTACCGTCGATCAGGCGAGCAGCAAGATTCTCGCTATCTTCACGACGAGCTTCGCGAGCTTCGCAGGGGGCGGCTACAACACCCATTTTCGCGTGCTCCTCGACGGCGTCGCGCAACCATGCAGCGCGTCGGGCGCTGTCCCCGTGTCCGCCACGAACGCCGCGTGCGGTGCGACGGCGTACTTCAGCGCGCTCTCCGCGGGACCTCACACGCTCAAGCTTCAGTGGAATACGGAGAACGGCGACACGAGGATCCTCGCGGGCGCGGCTCCAGACGTGTACAGCGCCGACCTCTACGTCGAGGAGTACCCTACGACGGGCACGGCGGTCCTCGCGACCGAGAAGGCGCCGCTCTACGACCCGCTCGCGGTGGATTCGACGGCTCTCAACGCCTTCAGCGTGCTCCATACGACGACGTACACGACGATAGAGGCGAGCGCTCAGCTCTTGATCGTCGTGTCCCTCGCGACGCAGCTCACGCTCGTCACAGGATCGGTGGTCGCCCGCGTGATGGTCGACGGGGCGTCGGTCGGAGGGATGGCCTACACCAGCTTCCCTGGCTCCGGGCTCGAGTTCGGAGCCGCTCCCATGGTCCGATGCCCTACCGTAGCGGCCGGCGCGCATACCATCGACGTCGAGTGGCACAAGACCGCGGGTACGGCGGTCGTCTGCAATCCCGCCACCGCCTCGGAGGTGAACTGCTGCACGATCCTGGCGCAGGAGAAGGCCGCCTGAAGAGGCGGAAGAAGAAGCTAGGAAGCTAGAAGCTAGGAAACGAGGCGAGAGCGCGATCAACGCTCTCGGCGCCCGCGACGGCCCCGCGTCGCGGCCGGAAAGAACGGCTCGCGCGCGTCTCGAACCCACGCGGCGAGGTCGTCGTTTCCTGTCTGACGCGCGAGCTCTTCGGCGACCTCGGGCGGGACGATCAGGCGTTCGCCTCGAAACGGAACCCGCGGCTGGTCGGCGAGAGTCCGAACGTCGGCGACGCCCGGCCAGCGCGTCCTCGACCAGTCCCCGAAGAGGAGCACGGCCGCGACGGCGCGAGCCCACCTCTCCTCGCGGGCGACGGCCAAGCGCTCGAGATGGCGCGCGCGTCTCTTGCTGTCAGGCCCGCGAGCCAGGTCTTGAAGCTGCCAGATACTCCAATGCTCCATACGCGCCCGGTCCGGAGCGACGTTCGATGAGAGCAAGAGAAAGAGTGCGCGCCAGTCGCTCCACCCGCTTTCCTGAACGGCGTCGCTCAAGACCTCGCGCGCGCCCTCGCTCTCGAGAGCCTCGAGCGCCAGCGCCAGCAAGATCTCGCTCACGGTCTGTCTTCCCGAGGCCCGAGGCCCCGAGGCCCCTCCTAGAGCTTCATCCCCGGCGGCGGCAGGGCGATGCCCGCGCTCGCGGCGCGCTCGGCACGCGCAAGCTCCTCGGTCAGCGCGAGGCCCGCCTGGACCGCGCGGGTGAGCCTCCGAAGCTCGCCCGCCGAGAGGCTCGCGAACGGGATCAGCAGATCCGAGCACGGGATCGTCTGGCGTTCTTGCGACGCGAGCGCGAAGATCGGCGTCGCGATGTGGTTGATCGCGAGCTGCCCCGTACGTTGGTCGCTCGTCATCTGCGCGGTGAGCTGAAGGCACGGATCGAGAGAGGCGAGCGTCCCCGGATGGGCGAGCGCGGCGTCGCGAGACGTGAAGATCTCCGCGGCGCCGGTCGTGAGGCGCCCTACGACGGTCAGACTGCCGAGAGAGGCCACCCACCAGCGCCTCCCGTCGCCCACGAGATCGGAGAGACCTCCCGCGCCGTTCGTCCTATCGTCGCTCATATCCCGCTCCCGTCTTTCTTTTCGAGGTTCGTCTTGAAGAGAACTCGCGGATGCTCCTCGAGTCCGAGGACCGGCGACGAGACCATCCGGCGCGTCGTGTTGCTCCATCGTCCTATCACGAACCGGAGCTCGGGCCAGCTCCCCCGCACGCGGACCTCGAGACTCGCGACGACCTCCTGAAACGATGTAGGCTCCTCGCTGTGGGAGAAGACGCGGACGCCGTCGACGAGGCGTCTCATGAGCCAGACGCGGACGCGCCACTCGAGGAGAAAGAGCGCGAGCTCTGGGGCCTGGTCGAGGTCGAGCATGCCTCCGTAGTAGGTGCGCTCCGGCGCCGGCATCGGGAACGGACGCTCCCATCGAAAGTGCGGGACGCCGGCGGGCGCCGGATCCGGGATCTCACTCGCTTCGAGCAGCGCGTCGCCGAGCACGCGCATGTCATCCGTGCTCGACCACGCACGCTCGAGAACGGCGCGCGCGGGGACCTCGAACCTCGTAGAGCTCACGGTCTCCGCTCCAAAGCGCAGTGCCCCGAATGTATGGTCAGGAGCGTCCGTCGGTTCGGGTGCGCGAGCAGAACCAGCCACGTGTCCTCAAAACGCCGGCTCTCGTAGACACGTCGAACGACCCAGACGCGGCCCTTCGGACCGTACCGAGGCGTCGTGACCTCGTCGTGAGGCTGAAGGTCAGGCTTGCTCACGGCTCTCTCTCCACCCCTCCGACGGCGCGGTAGGTCGCGAGCCAGAGGTCGAGATACGCCGACATCGGCTCGGACGCCGGGAGGGCGTCGATCGCGCGGTCGGCCGCGTCGCGCGCCGACGTCGTCGGGAAACGCCGCTCCACCGTCCACGTCTTACGTCTCTCACGCTCGCTCATCCGCGTCTCTCGCGGGCGATCTGTCCCGCCATACGAAGTGTCGCGCGAGAGCACGGCCTCAGCAGGATCCAACGCACCCTCACGGCGCACGGCGCGCGTCGACCCTGTCGTCTCGCTCTCGCGACCGCGAGCTCCAGCGCCGTCCAGAGCGTCACGGTCCGCTCCGCGCGAGCGCGTGGTCGACGAACGCCTGCGGCGGCCTGACGGCGTGCTCGCGAAGGTAGTGCGCGAGGCCCTCCGGCCAGACGTAGACGTCGTCGGTCACGTAGACGTCGTCGGTCATGTCGCAGGAGCCGTTCATCGCGAAGAGTCGCCTCGAGCCGTCTTTCTTCGGTTCGAGAATGCAGAACCGGCAGTTGGACCAGCCTTTGTAGCTGCATCCGCGCGTCCCGCGCTCGAGGTAGGCGACCACGCGATCGCGCTCGCTCGGGTCCCACGCGAGGTCGACGTGGTCGTGCGGGTCGGGAAACCACGGCTCGTGATCGGAGCGCCAGAAGCCGACGAGGCGGCGGCCCTGGTCATCGCGACCGTGCCGTTCGAGAGGAACGTAGGTCACGATGAGCTCTCGATCTCGTCGAAGAAGTCTCGGACGGTGTCGTAGGCCGCGTTCGCCTCCTCGCCGTAGCCGTCCGCGCACTCGCCGAGGAGCTCGAGCGCCTCGCGAACCTCGGCGAGCCTCGCGCGCAGCGCCGGGGCCAGAGTTAGAGTCTCATCCTTCTGCGTCTTCATCGTCATCGTCTTCCTCTCCTTCTCCGACCTCTTTCTCTTCCTCTTTTCCCGCCTCGTGCGTCCGGTCTTTCGCCGCGTCCACGCTCGCGGCGATGAAGCCCTCCTTGACGTTCAAGATGCTCGCGACACGCGCGTCGAGAGGATGCCTCGCCACGAGGACCGTGACGAGGATCGCGTTCACCTGACCGATGCGGTCGACGCGCGACTCGCACTGGTCGTTCATCCCCGGAACGACGTCTTGGTCGACGAAGAGCATGTGCGATCCGTATGTAAGCGTGATCCCGACGCCGCCGGCGGCGATCGTGAGCCCGACGCCCTTGAGCTCGCCAGCCTGGAAGCTCGCGACGACGCCGGCGCGCTTCTTCGAGCTCTGATCGCCGGTGATGGTCGCCCACCCCTTACGACTCGTAAGCGTATCGATCGGCGCTCGATGCGCCGAGGCGACGACGAGCGGGGTCTTGGAGTCCTCGTACTCCTTGACCAGATCGAGCATCGCGGGGATCTTCGCCGACGCGAGCGCCGCGCGCGCCGCGCTCCAGAGCTGGAACGGGACGCCCTCGCGCGTGCCCTCGAGAAGTGCCGAGACGCCCGCCAGATCTCCGCCTAGCTCCTTGACGAGCGCGTCGGCTTTCTTTACAGCTTTCGGGTCGACGTCGACCTCGATGAACCGCTTCATCTTCGCCGGCAGGTCCGACATCACGTCCTTCTTGAGTCGACGCAGCATCACGCGCTGAAGCATCTCCGCGGCCTCGAGCGAGGGCTCGCCGTAGACCCATCCCTTCTGGCGCATCACCTTCTCTCTCGAGGTCTTGTCATATACCTCGACCATGTTGGGTCTGCCGCCCATGACGCGCACGAAGTCTCTCTTGCTCCCGAACGCCTCGTACGCGAGATCGAACGCGTCGAGCACGTTCCACGCCTCCGCCGGACGGTTGAGCACCGGCGTCCCCGTGAGCGCCCAGACGCGCCCGTCGCGCCGACGAACCGCACGCGTCATCCGGCGCAGGATCTCTCCTCGTAGGCTCTTCGGGTTCTTCGCGACATGCGCCTCGTCGACGATGAAGATCGTCCCCTCTGGCGGCTCCGGAAGCTCGCGGCAGCCCTCGCAGCGATGCTTGCCGCGCTCGCAGTCGGGCCGATGAGCACCGAAGACGTAGGGATGACAGCCCTCGCACGTCTTGTCGAAGACGCGCGGACACGACGGCTCATGCGACAGAGGAAGAATATCCGTGTTCCCGATGCCCGCCTCGCCTCCCTCTCCCCAGCGCCAGCGCTTACGGCCCTCGAAGACGCGCACCTTCAAGCCCGGACGCCAGAGACCGATCTCCTTCGCCCAGATCCGCTTCATGACCGAGGGGCACACGATCGTGACAGGCGCCCCGGCGGGGATCGCGCAGAGAGCCTGGATCGTGTTGTGGGTGAGGATATAGTCCCGCGTCACGTAGAGGTGATCTTCGGCCTCGACGCGGATGCAGACCGCCTCCTCCTCGCCGCACGGCTCGATGCTCTCGATCGCGTGAGTCGGCGGGTACTTCGTCCGCGGATGATAGCGCGCGGCCTTCGACGTCACTCGAAACGGCTCGACCCCCGACGGGAGAGACATCCGGATCCGGTGATCGACGCGGCCTTGAAGACGCTCGCCCTTGTACGTGTACGACGGAACCCGCGTACTCTCCCAAGCGGACCCCCCGAGCGAGCGAACAAGCTCGAGAACGTCTCTCGCGAGCTGCGGGCTGGTCGTGTTGTACTCGACGCACATCCCGTCCTTGTGGACGGTCCCATCGTTGTCGAGAAGTCCTTGCAGGAGCGCGATCCGCTGCGCGATCGAACCGAGTAGATAGTCGGAGGGGACGAACTTGTCGTAACACCGAACACGAACGCCCAAGGCTCGAAGCTTTCGAGTGAGCGGATTCTTGAAACCCGTCAGGCGGACAAGATGACAGACCCAGTCGACTCCTATCTCTCGAAGCTGAACACCCTCACGCTCGAGAAGCGGCCGGAGCTGATCCCACTGCTCCATCGTTCCTGAGTGTCCGGTCGTACCGGTCGTCAGCAACCCATTCGCGAGAAGCGCCCCGAGCAGATACGGATTCACCAGCAGGTCACGTCGCTCGAAGACGACGGGCTCGACCATCGGAACGAACCACAAACTGTTACCGCGCTTGCGGTCTCCTGAGACGGGCATACGCAGACCCGCTCGCAGGATCTGCTCCGTCGTCATCACACGACCCTTGCCGCCCCGAAAGCGATCGTTCGGCGTCTGCACAAGCCAGAGATGCTCTTTTCCCGCGCGCGTCCAAGCCCCGTCGGTCATCGTGACTCGGAAGAGCGGTTTGATCCCTTGCGGAAAGACTCCAGACACGCGAGTCGAGAGACCGTTCGATCCGATCACGAGATCGCCGACCTTGAGATCGCCCATCGCTCTCCAGCCAAAAGGCGTTAGAATTGGCTCACTTATGGCCGATTCTTTGCCAAGGCCCATCTCGTCGGCCAGCAAAGCTGCGGACCGTAGTCCGAGAAACTCGGCTCCTGGCGGTTGATACCGAAAGAGCGCCTTTCCCGTCTTCTTCAGCTCCACCCTAAGCAGCTTCAGACGCTCGCGGATCGACTGCTGGTCCGCCCACCTCTCGGCGTCGTGCGCCTCGAGCTGCATCCGAACGGGGTCCGAGGGCACGATGTCGTAGCCGAGCTCTCGGAGTCGCCTCACGATGGGCGGAAGCCGATCGATCGTCACGACGTAGACACGACGCGTCTGCTCCCACTTCGCGCCCGCGAGCGCCTCGGTGAAGAGCTTGTACGCCACGCCCTCCGGATGCGACCGCGCCTTGATGAGCGCGCCCGGCGCGCGACCGTTCGGGATGAGAGCGACGAGGCCGCGCGAGAGCTCTGCTCTTCGATCGCGATCTTCGAGAGAGAGAACCTCGTCTGCCATGATCAGTGCTCCGACCCGTCGAATGAATCATAGGGTCTCGTCGTCAGCCTCTTGCCCTCGAGCACGTACCGATAGCTCGCCCGACGAAGTCGCAGCTCCCGGTTGAGCGACTCGACCTGCTCGGGGGTCGCCTTCCGACGCCGACTCTTTCGATGCTTTCGATGCTTCAAGCCGCCCTCCTCTTCTGGGAGCGGCGCGTCGCCCTCTCGACGTTCGTCTTGAAGGCCGTCTTGAGGGCCGCCCGCGCCCGCGCCCTCTCGCGACTACAGCACTCGTCGCAGTGGTCGTCGGTCACGTCGCCGCTCCAGCCGCCGCTACAGAACGGCGTACTTCGAGGGCCACGATGGCGCAGGCTCAAGCACTCGTACCGGCGCTGGCAAGGGACCTCGCACGAGCACTTCGGATGCCGCCGCGCGCGCCGGCCGCGCTCGTCGGTGATGTAGCCGTAGGCGTCGGGGGCGCTCACGACGCGGTCATCCGCCGGACAGCCTCGAGAAGCTTCAGACCGTCGGTCTCGATGCGATCCAGGATCGCGAGGACCTCCCTGTCCGCGCCGGGCGCGTCGACCCCCGCCTCGGCGAGCGCGTCGCATCCGTCGGCGAGCGTCTTGAGCCCCTCCGCGATGAGCCTCACCCCGCGCTCTCTCGACGAGGAGCTCGTCACGACGCTCCTCCAGACCGCGCGCTCGCGAGAAGCCCGACCAGCCGCGTGAGCGAGGCGTCGGCGACGCCGTCCAGCACGTCGCCGAAGGGGTTCTTGAAGACGTCCGTCCCGTCGCCGAGCACGGTCGCCTCGTTCCGAAGCCAGGGCTCGCGGTGCTCCAAGATGAGCTTCGCCGCGAGGACCTCCTCCTCGGCGGGCACGCTGTTGTCGTGGAAGTGCACGACGCGCTCGTCGTCGAGGTCGAAGCACATCCGCCCGATCCGGGCCGCGGTCGGGCTTCGCCGGTGCGCGAGCACGTAGCGGTGTCCGGAGAGGCCTCCGGTCACGACGATGCGCCTATGCCTCGCCCAGCTCTCGTGCTCCTCCTCGCTCAAGAACGCGAGCAGGCACTCCGACGCGCGATCCGTCGCCCCGACCTCGCACTGCGGGCAGCACGGCGTCGGGCGCGCGACGGAGGCCGCGGCCCTCGGCTCCCCCTTCTCTGGCGTCTTCGTCGGCGTAGCCTTCTCGCCGACGACGAGCTCGCCGTTCTCGTACGAGACCGCGGTGATGGTGCGGTCCTTCGGCTTCAAGATCCCGACGAGGCTCGCGCCGGCCTCGGCGAGAGGGGCTGCGAGCAAGATCTTCTGCTCTTGTCTCGCGCGCGAGGCCGAGCCGCCCTCGTCCACGCTCTCGAGCTTGACCTTGGCGACGTCGGTCCACCTCTTCTTGACGGCCTCCGCGAGAAACCGCTCGAGGAGCTCGGTCTCGCCCGCGGTCGGATCGGAGATCTCGAGCACGCAGGCCTTGTCTGGACTCGCGTCGCGGTAGATGGACGTGTCGACGGCGACGAGTCGATGGTCGCCGTTCCATGCGGGGAAGTACCAGCGCATCTCAAACCTTCTCCTTCTTTCGCGAGCTCGCCCGAGGCGGCGTGCCCCGCAGCCCGTGCGGCGAGCCGTTCGTCTTCTTCGTCTTCGTATGAGCCTCGTCGATGACGATGGCTCCATCCACCTCCCTCGCCTTACGAGCCATGGCATGCAGGCCGAGATGGCCGGCGTCACGATCGCACAAGTAGCCGTTCGACATAGTCTCCTGACATCCCTCAGCCCGACGAATCGACACGCCAAGAGAAGGCTCGCTCGCGCTCTCGGACTTCGCGGGCGCGAGCCTGGCCTGGAGGCGCGCCTTGATGCTCTCCTCGAGCTCTGGGAGCTTCGCGTCCGCGGCCATCCGGTAGGCCAGAAGCAGCTCCGAGAGCGAGTCCTCCTCCTTCGAGGCCGACGACGGCTGCTGGAGCGTCTTCATCCCCGCGACGAGCTCGTGGATCACCCTCGCGCCGTAGTTCTCCCCGAACGACGAGCTCCCGACGATCGACCCGAACGACGAGCCCGCGGCAGCGAGCTTGGCGTCGACGAGCGCGTCGTCGCCCTCGAACGGAAGAAGGAGCGCGCCGGCGCTGCGGCACAGATCGACGACGCGCCGGAGGGTCCGCGCGGAGATCCCCTCCTCGAGAAGCTCCAGGACCTTCCGCCGGACCGCGTCCTGGAGCAGCCGCTCCGCCGCCGACGGCTCGCGCGTCGGCCGAGGCGGCACACCACGACGTCTAGGCCCAGCGAGCTGGAAGGGCGTGACGATCCCCGCATCGTTGTCCTCGTAGTCGTCCATCGTCGTCATGGTCTCTCCTTCTAGCTCGCCGTAGATCCTCACGTCGTCGACTCACTCCCCGTAGATGTTCCCGTTCGGGGGCCAGTTCCCGCGCACGCGCTCGCGACACTCCTTCTCGCGAACCTTCGCCCCTCCTCGCCTGTAGCACACGACGGCCTTCTCGAACGCCTCGCGAGCGTTGAGCGTATGGCCGCCCTCCTCGAGCATCTGACCCGCGTGACGGTAGGCGTCTCCCGCGGCGGTGGCGGCGAGCTTCATGACCGCGGGGGTCGACGTCTCCTCGATCTTGTCCGCGACGACGCTCAGGTAGTCGGCGCCGGCGAGCGTGCGCGCGATCACGTCTCGGACCTTGGCCTCGGGGTCGCGCTCCAGCGGGCGCGCCGACCAGCCCCTTGTATCGACCAAACCTGGTTTGGTCGAAGACCGAGAATGCTTTCCGCTCATGTCGCTCTCCTCATCGTCGAACGCCGAGGCTCGGGGTCGATCGCGAAGTAGGCACGCTCGAATTTCGACGCGAGAACTCCGTAGCGCTCGCCGTCCTCGTCCTCCAAGACCACGAGCTCATGGCGCTCGTCGGCGAGCCGAAACCCGACGACCACCGCCGTCTCGGGGAGCGCCTGATCGTCCTCGCGCGCGGCCATCCACTTCTCGCTCCGCCGGACCCTCGCCCCAGGACGAACCCAGCGCGCGACGCCGTTCGAGGAGGACTCGGGGAAGAGCCGGATCCCGGCGAAGTCTCCGAGCGCGAGAGACGTCTGGCATGACGCGACGAGCCAGGCGTCGAGCATCCCGTTCTCGATCACGAGATCGCGCGCGACCGCGAGCGCCCCAGGCTCCTGCCGGCAGATCTGCGCGACGAGCGCGGCCGGGAGGCTCGCCGCGGGGACGCCGTCGTAGTGGCGCCCGAGTCGAAGCCCCTGCTTCTCGAGCGCGCGAGAGATCTGCGCCAGCGTCGCCTGCCCCACCCCCTTCATCCGCATGAGCCGCCCCGGGGTGATCTTGAAGACCCACGCGCCGTCGAAGTCGGGGTCCCAGCTCACGGTCGGGCGCTCGCTTCGCGCGGAATCCTCGTTCGTCTGCCAGAGCGCGAGCCTCAGCGCCGCGCGAGCATGACGCCGAAGCGAAGGGAGCTCGTCGAGCCTCATCGAGGGGCGCCCTCGGAGTAAAACCAATGCGCATCCTGATGATCTCTCCTTCGCGAGCAACGAACGCCGGCGACGACCCCCCAATCCGATGGCGCGATCGCCCCGCAGCGATCCGCGTGCGACACGACTTCGTCCCCGGGCTCGCTCTCTCGCCGTACAGCGCTCACGAGCGCCGCCTTCGACGCGAGCGCCCGCGCGACCTCCAGCTCGATCGGCGTCCCGGTCGGCGTCGAGACCATCTTCCCGTAGATCGCGTTCGTCGCCAGAGCCTGCGCCGTCCTCTTGGACCGATCCCTCCACTCGCTCGCGACCTCGCGGAGCCAGTCGTCGACGAAGCCCGTCTCGAGCGCGAAGTCGCGGAGCACCTCGATCGCGCCCGGCTCGCCCTCGAGCACCCTCTCGAGAAGCTTCACGGGAAAGCCCTCGCCGAAGTGCGAGCACCCGCCGGGAAGAAAACGATAACGCGCGCCGCCGAAGCCGAAGCGCGCCGGCGAGGAGCTCTCGCGCCTCGAGTGCCTCAGCCGCAGGCCTCGCGACGCGAGCGCGTCCTCGATCTCGCGGAGCGACTTCTTCCCCGCGTTCTTCAATCTGAGGACGTCTAGCTCCGAGATCTCGAGCACGCGACGCTCGAGATCGTCCGCCTCGAGCCCGTCCCAGCTCGCGATCGACTCGAACGCCTCCGGAGGGGCGACCTCGTATCGCGGGCCCGGTCCACGCTGTCGCTCCGCGACCCAGAGCGCCCGCTGGAGCGCGCTCTCCGCCCGCGTCGACAGCCGCAGGTCCCGGACCCTCATCGAGAGGTCTCCACGAAGATGTTCTCGAACTGATGCTCTCCGGAGTGACCACGTCTACGCCGGCACCGCTGCGGAGGACTCCCAAAGATCGGATCGAACGGACGCTCGCCGCACCGACTTGGACGTCGGATCGACGCCTCGAGCGCGATCTCGCTCTCCTCTTGTCGCGGAGCCGGGTCGCTTTCGCGACGTCCACCTTCGGTGGACCGAGCCGGCTCACGCTCCTGCTGGTCCGCCCACGCCGTCGAGAGCGCGCGCAGCCAGTCGTCGACCATCCCCGTCTCGAGAGCCCAGTCGCGCAGGACCGCCAGCGCGTCCCGATCCCCCCGCACCACCGCCTCCATGAGCCGCGGCGGGCACAGCACCTGGCCCGGGCTCGGG
>Ga0334722_10006294_pt1 | contig 11796 bp, 10 predicted proteins | sample C3_bottom_MG_FD_207210 | JGI IMG/M metagenome (GOLD analysis project Ga0334722, IMG submission 207210) | Sediment microbial communities from Yellowstone Lake, YNP, Wyoming, USA - C3_bottom | ecosystem: Environmental > Aquatic > Freshwater > Lake > Sediment | place: USA: Wyoming | collected...
CCCAGGATCAGCCCCTGAGCAAAAGAGATCAGGGGGTGCATGATCTTTGGGATGACGCCGGTGTAAAACAGGGCCAGCAGGATGAAAAAGCCGAGGGGCTCCAGCTTGCCGTAGATGCGGGCCAGCTCAGGGGGGAGAAGGTTGCGGAGCACCTGACTGCCGTCCAGGGGCGGGATGGGGATCAGGTTGAAGACGGCCAGCATCACGTTGATCCAGACGCTGGCGGCGATCATCTGGATCAGCGGCCAGAAGATGGTCATGGGCAGCACATTGGCAAGCGGGATCAGCAGCCGGGCCGCAAGGCCGCTGGCCACAGCGAGTAACAGGTTGGCGGAAACCCCGGCCAGCGAGACCCAGATCATGTCCTGGCGCGGATTTTTAAAATAGCGGGCATCCACCGGCACCGGTTTGGCCCAACCGATCTTCATGATCAGAAAGGCCAGCACCCCAAGGGGGTCAAGGTGGCGGAGCGGGTTCAGGCTTAGCCTTCCCAACCGTTGGGCTGTCGGGTCGCCAAGCTTGTAGGCAACAAAGCCATGGGCAAATTCGTGCACCGTGAGGGCCAGCAGAAACGGGGGGGCAAGGATGGCAATTTCCTGAATGAGCTTGGGGATGTCCATGGGCGATTATTGATCCGGGAGCGAAAAATGTTCTTTGATGAAGGCGGTTTCCGTGGCCCGGTCATGCACCAGGCCATCAAGGCGGGCGTCGAGCAGGCAGCGCAGGATGGTACCATAGAGCGGTCCCGGCGGGTAGCCCATTTGTTCCAGGTCGTTGCCGTCGGTCTCCAGCTTCAGATGGCTCCAGTCCGTAACGTAGAGGGAAATGGCCTTTTTGCCGGATTTCTTTTTTATGAGCCCCATGAGGTGCAAAAGTCCTTCCGGGGAAAGATCCTTGAGCAGGTGATATAGCCCGCTGGGGCTTTCCGGCATGGCGCGTTTCATGATGCCGACAATCCGGGTGGCTGCGAGTTTTTCCCGGACAAGAAACTGCCGGTGGCGCAATGGCACCTCGAAGCGTTCGCAAAAGGCCGTCACCTCGCGCACAGTAAGACTGGTCATAAGGGCCATCAGATAGACCAGCCATTGTCGGCACGGCTGGTCAAGGTAGAGGAGCCGGTGCCAGGCCAGGGCTTGCCTGGTTTCCTCCAGAATCGTGGTGAGCTTGGGGTCGATGCGCAGGGTGGGATGGAGAAACCGCAGCAAGCCGAGGTCCGCCATGCGGTTGATGGCCGGGATGGGGTTTTCCTCGGAGAGGATGAAGGTGAGTTCGTTGAAAAAACGCTGGCCGAAGAAGCGGTCGAAAAGCTCCATCTTCACCGCGTTTTTGATGAGTTTTTCCGTGTGTTTGCCGATCTTGAAGCCCATGCGCTGCTCAAAGCGGATGGCGCGGAAGATTCGGGTTGGGTCTTCGACAAAACTGAGGTTGTGCAGGATTCGAATCTGCCGGTCTTTCAGATCGTTCTGGCAGTTGAAAAAATCAACCAGGGTGCCGAAGGTGTCCGGGTTGAGGTGGATGGCCATGGCATTGATGGTGAAATCGCGGCGGTAGAGATCGAGCTTGATGGAACTCAGCTCCACGGTGGGCATGGCAGCCGGGTATTCGTAGTATTCCAACCGGGCGGTGGCGATATCGATCTTGAGGCCGTCGGGCAGTTTTACCACGGCGGTGCCGAATTTTTCATGGGTGCGCACCTTGCCGCCTAGTTTCTTGGCGAGTTTCTTGGCATAGGCCAGGCCATCGCCCTCGATGACCACATCAAGATCCAGGTTTTTGATGTGCAACATCAGGTCGCGGACAAAGCCGCCCACCGCATAGGCGTGGCAGCCGGTCTCCTGTGCCACCTCGCCCAAGGTTTGCAAAAGGAAGATGATCTCGCGGTTCAAGACCTCTGCCATCAGACCGCTGAGGTTGCGGTGGCGGGCCGTGGAGGGCTGCTCGTTATCGGCCAGCAGGCGGCGCGGGATGTGGGCCGGATCGTTGACCAGCAGGTGGAGAAGGTCGGTGCGGGTAATGACTCCCAAGACCACGCCTTCTTCCACCACCGGGATAAAGCGCTGGCGGTTTCCGATGATGAGTTCCTGGATATCGGCCAGGGTGGCGGTGGGCGGCAGGGTGGCGAAATCAGTGGTCATGTAATCGCTCACCGGGGAGTCGCCGAGCCCTAAGTGGATGGATTTGCCCACCACCAAACGGGAGATGAGACCGATGGCTTCGTGCTGTTCATTGACGATCAGCAGCACCGTGATGTTGTAGCGGTTGAGCAGCTCGTCCGCCCCGTTGATCGTAAGGGTCGGCGGGCCGGAGATCACCGGGGCGGACATGAGTTCCCGGGCCAAGCGCTGGGGTCGTACGTGCTTGTGCAGGAGCTGGATCAGCCTTTCTTCCGCCTCGATCAGAGTGAGATCCTTGATGGTGGCCGAGGCGGCCGAGGCATGGCCGCCGCCCCCGAAATCACGGGCAATGACCCCGACGTTCACCTCTGGAATCCGACTGCGGGCAATGAGTTGGGTGCGGCCTCCCATGTGGGTCAGGGCGAACAGGGTGTCCAGGTTCTCCATCACCATGAAGCGGCGGACAATAACGGAAAATTCATCAACATATTCGGGTAGTTCTATCTTTGCCACCACCAGATCCAGACCGTGGATGGTGTAGGTGGTGGCGGAGTTGATCAGGGCATGGAGCAGGGTGACTTCCTGGCTGGTGAGCTCCTGGGCAATGAACTGGGAGATGGCATTGAGGTTGGCGCCCTGGCTCAGCAGCCAGGCGGCGGCTTCCAGATCTTCCGGGCTGGTGGTGTCGAAGGCGAAGGAGCCGGTGTCCTCATAGATGGCCATGGCCATGAGGGTTGCTTCCTCTGGGGTGAGCGGGAGGCCTTTTTCCCGGAGGAGCCGGACAAAGATGGTGGTGGTGGAGCCAACCAGCCGGACCTGCTCCACAGAACCGTGCAGGTCTTCGGGGGTGTCGGGATGGTGGTCGTACAGGTGGATGTCCAGGCCGGGGTTGTTCAGGCATTGGCTGAAATCGCCGATGCGCGAGGCCTGGCGGGTGTCCACCACGATGAGGCGGCGGATCTGCTCCTGGGGAATGTTTTTCAGCCGCTGAAAGGTGTAGTGGTATTGCACCGACTGGGCGAGAAAATCCCGCAGGTTTCTTTCCTGGGAGCCGGAAAAGGCAAGCACCGCCTCGGGATAGAGCTTGTGCGCGGCGATCATCGAGGCCAGCCCGTCAAAGTCGGCGTTTACATGGGTGGTAATGACTTCCATAGCTGGTAGGGCCTCTGTTTTGCGGAACTCTTGGAATGATTATAGACGATCATCCCAAGTGAGCAAAGAGATTCAGCCCCGGGGGTGGAATTTCTGGTGGGCGCTCTTGAGCCGGTTGCTGTCCACATGGGTGTAAATCTGGGTGGTGGCAATGTCGGCATGGCCCAGCATCATCTGCACGGAGCGGAGATCCGCGCCATGTTCCAGCAGGTGGGTGGCAAAGGAGTGGCGGAGCACGTGGGGGCTGATTTTCTTGGTGATTCCGGCCAGGCCTGCGCTCTGCTGAACGATCTGCCAGAAACGCAGGCGGGTCATGGCCTTGCCGTGGCCGGTGACAAAGAGAAAATCGCTTGTTCTTTTTTTGAGGATTCGAGGGCGGGCGTCCCGGGTGTAGAGCTTAAGGTATTCGCGGGCCGCTTCGCCAAAGGGGATGAGGCGTTCCTTGGAACCTTTGCCGAAAACCCGGACATAGCCGCCCATGAGATTGACTCCGGCCAGGGGCAGATTGACCAGTTCCGAAACCCGCATTCCGGTGGCGTAGAGCAGATGCAGCATGGCGTTATTGCGCAGGGCCAGGGAGTCATCAGTGGCCGGGGGGGCAAGAAGCCGGTTCACCTCGGTGATGGTGAGTACCTTGGGGAGCGGGCGACCCGGCTTGGGCAGATCCAGGATGGCGCAGGGATCAATGGCGATGCATTTTTCCGCCAGGAGAAATTTGAAAAAGCTGCGTAACGAGGAGATCCGGCGGGCATTGCTTCGGTTGGAAATACCCTGGCTATGACAATGGTCGAGGTAGGCGCGGAGGTGGCTGGCGTCAATCTCAGTCAGTTGGCTGATGCGTTTCGGGCGGAGAAAATCAAGAAAGGAGACAAGATCAGCCTGGTAGGCCAGGATGGTGTTGGCTGCCAGGCGGCGTTCCAGGGTGAGATACTGAAGGAACTGGTCGAGGAAAGGCTCGGAAAAAAAAGACGCTCCGTCGGGGGAAGAAGACGGCGGTTGAGGCCGGTCCCGGTCGGAGCGTTGGCAATGGTCAGCAGATTTTCCTCGTTTGTTGTTCATTTATTCAATGAGCCAACGAGGAGAAGAGCGGCAAGTTAGTCGCGCTCGCCGCGCATCATGAGCTTGCGGATTTTCCGTTTGGATTCTGCTTGCTTGCGACGGCGTTTTGCGCTGGGTTTTTCGTAGTACTCGCGGCGTTTGAGCTCTTTCTTCATCCCATCAAGCTGCATCTTTTTCTTGAGCAGCCGAATCGCCTGTTCGATATCCCCTCTTACCTCTATTTCGATCATGATCTCTCCAGTATGCGGGTTGCAACGTCACGTTTCAGAATTTTTAGCCAACGCCTGTTTCACAAGAAGCTGAAGTGGCGCAGATTTTTAAAAAGAAACCGTTTATATAGCCGATCATTGCGCTGATTGTCAAATATTTTTTTCCGGTACGGTGTGGGGAGGGAAGATCTTGCCTGGGTTGAGGATGTTGCGCGGGATAAAGCTCTCAGCAGCCCTCCACGGTCTTGCGTTTCATGGGTTGAGGGGACAGGGTATAGGTGCTGCTCCCGCCCAGAGCATCCTTGAAAAGGGCTTCAGCCCTGATCTTCTCCTTGTTCACCTCATGGGCGAGGGTCAGGCGAATCTGCAAAACCCCGGAGGAGACGCCCTTGAGCAGCCATTTTACCTCGCCGGTTGTTGGGTCGTAGCTGCTGTAGGCGGGATCGGCAGAGGCAATCGGTGTGCCCGGCGGCAGATACTGCACTACGATCACGGCAGCGGGCGGCTGCGGTGGGATGGTGATCGTGTGCAGGATGGTGTTGCCACTCACCTTGTAGCGGCCGGCAACCTGCCGCTCTTCGGCCAGACAGATCGGTCCGGCAATCACCTGGCTTATGAAGAGGGCCAACAGCAAGAAAGAAGCCCAACGAACGGAGTTTTTTCCACGGTATTGTTTCATAATCACACCCATTCCAGTAGTTGTCCCTGGCCGGAAAGCTTATTTCCGGCTGGCCTCGATGGTCTTCGTTTCGCTGTTCCAACGGTATCCGCGGCTGGCCCAAATCTTCTCTATCTCCGTCAGATCAAGCCCCAGTTCCCGAAAGTTTGGGAAAATCTCATACACCGAGAGAATTTCGTAATCGTCGATGCGGTTGTCCCGGTTCTTGTCGGCCCAATGGAAGGCCGCGACTTCTGTTTCCTGGTTTCCGGCAACCTTGGGCTCGTCGCCGCCTTGTCTGCCGATGATGAGATTGCCCGTAAAAGACAGGCGTCGGCCAGGCTCCGTATTCTCGGAGACCTTGGCCAGGTAGGCGAAGCGGTTTCGGCCGCTTGCCTCCACCTTGCCGATCCATTTGATAAGATGCGCATCTTCATTCTGGCCGATAAAGGGAGGCGCGGCCGTAAGGGGCAGACATTGTTCGGGCAGGGATTCTCGCAGCATCAGAGTGGCGGGATTGGACTTGTCGGCAACAACCTCAATGAGAATCGGAAAAATCTGCCCTGCCAGGACATGATCAGGCAGATAGCGGATTGCGGTTAAATTGGTGCTTGGGGCCTTGAAAAGAAATTGCCAGGAAAGAAACGCCAGCCCAAGGCAGAGGGGTAGGATCAGCATCAGTAGTCGGGCTGGGCTTGACCGGTTTGATTTGTTGGATTCAGGGCGTAGGGAAATTGAGGGCTGGTCCGGGGCTGAAGTTTCGAAATCCGTAGTTTCGGGAGACGCTTGGTCCTCATCCTGCTTTTCGATCAACTCGTCCAGTGGAACCTGTAGAGCCTCGGCCAGTTTGAGGGCGTTTTCTTTTTTGATGGTGGGATAACGCCGGTTCTCCCATCGGGAGATGGTCTCGGTGGTTACCCCCACCACGGTGGCCAAATAGAGTTGCGTAACCTTATTTTTTTCGCGCAACTTGCGGATCTTATCGCCATCGATATTTAAAGTGGGATCAAATTCCATGGGTTTGTCAGCTTCCTTGCTTTGTTGTCCTGGCAAGGCCGTTTGCCTCACCTTTTCTTTCTTCTCCCAATAGATTGCTGGAAGGCGCGGGATTGTCAACTGGTTTCAGCCTGATCCGTTTTCTTTATTTGAAGAGGTAGCCAGACATAAGAGCCCGACATCCCCATCATCATACCGGATGTCGCCAGACATCATCCCATGTCCTCTAGGAAAACCACAACAAGGTGGCTACGATACAGGCAAAAGGAGAAAGGACTTCCGCAGGAGACAACTCTGGAAGCCTCCCAAAAACAACCATCGGAGGAGACGAACATGAACAAGAAAATGATTACCCTGGCAATGGCTTTGGCTTTGGTGGCAGGCACGGCGGCAGTATCTTTTGCTGTTGATTGCAAGGGCGTGGCAAAAGCCGTTCAAGGCGTCACCGTAACCGTTCTGTGCAATAATGGCACCGAAACCATGGCTGAAGATAGCGGCAAAGGTTCTGCCAAGATTGGGGTCGGCGACAAGGTTGTGGTAAAGGGAACTCGGGCAAGGAAGGAAATCGAGGGATGCTGATTTGCTTGCTACAGGAGAAAGATCTGGAAGGACAAAAAATAACCTCCAGAGGAGAGGAGGATGAGTAACAAGATGATTTCTCTCGTAATGGCTTTGGCTTTCGTCGCAAGCAGCGCAACAGTATCTTTTGCTGGCGACTGCAAGGGCTGGGTAAAGGCCGTCAACGGCACTACCGTAACGGTGGTTTGTGCTGACGGCACCGAGACCAAGGCTGAAGGTGCCGTCAAGGTTGGCTTTGGCTATAGTGTAGTAGTAAAGGACGGCAAGGTACTTACCGTCAGGCATAGGGCTATGGAGGACTGTTAATTTCTTTAAAAATATAGTGTTGGTTCAGCTTCAAAAAACCCGACCCTTAGTCGGGTTTTTTGATTTGTGCATTCGCCAGTGGCTAACTGCTGGCCACCTTGTCTGTTTCCAGTGTTGCATTTCGGGGCGGAAATATCTTGCCGGGGTTGAGAATGTTCTGGGGATCAAAGAGCTTTTTGATCTCTTGCATGAGCGCCATGGTCGGCTGGTCAAGCTCCATGGGCAGATATGCCGCCTTGGTCAGGCCGATGCCATGTTCGCCGGACAGGGTGCCGCCCAGGCGCAAGACCTCCTCAAAAAGAAGCTGTTTGGCGGTATTGGCTTGGCGCACCTCTTGCGGGATAGCCTTATCGAGCATGATGTTAACATGAATGTTGCCGTCTCCGGCGTGGCCGAAGGTAAAGATGACCACCCCGAGTTCCCTGCTTAACTTTTCTGTGCAGGAAACCAGTTGCGGCAACCGGCTGCGGGGCACCACCACGTCTTCGCTCATTTTATGGGGTTTGAGGCTGAAGGCCGAAGGGGAGATGGCGCGGCGGGCGGCCCAGAGTTGCTCTGCCTCGGCTTCGCTTTCGGCGGTGCGGCTCTGAAGGATTCCCGATTGGGTCTGCAAAAACTCCGTGAGCTGGCGGGTGGCAAGGGGCACGGTATCCTTTTGGCCGTCAAGTTCGAGAAGCAACAGGGCTCCCGCCTCTTTTGGGAAGGGGAACGGCAGTTTGTCCCGGACAATGCTCAGGGCGGTTCGGTCCATGTATTCCAGGGTGCAGGGGGTATGGTGGGCGAGGATGCTTGCCACCAGGCTGGTCGCCTCGACCATGCCGCGACAGAGAACCAGCAGTGTGCTGCGGGCCTCTGGGGCGGGGAGGAGTTTTACCGTGATCTTGGTGATGATGGCCAGGGTGCCTTCGGAGCCTACCAGCAGGCGGGTAAGATCGTAGCCCACCACCCCTTTGGCGGTCCTGACCCCGGTATGGATGATCCGGCCATCTGGCAGCACCGCTTCCAGGCCAAGGACATAGTCGCGGGTTACCCCATACTTCACAGCGCTCGGCCCACCGGCGCACTCGGCCACATTGCCGCCCATGGTGCAGAATTTCAGGCTGGCCGGGTCCGGCGGGTAGTAGAGGCCGTGCCGACTCGCCTCGGTGCGCAGATCTCCGGTGATGACCCCAGGTTCGACCACGGCGATTTGATTGTCCCGGTCGATCTCCAGAATGCGGTTCAGGCGGCTCATGACCATGACCAGGCCGCCCGCCACCGGCAAGGCGCCACCGGTCATGCCGGTGCCAGCTCCCCGAGGGACCACGGGGAACTGGGTATTGGAGGCCAACTGCATGATGCGGCAGATTTCCTCGGTGGAGCCGGGGAAGGCCACGGCACCGGGGGGATATTCCTGGCCGGTGCCGTCATAGGAGTAACAGGCCAGCTCTTCCGGGAGCGTGGTCACCTGGTCCTGTCCGACAATTTCCTGCAGTCTGTGGATGGTGTCTTGGTTCATTGACTGTTTTTCCGATGAGCGGTAGAAATCCCTACAAAATAAACAGGGAAGTTATTATAAGGATACGTGTTTGGCGTAAAATTATTGGTTGGCGCCAGAAGTGTCGTTCCTTCAGTGTTGCCAAATGTGGCAGCACGATTCCTTACAATTCAGTACGCAACTATTTGGAAAAAAGCTATGGAAAATAAAGCTGAGTTGAGCAGCTTGTCTGCTCAAACGAAACTTATGCCCGCTGGGTGTAAGATTCGTTTGGCCCTTATCGCCGGGGGCAAATCCGGCGAGCGCGAGGTTTCGCTGGCTGGGGCCAAAGGGGTGGAGCAGGCGCTCAACCGGGAAAAATATGAGGTTCGCCGTTACGATCCGGCCACGGATTTGGCCCAGTTGGCCGCAGATGCCCCAAAGATTGACGTGGCCTTTATCTTGCTGCATGGTCTCTTTGGGGAGGACGGCACCATGCAGGGTTTTCTCGATCTGCTGGGCATACCCTATCAGGGGGCAGGGGTTCTCGGCTCCGCTCTGGCCATGGACAAGAATCTGGCCAAGGTGTTGTACAAGCAGGCAGGACTCACCCTGGCGGCCTGGGAGATGGCGCAGCCGGAAGATCAGAAAAAACCCCAGCGCTTGCTGGAGCGGATTTCCTTGCCGGTGGTTATCAAGCCTATACGCCAGGGCTCAAGTCTTGGGATGAGCCTGGCCCGGAATGAAGAGGAGTTGGTCCAGGGCCTGGCCAAGGCATTCACCTTTGACAGCGAGGTCATGGTCGAGCAGTATGTGCGGGGTCGGGAAATTACCGGGGGGGTGCTTGGCAACAAGGAACTCACCGCCCTGCCCCTGGTCGAGATTATCCCCGGCGCAGAGTATGCTTTTTTTGACTATCAGGCCAAATACCAGGCGGGCGCTTCCCGTGAGGTTTGCCCGGCGGAGTTGCCGCCTGAGGTAACCGCCAGGGCGCAGGCAATTGCGCTGAACGCGCACCGGGCTTTGCATCTCAGGGGATACAGTCGGACAGATATGATTGTTGCCGATGATGGCATCTATGTCCTTGAGACCAACACCATCCCCGGGATGACCCCCACCAGCCTGTTGCCCCAGGCTGCCGCAGCCCATGGTTTGCCCTTTCCGGACCTGCTCGACCGGCTGATCGAGCTGGCCTTGGCCCAGAGTTGAGCCCGGCTGCATATTTTTTGAAATAAATCGGACAGGTTTGCTATACTTTGTAAAAAGGCACGACAATCCCCGGCGAGACAGGGCCGGAAAAATCCAGCGGAGTAGCTGTCTTGACAGAATGTGCGCCGGGAAAAACAGGGCTCACCGTCCTGATTGTCGAGGATGACCAGGCCGTCTGCGATGTTTTGCAAATGTTCGTGGAAAACCTTGGCTACGCCGTTGTTGTCTGCAACACCGGCGCCTCCGCGCAGGAAGCTTTTGCCACGAAGATCCCCCATCTTATTCTCATGGACTGGTTGTTGCCGGACATGGATGGCGTGGAGCTCTCCAAGACATTTCGCGCCTCCGTTCGGGGGAAATACCTCACCATCTTGATGATTTCCAGTAAAGACAGCCCGGAGGATATTGCCACGGCCATTTCCTCTGGGGTAAACTACTTCATGCCCAAGCCCTTTGAAAAGAAGGTGCTGGACATCTGGCTGTCCGCAGCTTCCAAGCAGGTGCAGGATTGCCTGGTGCGGGAAGAGGCTGATCTGGCCCTGGCAAAAATCAAGGAAGATCTGGAAGACAATAACCTCCAATTGGAGGAGGCCCTGAGCCGGGCCAATACCATGGCCATGGAGGCGGAGCAGGCCTACATCGAGATCAATCAGATCTTCAAGACCGTTGCCGGTGGCATTGTCCTGGTGGACAAGCATTGCAATATCCTGCGCTGCAACGATTCATTTCTTAAGATGGCCGGGGTAAAACGGGAAGATCTGCATGCCCAGAAGTGTTACGAGATTTTTCATTCCTGCCTGTGCAACACCGAAGACTGCCCTTTGCAGCGGATCAAGAAAGGGGATAAACGCGTTGAAAGTGAGATAGAAAAGGAAGGCTCGGAGGGAGCGACTGTCTATTACAGTACGATTTCCACCCCTTTTAAAGGGCCGGTCGGAGATCTCATCGGGATTGTCGAGCATATCACCGATATCACCGAGCGGGTCAAGGCGGAGAAGGCCCTGGCCGAAAGCGAACGCCGCTACAAGGAACTCAGCCTGGTTGATGAGTTGACCAGGCTTTTCAACAAGCGCTACTTCAATACCCATCTCCAGCTCGAGGTGGAGCGGGCCAATCGGCATGGCCATCCGCTCTCCCTGCTGCTGCTGGATATCGACAACTTTAAGCATCACAATGATACCTACGGGCATGCGGACGGCGACCGGGTTCTGGCCCGGCTGGGGCAGGTGATCGCTGAGTCGCTTCGGACAAATGACGTCCCCTGTAGGTACGGCGGGGAGGAATTCACCATTATCCTGCCGGTGACCAGCGGCGAACAGGCAACCGTGGTGGCAGAGCGGATTAGGGCTCGATTTGCCGGGGAGGTTTTTCAACCGAACCCCCAGGAAACGGTGCGAAAAACCATCAGTATTGGCGTAACCCAATACCTCGTAGGGGAAAGCGGGCAAAGCCTGTTGGAGCGGGCCGATCAGAACATGTACGAGGCCAAGCAGAGCGGCAAGAACCGGTATGTCTTGAAGTGAAGTCCCCCAAAGCGGTGGAGGTTACGCCGCTCTCCTCTTCCCATCAAAATCTATTTTCAAAATAGGGTGCCAACACCTTTGGAATGGCGATACTGCCATCGGCCTGTTGGTAGTTTTCAAAAATGGCGGCCAGGGTTCTGCCCACGGCCAGGCCGCTGCCGTTCAAGGTATGGACCAATGCGCTTTTGTTCTGGCCCTTGGGCCGATACCTGATCCCCCCCCGCCGGGCCTGAAATTCCCCGAAATTACTGCATGAGGATATCTCCCGGTAGGTATCCTGAGCGGGCATCCACACCTCGATGTCGTAGGTTTTGTTGGCGGAAAAGCCAAGATCCCCGCTGCAAAGCTGCACCACCCGGTAGGGCAGCTCCAGCAGTTGCAACACCTCTTCCGCGTCGGCCAGCAGGTTTTCCAGCTCGGCGCTGGAGGTTTCCGGGGTGGTGAATTTCACCAGCTCCACCTTGTCGAACTGGTGCTGGCGGATAAGCCCCTTGGTATCCCTGCCGTAGGAGCCGGCTTCGGAACGGAAGCAGGG
>Ga0334722_10006295_pt1 | contig 11795 bp, 12 predicted proteins | sample C3_bottom_MG_FD_207210 | JGI IMG/M metagenome (GOLD analysis project Ga0334722, IMG submission 207210) | Sediment microbial communities from Yellowstone Lake, YNP, Wyoming, USA - C3_bottom | ecosystem: Environmental > Aquatic > Freshwater > Lake > Sediment | place: USA: Wyoming | collected...
CTGGTGCCGCGATGATAGGCCTCGTCATCCAGGGGCGAGCCGGGGGTGACGTAATGGCTGACATCGGCGATGGAGACGTAGAGCCGGTAACCGGCGGGGATCTCCACGATGGCCACGGCGTCATCGAAATCCTGGGCGGTCTCGCCGTCGATGGTGACATGGGGGATCTCGCGCAGGTCGAGCCGGTCCGGTCCGGGCTGAATGGCCGGGACCAGGGCCGCCGCCTCGGCCAGGGCCGCCGCGCTGAACTGGTTGGGCAGATTGTGGGCCGAGATAACGATCTCGGCCTGGATGGCCGGATCATCCGGGTCGCCCAGCACCTTGACGATCCGCCCCTTGGGATGCAATGGATCGCTGTTAAAGTCGGTGATCTCGGCCATCACCACCTTGCCCTCGTCCTGGGCGGTGACCGAATCGGGGTTGATCTCCACCCGGTAGGTGAAGCGCAGATCCTCGGGGAAGACCCGACCCAGCCGGTAGACGCCGACCACCTGGGTCGCCCCCCGGTTCAGCACCTTGATAATCCGCCCTTCCGGCCGCTCCCGGCGGGGCTCCTCCACCCGCACCAGAACCCGGTCGCCGTGGGCGGCGGAACCCAGATAGGGGGCGGGAATAAAGACATCGTTTTCCCGACCGGGGGGTGAATCCACCGGGGTGACAAAACCGAAGCCGCGCGGGTTGGCGTGGAAGGTGGCCTCGAACAGCCCCTCCTGCCCAGGCCTGAGGCTGAAGGTCTCACCGTCGCAGGCCAGCAGGCCGTCCCGGCAGAGATAGTCAAGCAGCTTGTCGAGCTTGCGCTGTTCCCCCCGCGAGGCGGGCTTGAGGCCCCGGGCGAATTCCTGGCGGGGGGCGCTGCCGCCCTGGCCGTGGAGCAGCAACAGGAGCTGATCCTCCATGCTCAAGGGACGGACCGTTTCGGGCTGCGGGCGCTGGCCTTGACGGCCGCCGTGATGCCGGGCAGGGACGGCCGAGCGCGGTTCGGGGCGGCGTTTGCTGCCGGGGTTGCGACGGGGTGGGCGTTGATGTCGGGGCATGGTTTTTCCTTAAGGTGTAAAGGCTGAAGGCTGAAGGAACAAGAAACAGCTCACTTTCAACTCCAATGACTGCTTAACAGATCTGAAAAACACCCAATTCGTCATTGCGAGGAGGGGCTTGGCCCCGACGCGGCAATCTCTTGGGTTGGCTGGGAAGCCAGCTCAGGACAGATCGAAGTCTTCGCTTATCTGCTTCGTCGCGTAGCTCCTCGCAATGACGGATCAATAGTTGTTCCGAGTCCTCAGGTCTTCAGCCAGCGATCAGCGGCCAGCAACTTCCGAATCCTAAACCTTCCCCGGTGGCGGCGTAAACAAATTATTGCCCAAAGCTGCCGAATGGGGCAAACTCAGGACAGTCGGCCTGCGGTCTTTTGCAGGCCGCTGCAGTTTTGAGATCACCACGAACCACAAGCACAGGCGAATCAGTGGCAGAAAATACATTCGACATCGGGCAGTTCTGCCGGGACATGGAAGTGGCGCTGGGCGGCCAGGGGGGCAAGACCCACCTCTTCTGGCAGGCCTTTTCCTTTGCCGTCGATGCCCACCAGTACCAGAGACGCAAATCGGGCGAGGCCTACGTCAGCCACCCCTGCGAGGTGACCCGCATCCTGGTTGAGGAGTTCGGGGTCCGCGATCCCGAAACCCTGGCTGCCGCCGTATTGCACGACACCGTCGAAGACGTCAAGGAAGTCACCCTTGAGGTCATCGGCGAGATCTTCGGCAAGGGCGTTGAGGACATCGTTGACGGTCTCACCAAAATGGCCGATTTTGAGGGCGACCAGCAGGCCTACGTCAAGCAGGTTCACCGCAAGATCTTCCTGGGTTCGGCCTCCCGCCTGGAGGTGATGCTGATCAAATTGGCCGACCGGCTCCATAATCTGCGGACCATGGCCTCAATGCCCCGGCACAAGCAGCAGAAGATTGCCGAGGAAACCTTGGACGTTTACGCCCCCATGGCCGGGGTGATCGGCCTCTACACCCTGAAACGGGAGCTCTATGATCTGGCCCTGCAGTACAAGTTTCCCCGCCAGGCCCACAAACTGACCAACCGCATCAACCAGCTAGAAAACAGCGAGGAAATCCACAAGATCCTCAGTCATCTCCAGGAGGAACTGGGCAAGGCCTGGATCACCGCCCAGGTGGAGCTGCGGGTCAAGGGGTTGTGGGCCTACTTCGATCCGGTCCAAAAACAGCTACACAAGGAGATCGAGACGCCGCTGGAGATCTTGATCATGGTCGAGGATGTCCAGACCTGTTACCGGGTTTTGGGCATAACCAATCAAATCTATCCGCCCATCCCGCGGACCATCCGCGACTTCATCGCCAATCCCAAGCCCACCGGCTACCAGTGTATCCATACCCGGAACAACATCCGCGGCCAGAAGTACCTCTTCAAGATCCGCACCCGAGAGATGCTGGAGAACGGTCGCTCCGGTATTCTCAAGGAATGGAAGGCGCACGGCAAGGTGCCCAGCGCCTTCGCCAAAACGATCAAGGAGATGTTCGACATCATCGGCACCGATGAGAACATCTCCTACCGGGAAATCATCGCCGCCAGCGGCAAGAAGGAGATCTACACTTACAGTCCCAAGGGCGACGCCTTCTACCTGCCCCACAACAGCATCGTCCTCGATTTTGCCTTCAAGGTCCATACCGAGGTGGGCCGCCGTTGCCTCTATGCCATGGTCGGCAGCCGCAAACTGGGCCCCGAGGCGAAGTTGCGCGACGGCGACCTGGTGCAGATCATTACCCGGCCCGAGCCGGTGGTCTTCGATCCCGCCATCCTGGAACTGTGCCAGACCCCTCGCGCCCGGGCCGAATTGGGCAAAATGTTCCGCGCCCGCCGCCTGAAGGTGGCCCGGGGGATCGGTCGGGCCATCATCGAGCAGGAAATGAAGCGCTATGGCATCCCGGTTGACCTACTGGACAAGGAAGACATGGAGCTGGTCTGCGAGGAGCAACGGGTCGCCTCGGTGGAAGAATTTCTCCAGCATATTGGCGAAGGCGGCCGACCCTTGAAGGAGGCGGTGCTCTCCATCCGAGACCGGCTTTACGGCGGTCGGGCGCTTCTGCAGCCGCCCACCGGGGCACTGAACCGGATCTATCTGGACACCCTGGACCCGGCGGTGATCAAACTTTCACGCTGCTGCCACCCCACCCCGGTGGACAAGGGGCTGATCGGACTGCTCTCCGAGCGGGGCATCTCGGTCCACAAAAATGAGTGCGAGAAGGTCGCCGAGCTGGGCGTGCAGCGGGAAGACGTGGTGGAGCTGCGCTGGAAGCTCAAGGAAACCCGGGTGGAAAAACAGCAAACGCTGCTCTTCCTCCAAGCCCCCAGTCGTAACCGCCTGCTGATGCTGCTGGGGGTGGCCCCGGAGGAGATGAAGATCACCGAGATTATTCTGCTTGCCTCCGGGCAGGCGGCAAAGACCTCAGCCTGGGAGGTGAAATTCTCGGTCGAAACCTTGCAAGGGCTGAAGAACACCCTCGGCCATTTCCATAAATCCGGGCTGGAGATTGAATTTGATCTGGAACATTGAGGCAATCCCATGACTTTGGCGAGAAGAATCCTTACCGGCGCTCTATTGGTTGAATTGGCCACCCTCGGCGGCTGTGCCAAAGAACAGGTCCTGGGCAACCTTTACGAAGGGATCCAGATGCAGAACCGGCAGGCGACACCGCCCAGCGCTGACGCCCCGGCGCCTACCCCCGGCTACGATGAGTACCGGCGGCAACGCCGGGAGGTAATTCAAGCGCCGCCGCCGATTCGTTAAATTACGAATTACGAATGGCAGATTACGAATTGGGGGAATCACAGCCAATGAAAGAAAATATCGTTCTGGCCAAGAGTTACGCCTTTGCAGTGCGGATTATTCGCCTTTATCAGCAGTTAACATCGCAAAAGAAGGAGTTTGTGCTTTCAAAACAACTCCTACGTTAAGGAACGTAATTCGTAATTCTCAATTCGTAATTGCTTTAAAGTTTATCCTCCCCCGAGGCCAACGCCTCCAGCCCCGCCCGGTCAACAATCCGAATCTTCGCCCCCTGCACCTCGATAAAGCCGCCCTCACTCAATTTTTTAAATATCCGTGACAAGGTTTCCGGAATGGTGCCCAGGATGCTGGCTAGCTGCGCCTTGCCGATGTTCAGAGAAAACTCGTCGCCGCCCTGCTGGCCGCTCAGCAGCAAGAGATGGGCGGCCAATCGCCCCGGAACCTCCTTCAAGGACAAGGCCTCGATCATCCCGGCGAACTTCTTGAGCCGCTGGGAGAGCGCCCCCAGCATGTTCATGGCCAGGGCCGGGTTGTCGCGGATCAAAGTCACAAAGGCGTCGCGGGGGATGAACAGTACCCGGCTGTTCTGCATGGCGTCAGCATACGCCGGATAGGACTTGCCGGTGAAGACCGCCGCTTCGGCGAAAGGCTCGCCGGGACCGAAGATGTGCAGAATCTGCTCTTTGCCGTCCATGGACATCTTGTAGATTTTGACCTGGCCGGCCACCAGGATATAGAAGCCAACCCCCCGGTCGCCCTCGGCAAAGATGGTGGTGCCGCGCTTAAACTGCTGGTCGGTGACGATCATCGCCAGCTCGGCCAGTTGCGGCTCGGTCAGACCATAAAAGAGGGGGATATTGGCAATGATTTTCAGTAGCTCCATAAAGGGTCTCCTTCCCCATTGTGCCGCAAACAAAACGGCTCTGACCATCTTACAGCCTGAGAGTTCTTCAGATACTTCGCAAACTATTCCCGATACAGATGAATTTGGCACCTGGCGGGGCCGTTTCTATGACCCCAGCAGTTTAGTCAAAGCACGCGAAAGCTGCCACTGAAAGGTGGCGGGCTAGCAACCCAGGGGGGAGCGGCTTTAGCCGCGAATGTCGGGGCCAGAGAGCTCGCGGCTAAAGCCGCTCTCTCCTGGACTAACACATAAAATAACCATCGCTTCCGGAGGGAAACTCGTTACTTGCCACCGGCGTTGAAGAGCGGCAGGTACTCCCCGTAACTCTCCTTTTCCAGGTCGGCCACCGGTACGAAACGCAGGGCCGCCGAGTTCATACAGTAGCGCAGGCCGGTGGGCGCCGGGCCATCGGTAAAGACGTGGCCCAGGTGCGAGTTGCCCCGGCGGCTTCTCACCTCGGTCCGGCTCGTGAAGAGACCGCGGTCCTCTTTTTCTAGAACGTTGCCCGCCACCAGGGGGTGACTGAAGCTGGGCCAGCCGGTGCCGGAGTCGTATTTATCCAGCGAGCTGAACAGAGGCTCGCCGGAGACGATGTCCACATAGATACCGGGTTGCTTGTTGTTCCAATAGGCGTTGGCAAAAGGCGGCTCGGTGCCCTCTTCCTGGGTGACTTTATACTGCATTGCGGTAAGCCGTTTTTTCAAGTCATCTTGGCCGGTTGCTGCCAGATTCTCTCGCTCCTTGCCCCATACCTTGTCCAGAAACTGGTCGCGACCGGAGTTGAAGCGGTAGAAGTGGTAGCGCAGAGGATTTTTCTGGTAGTAGTCCTGGTGGTAGTCCTCCGCCGGATAAAAAATCACGGCGGGAACGATCGGCGTGACCAGGGGAGAGGAAAAAACCCCGCTGGCGGCCAGTTCCTTTTTCGATTGCTCGGCGGCCAACCGCTGTGACTCGTCATGGTAAAAGATTGCCGAGGTGTAAGCATGGCCGCGATCGACGAACTGCCCACCACCATCGGTGGGATCGATCTGGCGCCAGTAGACCTCCAGCAGTTGCCGGTAGGTAATCCGGGCCGGGTCAAAGAGAATCTCGACCGCCTCGACATGGCCCCCTTCGGCATAATTGCCGTAGTTGGGTTTGGTGCTTTGACCAGATGTATAGCCCGAGGTCACCGAGAGTACTCCCGGCAGCCCTTCAAAGGGTTTTTCCATGCACCAGAAGCACCCCCCGGCAAAGGTCGCTTTCTCCGGGGTGGAGGTGACAATTCCGGATGCGCTGCTCATGCCCGCTGTTTTGCTGTTATTACAGGCAATGAGGCTGGCGTACGCGAAAAGTATGAGAAGCAGAATAATTTTCATTTTTGGCCCCCTCTGCTAGGCTTGAGTTTCTTGATTCTTCCATCAGCTTTAAACAGTAATCAGCATCGGTAAACTTCGGGAAATTTATGCATAACGTGCGGTATTTTTCCATAATTGGTACGGTGTGACGGTGCAGGAGTGCTTACGCTATAGACTAAAGACAAAGATTGATTCTGGAGAAGAATAAAATATCAAATAGGTGGCTGATATGACCAAGACAATAGTTGTGACCGGGGCAACCGGGCAGGTCGGAGGATCCGTGGCGGCTGCTCTGGCAGCGGCAGGGCTGCAGGTCCGGGCCGCTACCCGCGAGCCTGGCAATTATCGGGGCGACAGAAACATGACCCCGGTGAGATTTGATTACCATGATCCGGGAACGGTGCGGTCGGCCCTGCTCGGTGCGGACGGCCTCTTTCTGATCGCCCTACCCTTGGACTTCGCGGCCCCGCAAGTACTGGCGCCGATCATCGACCAGGCCAAGGTTGCCGGAATTAACCATGTCGTGCTCCATTCTGCTCTGGGGGTAGACCAGAACGAGGAGGCGCCGCTCAGGAAGGTCGAGCGCTATCTGATGGCGTCCGGCCTCCCCTACACCATCCTGCGGCCAAACTTTTTCATGGACAACTTTGTTTCCGGTTCCATCGCCCCAATGATCAACGAGGCCAATGGTATCTTCCTCCCCGCCGCCGACAGCAAGACCAGCTTCATCGCCACCTCCGACATTGCCGCCGTGGCGCTGGCCGCCTTCGAACAAGGGCTGGTCGGGAAGGAGTTCAACCTCACCGGTCCCGAGGCCCTGGATCACCATCAGGTGGCGGCCATCATTAACGAGGCCGCCGACCGGGAGATCGCCTATCAGCCCCTGGCCGAGGCTGATTTTCCGGCGCTGTTGGTCGAGCGCGGCCTACCGGAATCGGCTGCGCAGTATCTGGCCATGCTGTACCAGTTTGTGCGGGAAGGTTATATGGCCCGGCTGAGCGGGGATGTGCAGCTAGTGACGGGCCGGGCGCCGGTGCGCTTCGCCGCTTTTGCCGCCGCGCATGCTGAAACCTGGCGGAAGGGGAGTTGAGCTCAATGGCGCCCCCTTGGCGCCAGGAATATCTCAGCGGGACAACGCATTTTGAGCCTCACCAGCGAGGTTTCTTCCTTTTGCGGCCCCTTACCGGGGCAACGCTTTCTGGAATCGTGATTACACTCTCGCCAGCCGCCTCAAAATGGCTCGCTTTGTTACTGCGTGGCAAGGCAACGTTGCGACCAATTCGTCGCATTCCTCAACTCAAGGGTATTGGATGTCTGGGCTCCGCGTACGTTATCAAACCATCGAGTTCGGGGAGACGGATATCCATGTTCGTTCCCTGCGGGATAAGCAGCAATTCGCCGATGTCGGCGGGGTTGCCGAAAAATTGGGGATCTCTTCGGCCCTTTGGCCTTTATTCGGGGTGATCTGGGCCTCGGGGGAACTGCTGGCCCATATTATGTTTGAATATGAGATCAAGGGACGGCGGGTTCTGGAGGTGGGCTGCGGCATGGCTCTGGCCAGTCTGGTGCTCAACCACCGTCTGGCCGATATTACCGCCACCGACTACCACCCGGAGGTGGCGGCTTTTCTCCTGGCCAACGTCCAGCTCAACCAGGGCAAGACTATTCCCTTCTTCCGGACAGGCTGGGGCGATGGTGAGTGCGGTCTGGGGATGTTTGATCTGGTGATCGGCAGCGACTTGCTCTACGAGCGGAGCCATGTGGAACTGCTGGCCGGGTTTATTGAGCAGCATGCCCGGCCGCATTGCGAGGTGGTACTGGTTGATCCCGGGCGCGGCCACCACGCCTGTTTCAGCAAAAAAATGGTCGGCCTGGGTTACGTCCACAGCCAGAGCAAACCGACACCCGCCGCTTATCTCCCCCAACCTTTCCACGGACGGGTGCTGCGTTACTTGCGCTAGTTGTCGGCAGATCCTGATGTGAGTGGCCCCGCCCCGCTGCTCCCCCACAACGTGCTGGTTAATTGCCGGAGTTCCTCCTGCTGCGGTCCGCTGAGGTCCCGAAACGGCGAATTGCCGTAAGTGGTATCGAAATTTTCCACCACCAGCACAATGGCGTCCTCGCTCAAGGTGTGGTGATGCCAGACACCCTTCCGGACGTTGTAGAGCTTGTGCGGTTCCAGCTCCCGGGCATGGATCGCCGTCACCGTCTCCTCCCCTTCGCCGACAAAGAGGATACAGCGCCCCTTAAGCAGTACGAAGACCTCGTCGGTTTCGTTGTGGCGCTGCATCCGGGAAATGTTTTCCACCCGCAGGTCGGCGGCGAAATTGAGGATTGCCACCCGCCAGGTCTCAAAATCGACCAGGGGCCTATAGCCCGGCCCGAGGTGTTCCCGCACCTCCAGGAGTTGTTCGCTGAGCCCGGTCATTTGGCCGCAAATGGTGGCGCCGGGGTGGTTACCACCGGTCCGGCCGCCTGCTCCTTGGAGAGGATGAAGGAGCAGACGTTGTCGACCTTACCGAACATAATGGTGCCGCCGGCGGCCCGCATGGGCGTACTTTGCCCGCCTTGGGCAAATTTAAAAGTTATCTGCTTGACCGGAGTGAGGTTGGGGACCAGGGTCTTGCCGTTGAAGGGCATACCGGCCATGAGCTTAGCCAGTTTGTCCGGCGGGATCTCTTCGATCTGGGCGGCAGTGATGGTAAAGGCGAAGTTCTGCTGGCTGCGCTTCTTCACCGAATCGAGCACGTATTGCGGGGTATCTTTCTGGTAAAAGAGGCCCAGCATCCCTGCAAGGTCTTTCTGTTTGTGGTATTCGAGAAAGCTCGTCAGCAGTTCCTGCTCGCTGCGGTTTTGGACCGCTTTTTTTCCGCCGCCCGAGCAGCCCCAGAACAGCAGGCCGACAAGGGTAAATATCATGATCCTGCGCATGTGCTCTCCTGGTCCGTGGTTCAACACTAGAGGAATTTTGGCCCTTCGTCAAACCTGCACACTTTAAAGGCAAATCGCCTTCAGAGCAACCTCAATACGTGAGGGAGGGGGAGTCGGTTTTCGAGACTTATGCAAGAGCCTCAAAGGAAACTACCGTTTCTTATTTGGTAATCGTTCTTATATTAAAGACAGGAACAGGTCACTTGGGTATAAATGATTTTCCGGTTGTAAGTGGTTGCCGGAAAGGAAGGTGGGTTATGGCAAGCAGAGATTATTGCTCGAGCGTTGGTGAAGAGCTGGAAAGGTGGAGTGAGAGGTTACACAGCCTTTCCGATGAGATTGATCGAATCCCATCCATTGATAAATACCGGATGCTGCCGCAGATTGAGCAGTTACACATCCTGATGACCGAGCTGGATGACCGGCTCTGTGATTTGGTGGTTAGCTGCCCGACGGTGGAGGGCAGAAGCGACAGGGGGGTGCGTGACGGCGTACCGTTAGGAGCCAAGCTGACCGGAGGGGTCGTTGGCAGCGAAAAATTCGACTATGAAATCGGAGGTTAGATAGGTTGAGGTAGTTAGTGGGCAGAGCCGGGTAGTTTACCGGGGGGCCGCGCCTTGGGGGGAGCGGCCCTTTTTTATGCCGACTGGACCATGCATCTGGACGATGTTCCCAGAATGTATGCAACCGAACCCACAATTAACGCTGGGGCCAGGCCTTGGCTGCAGTTACCAGAATAGTCAGGGAAGTCGGCCAACGAGAGCGGCCATGATCAGATCATGCCGGGTGCTGAGAATACCGACATGGCTATCGTCGGGGAATTCACGATAGTCGATCCGGTCCGGGGCCACGTCCCTGAGGTTCCGTCCCATCCGAACCGGCAGGGTCTGGTCACTGGCACCATGGAGGATCGTGATGACCGGGGGATCCGAAGCGTGCAGCAGTTCAGCGATCAGCTCCCGGTTATCGATCTGGCTGGGCAGGAGGAGTGCCAGCAGCCACGACTTCAATGCCACCGCCCGGCGCAGGGTATCGAAAGGGGCGACCAGAACGATCCGTTTTACCGGATGACGGGCCGCGAACTGCAAAGCCGCGCCGCTGCCGAAGGAGTGGCCGAGCAGCGACAACTCGGCGGTTATCTGGCCGACCCAGAAATGGTTGGCCAGGGCGGCCAGAGCCCCTTCGCTGTTCTGATAGAGCTCCGCCGGGTCCATTTTACCCGCACTCTCGCCCCGGCCGGGATAATCGATCATCAGCCAGCCGGTATCGGGGGCTGCCGCCGGATCGATGAACCGGAGCCAGCCCAAGGCCACCGAGCCGATCCCGGGGTAGAGAATGACCAGATGGGCCGGGGGAGCGGCGGGATCGTGCTGGGGCGGCAGATAATAGGCAACCTGGCGGCCCTGGCTGGTGGTGAATACCAAACGCCGATGGCCGGGAAGTTCATCAAAGGCGGCGAACAGCCCAGGCGCCGGAGGAATCTCGGGCATGCAGCCCCAGAGCAGGAGCAGCAGGCTGGCAAGAATTGGCAGACGGGCGGCAATTCGCCCGGGCTGGAATGTGACACGCGGTGGGTTCATCTTCCTCTCCTCGACCTACGGCCCTGCGAAACCCGGTATTTAAGCGGATTACCGGGGCAACGGAACCTCGTCAAGCCTGCCTTGAGTGGCGATTGCTTTTCCTGTTTGCCTGCAAGACATAGTATCATGGGATCTGCGGCAGTAAAGATTTTCCAGGGTCCCTCGTGCGCGAATTCCATCTGGCGCCGCTCCGGGAATTGACCGAAGTCCTCCTGGCCGCCAAGGTCATCGACGTGGCCTATGAAACCGTGACCGCCAGGGACGGATCCCTCCCGCTTCTGGCGCCGATGAGCGCGGTGGCCGGGCGACTGGCCGTCCAGGCTGGGGCGCACTGGCTGGAGCGTGGGCAAGGCGGACGCGGAGTCCTTTTAGGTGGGGTAACCGGCGTGGTTCCGGGGCGAGTGGTCATTCTGGGCGGTGGCACCGTGGGGCTCAACGCTGCCCAGGTTGCTCTGGGAATGGGGGCCACGGTGCAAGTCCTGAGCCGGAATCTGGACAAGCTGGCACGCCTCAAGGCCCAACTGGGAGGCCGGATCGAGATTGGGCTTGCCACCCCCGAGCAGATCATTGCGGCCCTGAGTAGCGCCGATCTGGTGGTCGGGGCGGTGCTGGTCCCCGGCGGCCAGGCCCCGAAACTGATCACCCGGGCCATGCTCGCCGCCATGCCCAAACGGGCGGTGATCGTCGATGTGGCCATCGACCAGGGCGGCTGCTGCGAAACCTCGCGACCCACCACCCACCACGCCCCCACCTACGAGGTAGATGAGATCATCCATTATTGCGTGGCCAACATGCCCGGGGCGGTGCCACGCACCTCGACCCAGGCGCTGACCCATGCCACCCTGCCCTATATTAAGAGTATTGCCGACCTGGGCATGCGGGCAGCGGCCCGGGTCGATCCCGCTCTGGCCCAAGGCATTAATTGCTGGCAAGGGGTGCTGACCAACCGGCCGGTGGCCGAGGCCCAGGGGCGACAATGGCGCGAGGCGGGCGAGGTCTTGAAATAGGCCATTGCCGGACATCTTTTTGGCTCGATCCGGGCGACCTGACGCGATCCCGGGCGTATTTGCTGGGACGAGTGTCGTGTTTGTTTAATTCATTCTATTAATATTATGGCTCCTAATGAAACTCAGCCAGTCTTACCGGAACATGAGAAAGACAGGCGTTGAGTAATCTTAGCGGAAGCTCTGGTTCCCAGAATCTCCGGTTAAAGCGATAGCAAAATTCATCCAGAT
>Ga0334722_10006297_pt1 | contig 11793 bp, 9 predicted proteins | sample C3_bottom_MG_FD_207210 | JGI IMG/M metagenome (GOLD analysis project Ga0334722, IMG submission 207210) | Sediment microbial communities from Yellowstone Lake, YNP, Wyoming, USA - C3_bottom | ecosystem: Environmental > Aquatic > Freshwater > Lake > Sediment | place: USA: Wyoming | collected...
AATGTCGGCATCGGGAAAAATGTCACTTAAGGTCTCCAAAACAACTTCGGCACCGCCGTATTCTTTGAGATAGTCGTGGACAAGAGCAATTCTCATAAATTTAAAATAATGAGGTTTGATTGGATTGTAACTTAATTTTAGTTTTTTGAGGATAACGGCGGCGAAGGCGGGAGAGAAGAGATTTGAAATTGTATTCAACAAACAGATTTTCCAAACCGGTAATATTAAGCCGTCTAAATTTGGCCGGTTTGAGGGTAAAATCAACCGGAATATTGGAAATAAGAGTGGCTAATTTTTTTGATAAATAGGCATTGTCTTTGTCTTTAATTAGTTTAGAAGAGAGAGAATCGTTTATATCGCTTAAGTGGGAATAAATATTATCCAAAGTCCCGTATTTAGAAAGAAGAGTGGTGGCAGCAACCGGACCAACGCCGGCGACACCGGGATAGTTGTCGGACATATCCCCCATCAGAGCTTTGAGATCAACAACCTGATCGGGATCGATACCCAGTTTGTCTTTAACTTCGGCCGGACCATAAAGCTTGGTTTCGGAAAGACCGCGAACCGGCACAAAAAGGGAAACTTGGGTTGTGACCAACTGCATCAGATCTTTGTCGCCGGTAATAATAGTAACTTTGGAGATGATCGGTGATTTGTCGGACCGCCTACGCTTGAGTAAGCTACGGCGAGTCAAAGTCCCGATCAGGTCATCAGCTTCGTAGCCACCAAGGGCAAAATACTTGATATTGGCAGTATCAAGGGTTTGGGGAATCAGGGGTAATTGAGAAACTAAGGAAAGATCGGTAGGTTTTCGCTTGGCCCGGTAACCGACGAATTCGGACTGACGGAAAGTGGGACCGGGAGAATCGAGACAAACAACCAAATAGTCGGGCTTGAGAGTGTCAAGAGCAGACAAAAGCATGGAATAAAAACCATAGAGAGCATTAACCGGCTGACCGTTGACAGTTAAAGGAGGAATGGAGTGATAAGCACGGTGAGCGACAGCGTGACCATCGATAATAACGAGATGACTCATTTTAATTTCTTTAAGTCACTCTTAATAAGTTTTATGTTTTTTTCAGGTGGAATGTTTTCTGGTAAAACACCACCAATTTCTTCTATAGTTTTTCTAACTTTTCTACCCACAGTTAAGTGAGTATTTGCAGCCCTGATATTTCCAATAATGGTTTTATCTTTGTTGATAATTTCCTCTGTTTGGGTAATACGAAATAAATTAGCCGCAAGTTCGGTTGGACCAGCACGATCAAGGAGTTCCCCTTTTTTAACCCCTTTCATGTTTTCTACTTCAGAGAGAGGGTGGTTATACAGGCCACGATAACCCGCGTCATTAAAGAATCCAAAGTTTGTGACGCCTGCATTCTTGGCGGTGCTAAATAATTTTTTATTTTGATCAGTGACTTCATTACGTATAAATGCCCTTTTTTCTTCATGGTTAAGTTGGTCAAATATTTCCTGGCGTCGTGATTGTATTGCAAAATATGATTGGGCAAGAGCAATTTTTGACTTTCGAGGATCACCGTTTTGTGCAATGAGGTAACAAGCATATCTATCTAATTCCCAGTCCTGGATACCGACAGGTGTATTTTCCCCTACTATAGTCATTTTCGTGACGTTACGAAAATGGTTTTCCACAATTTGCCCACTATTTAAACATGCTTTTTGCGCTTTTTTGATTACTTCTTCAAAATTTTCCCATCGAGAATATTCGAGAATTGGCATAAGTTCACGGGCAGACCAAAACTCTATATTGTTCTGTGTATATTTTTTTATTGCTTCAAACTCTTTGGTAGGAGCTGTTGGAAGATTCGGTGTTGACATGGGTTATTTTACCTCTAAATAGACACATAAGAGTGTTTTAATTTAAGGACTTAAGGTAGAATTTAATAATGGAACAGCATGCAATCCCTCAACAGATATCGAACTATGAATTCAAGCTAGTGGGAGATATGACCTTAAAACAATTTCTAAAAGCGGCGGTAGGAATAGTGCTGGCTTTTTTGATCAATGCTTCGGGTTTGATATTTTTTTTGAAATACCCATTGATGTTAATTTGCGGCGGGGGTGGATTGATGATGGCCTTTGTCCCCTTCCAAGACAGACCACTGGAGACCTGGGTAATGGCCTTTTTAAAGTCAATATATTCTCCGACAATTTATACCTATAAGAAAATACCCGATAAGGATTGGATGGATCTAATGATGAATAAAAGTAAAAAAACATCAGCGGCAAACATTGAAGAGACTGAAGAAATAATGCCGGTGAAAGATAAAAATAAGGTCAGAGAATTTATTGAATCGCTGCCGAGCGTAAAGTTGGAAAAAAAGAAAGATGAGAATACAAACCCACCCACACCCGCAGTGGTGGGTACACCCTCCCCCTTCGGCAAGGAGGGTAAGTCAAAATTGACAGAAAATATCAATAATAATGAGAATATAACTGAAGATTGGCGGAATAAAAAAGCCGACCTTAATTTGAAGACAGAAAAGTTGGGGGCGACAGGAAAGGTGGTGTTTGGGGAAATCCCGATGCCCGATAAGTCAGATATTCCAAACATGGTAGTGGGGATGGTGACAAATTTGGACGGCAAGATCATCGAGGGAGCAATTGTGGAAATTCAGGACGAAAAAGGTAATCCAAGCAGGGTACTAAAAACTAATTCTTTGGGACAATTTAAAACGACCACACCAATGGCAAACGGCAAATATTTGGTGATCACCGAAAAGGATAATTTTAATTTCGACAGAGTCGATATTAATCTGGCGGGAAAAATCGTCGAACCAATTAAAATAAAAGCAATTGTATAAATTAAGCTATTATTAAACTAGTCTATGGCAATTGATCCATTAAAAATCGCTATCAGAGGCAGTACACAAGAGCATCTTCCAATCGAGGATATTGTTGACGGATTGGTAATTTTGAAAGACGGGTCGTGTGCGGCGGTGCTGCAAATATCGTCAGTGAATTTTGATCTGTTATCGGAAAGGGAACAAAGCGCTCTGGTGTTTGCTTACGGAGGGATATTAAATTCACTAAACTTTCCGATTCAAATCGTAATCTCTTCCAGCACTAAGGATGTGAGTATTTATGTTAACAATCTAAGGAAAGTTGAGGAAAGCCAAACCAATCCTTTACTTAGGGAGAGAATCTCTTTTTACCGAAAATTCATCGAAGAAACGGTCAAGAAAAACGACGTATTGTCAAAATCGTTTTATCTGGTGATCCCTTTTTCAATATTGGAATTGGGAGTGAAAAGCATGTCGTCACAGATGATGGGGGGACTACCGATATTTAAAGGAAAAACCCCAAAGGCATTACCTTTTTCAAAGGATTATATTTTGGAAAAAGCCAAAGCCAGTTTGGAGCCAAAAAAAGATCATTTGAGCCGATTGTTTTCCCGATTGGGACTGGAAATAAGAGCATTGAACACAAAAGAATTAGTGGAGTTGTTCTACCGAATTTACAACGAGGAAACGGCGGCCAATCAAAAAATAAGCGGATTAAATTTTGACTCACCAATGGTGACGACCAAGATGGAAAATAAAAATGAGCATATTTAATAAAAAACCTAAAGAAACACCGGAAGCAATGGTAAAGACGACTGACAGTAAACCCACCGACAGCTCCGCAGTCAAGACGGGCGGGCGAAATTTTGTCGAAGGACTGGTGTCGACAAAAGACATTATTGCGCCGGGAGCTTTGGAGGTAGATACCGATTTTATCAAAATCGGAAACAAATATTACAGGACATTATTTACCACCATAAACCGAAGGTTTGTGGAGGTAAATTGGCTATCGTCGCTCATCAATTTCGACGCTTCACAGACAGTATCAATGTATATTTATCCTTCGGACGGGAAAGAAATATTGGACGATCTGAGACGAAAAATTACGGAAATGGAGGCAGAGCTGACGACTGATATTCAAAGAGGGAGAATAGTTAATCCGGCAACACAGGCAAAATTAGAGGATGCTATGAATTTGCAGGCAGATCTGGTAAAAGGAGAAGAAAGGTTTTTTCAAATGGGTTTATATATGACCTTAAGTGCGGGTAATAAAGATGACCTGGACAGAATAACAAAAAACCTGGAAGCGGCGATGGGAGCATTGATGGTGTTGACCAAAAAAACCAGTTATCAATCAGAAGATGCCTTTATCACCACATTGCCTTTGGGGGTTGATAAATTAAATCTGACCAGAAATATGGACACAACATCGCTGGCCACCACTTTTCCGTTCGTATCGTCGGATCTGTCAGACGATAAAGGAATTATGTACGGAATAAACGAACACAACGGCAGTTTGATCATTTTTGACAGATTTTCCATGCAGAATTACAATTCGGTGGTGTTTGCCACAGCCGGAGCCGGAAAATCATATATGATCAAGCTGGAGGCGTTGCGGTCGTTGATGATGGGAACAGAAATAATCGTGATCGATCCGGAAAATGAATACAAAGACCTATGTGAAGCAGTGGGTGGACAATATATCGCTTTTGGGTATGGGGAAGCATCAAAGATAAACCCATTTGATCTATCCCTGGTAGTAGAGGAAGGTGAAAATGCCCTAAATTCCAAAATATTAACTTTACATAAATTATTTAAAATAATGCTGGGAGAGATGGATCCGGTAGAAGAATCGATTCTTGACCGGGCAATAGTCGATGCCTATAAAATGAAGGGGGTGACACCGGATCCGGAATCACAGGGCAAAGAGGCACCGTTGATCGAAGATTTGTATAAATCGTTAGTGGGGATGGAGGATCAAAAAGCAGCCGGATTAGCAGCCAGATTAGAAAAATACATCAAAGGATCGTTTGCCGGTATATTCAACCAAAAAACAACCGTTAATCTGAACAATGAATTTGTGGTGTTCGGGGTGAGGAACCTGGAAGAGAGTTTGCGGCCGATTGCGATGCACATTATCCTTGATTACATCTGGACAATAGTGAAAAAGGAGCTGCGAAAGAGGATTTTGGTGGTGGATGAGGCCTGGTATTTGATGCAATATCCGGATTCCGCGGCTTTTTTGAGAGGAATTGTAAAAAGAGGCAGAAAATATTATCTGGGGGTAACAACCATCACCCAGGATGTGGACGATTTCCTGCAAACACCTTACGGCAAAGAAATTGTGACCAATAGTGCTATTCAAATACTTCTAAAACAACACAGTGCGGCTATTGATCAGGTAGGTGAGGTTTTTTACCTGTCTGAAGGTGAAAAACAACTATTATTGTCGGCAGATAAAGGGGAGGGAATATTCTTTGCCGGGCAAAATCATGTGGCAATAAGAGTGGTGGCCTCGGAAGATGAACATAAGCTGATAACTTCAAACCCGGAAGAGATAATGAAAATGAAGCAACAAACAAAACTGATGCAACAAAATAAACCAGTCGAAAATCAAACCAAACCACCAATAATAGCAACATTAAATCCCTCCCGGCCTGCGGCCGCTTCTCCCTCCTTCGGCAAGGGAGACTTAAAAACAAACGAAAAGAAAGATGAAATATTATTGGCAGTAGAGACAAAACCGGAGAAAGTGGTTGAAGAAAACAAAAGACAATTGTTCGAGACAACGGTGATAAGTGCCGAAGCTGACCAAGTAACAAATAAAACTGACGATGGGTTGCATAAAAAAATAGAGGAAATGGAAAAAATTGAAAAAATGAAGATAGACGAACACAAAAAGAAGGTAGAAGAGGAGGCGGTTGAAGCTCAAAAAATAGAGGCAGAAAAGAAAAAAAATGAGGAGTCGTTGGGAGGAGCCGGGAGTTTACCAAAATATAAAGATCTGTTTATAAATAAGCCAAAATTACCGCCCTTACCGCCTTTGCCAAAATTTGAACCACCAAAAGTGGAGACCATACCAACGACCGGAGTGAAACCAATATTCGTAAACCAGGTAAAAGAAGCCAATATTCCCCAACCACCTCAATTGTCAAAAAAACCGACACCAGTCTTTGAAACACCGGCACCAGCTCAACCCAATCCTGCCGGAATTAACCCCTCTGCCTTTCAGGCATCTCCCTCCTTCGGCAAGGGAGACTTAAAAACAGATGCTCCAGGAAGTAAACCGGCGGAGGATAAAACAAAAATGGGATATGATGAGCTTTTTGGCAACGGAATAGTGTAATAAGATTGGTATAATTTGAGTAATGCCAAGAGGAAATATTGAGTATAAAGGGGTAACTAAGGTCGCAGATGTAATTGAGATTCTCAATAATCTGGCCAAAAAAAATGAAATCCTGGACGCCGGTAATGAAAACTATTTAATTTGCCGAAATATTTTTACCAAAATCGGAGCTTTGGATGATTTCGATCCGGCCAATCCCGGAAAAATGGCAAAAACCCTGGAGGGTTTGCCAGTAGAAATGATCGAAGAGGAGATACCAGTAATAGAAGAATCTAAACCGGAATCAAGGGCTTTGAACAAACAAGATTTAAAGGTAATTTTGGACGAATACGATAAATACAGAGAAAAAAGAGATGCGGAGCAAATCACCAGAGATATTCAAAAAAATTCATTGTTAAAAAGGGTCAACTCTAAGGACATTTTGACAATTATCGAAAGGAAAATAAAATTAGAAACAGAAGAGCTAAAGAAAGGTAATAAACCGGAAATAGCCGATAAAATTACCGATAAAAGAATTGAGACAGAAGAGAGGTTGAGCGAAGTTAAGCCGGAGAATCTTGACCAAAAGGAAATAGAAATAATAGCTGAAAAAATCACCAGCATTACGGAGGAAAGTGATACCGTAGAGGAAAGCCGAAAAAAGATCGTCGAGGTAATAAAAGAAATTAGGGAGGTTGGAAGGGAGTTATCGGAAGAAATTGAAAAAACCGCAGTGCTGGAAACTGCCGACAAAATAGTAGAAGGAAAGGTTTCTGAAGTAATAAAAAGATTGACAGAAGACCTGGCTGACCTTCGGCCAACAATTTCACAAAAAGAAGAAATTGAAAGGATAGTCAAAGAAAAAATAGAAATAAAACTGGAAGATCCGACTAAAAAAATTGATGACCACGAGATCGTGGTAACAAAAGAAAACGGGAAGACGGTGGTAGAAACCGGAGAGAATCTGTCTAATAAGATCGGTGAAATATTGGCTGAAAAATCGTCCGGTAAAGAAACCCAAATAGTAATGGCGGTGAAAAATATGGAGATGGGTCTGGTAAAAAATCTTTTTTCAGACACGATTAACCAAAACAATCCGATCGATGTTGTTCGGGCAGAAAAATTGGAGGAAGAAGTAGTAGAGAGGATGGTGAGGAACGGAACGACAGCCGAAGAAGCCAAAAGTGTGGCTAAAATGGTCAGGCAATTGAGTTTTCCGGCAGAAGAATCATCAAGTTCGTCGGCGGAAGTAATGGCAATGAAAAAATTGGAAGAAAGCGGGTATCACGGCGGTGATAATTCCCGGTTTGCTCAACAAGCCGGAGTGTTGAGGAATTTGATAAGAAGCCCGGTAAAAATCAGTGAAAATGTAAAAAATATTTTGGAGACGGGTGATAAGTTGAAGGGAATAAAAGGTTTTGACCAATTAAAAACGGTGGCAAAAACCCTGAAAGAAAATCCGGCATTAATGAGGTCGATCCAGCTGATCCAGAACGTATCTAAATTTCAAAGCACTATCGGTAATTTTGTCGGGGGGATAACCAACCCGATCGGATATATTTTGAAAATTCCAGCTCTTCAGGAATTCGGGGTACAACTGGCAACAAGATTTGGCGGGGAAATGGCGGGGGCAATGGCAACCCAAATCGCCAATTTTGGAATTGAAACCGGATTAAAAAATATTGTCGGACAACTGTTTACCACCGGAACGGTAACGGCAGTCAAAGCCGGAGCGACAGCGGCAGCAGAAGGAGCAACAACATTGGCAGCGGACGCAGTGGTGGTCGGGGCCGGGGCGGCAACGGGGCCGCCGGGATGGGTCATCGCGGCACTGGTAATGGCGGCTCAATTAGCGTTTAGTGTGGTTAAAAAGATCGGCGGCCAGATAATGAAAGGGGTAGAAGGGGGGTTGGATAAATTGAACATCAGCACGCCGGAAATAAAAAACTTTTTACAGGAAAATTTCGGAAAAGGGATGGGGGGATTAATGTATTGGGGAGGAATGGCGGCAACGTTTCTGCTGGCGCTACCTATGGCTATTATGGCCGGATCGGTGGCAATAATCGCGATTATAATTCCGGCGGTTATAGGGGGCTTGGCATTGATGCAGGTATCAACGGCCCAAACAGTGGCCTCTTTGGTGCCACCAAAAGGATTAGGAGCGGATACCGGATGCGTCCTGATCGGAACCAATGGAATACCGGGAACTAATAATACTGAAGGAGATGTGTACACCTACACCGACGATAAGGGAAATATTTGGCAATGTACCAACGCTCCAAATGTCGGGAGCGGAAATCCAGATCCGAATTCACCTGGGTTGCCAGGGGAAAATATACCAGGAGAATGCACAGTGTCCGCAGCGATAGTGTCAACCAAACAATGCGACAGTAAGTGGGCCAGTAAACAATTAGGAGGCGCCTCGTGTTCTGATGGAACTCCCGGGACAATATGTAAAGCCGGCTGCGGACCAGCAAGTGCTTCGATGCTGCTGCGCCGAATCAGCGGCGGATATACACCGGATACGGTAATTTTTAGCCCGGGATATCCGTTCTCGGGAGCATATACCGGAATGGGATGCGACGGATCTTCTCTTCAACAAAATTACACTGCGTTGTCGGGACAATTCGGTTCAAAAGTTCAATATCAGTCAGGTTGTACACCCAAAGCAATCGGCGGCTGGATCTGTGCCGGTAAAGTAGTGTTTGTATTGGCCAATTTTTATCGAAACGCTAATTTGGAACTAGGAGGTCATTTTATTTTGGCAGTGGCAGTACAAAACGGTAAAATCATTTCCGCGGATCCTTATTATCCGACAGCAACACCTTTTGACGGAACAGTAGCGTTCGGATATATCCACGATATTAAAGGTTGTTTTACTGTAGACACAAACTAAATATGTCAAAAAAGACAATAATATTAATCGGAATAACAATGGGGGCGGTAATATTGATGATAATAAGTTTACTTATGAATCCACGACAAAAATCACTAAAAACGGCAGTAATACCAATGCCGACAAAAGTGGCAGTGCCGACAAGAGAGGCGGAAAAATATTTCAGTGATACCGGAGCTATATATATCAGCCCAACTGATAGTGCATATACAGAAGGATGGTTGATCGGTGACCTGCGGGACAAAATACCGATAACAACTACGGCTTTTTCAATCAATTATGATTATAAAATCGATAAATTTGTGGTGGTTATTAAGGACAAATCAAAAAACAACCAACAAATATTTACAAACTGGATGCAGGAAGCCGGATATATAGCAATCCCTCCACAATATTTTGTTTTTGAATGAAGAAAAATAACAACTATCAAATAGTCTGGATACTGGTAATCATAGTGGTAATAATGGCGATACTTAAAATATTTTTCGGCTACCAGGGAGAAGAGATAACTCCTTTGCCGGCTTACATAGCCCCGACAGTAATACCAACAACAGCCACCAGTGAAGCAAAAATATTGCAGGTGGATGAAACCAAATACCCGTTGTGGTCAGAACTCCCCTATCCCGGAAACGGTTTTACGGTAGAAAAATATACGACACCAAAAGTGTTGTTGGTGCAATTAAATGGGGCGACTAGGCAACACGCCACTACAGCAATAAATGTGTGGCTCGGGACCTTTGGTGACGCCGGAAAGGGTCACAAATTAGAATTTGGAAATTAAGAAACTAATCCTGAATACGGACCGGCATAATAATGTGAGTGAAGTTAGGGTCGGCAACATCCCGAAAAAGACCGGGGGTGAGCGGTTCGTTTAGTTCAATAGTGATCTCGTTACCCCGGCAGGCGGAAATAAAGTCGGAAATAAATTTATAGTTAAAGGCAACCTCCAGGGGTTCGCCATCAACCTTGGCATCAACAGTGGCTTTGTTGGCACCAATTTGGGTAGCGTTGGCAGAAACATCAATTGAAGAATTTTTAACAGATAACTTGACGACGTTAGCAGATTCCCGGGCAAAGACGGAGGCAATTTTAATAGCTTGGGAGAGCTCGTTTTTATCAAGCTGAATTTTGGTGGCAAATGATTCAGGAATGATCCGTTGATAATCAGGATAATCCCCTTCTATCAGACGGGAAACCAATTCCAAATCTTCCAAAACAAAAATCAACTGGTGGGCGTCCGAACTTAGGCCGAATTTTAATTTTTTAGTAGATTTAGCTAATTTGGCAACTTCCAGAAGACTACGGGAAGGAACAAGAAAGGTAATATTTTCCTGACCTTTAGGCAAAACCAGTGGATTTGTTAATTTAATCTCTTTTAAAGAAAGACGAAAACCGTCAGTGGCCACTAAACTTAAGTTGTCAGGAGAAAAGCGGCAAAGAACGGCGGTTAGAACCGGCCGGGAATCGTCGGTAGCGGCGGCAAAAGCCACTTCAGAAATAGTTTCTGAAAGAATACCGAGATCAATTTCCAGGGAAGTTTTTTCATTAATCAAAGGAAGGATAGGAAAATCGGCGGCAGGAATGGTGGTAAAAGTTGATTGGGCTTTGGCAGAAGAAACTTCTAAAAGAGATTGGGGGTTTAACTCTAAGTCAATTTTGCCGGTAGGAAGGTAGGAAACAAATTCAGTAATCTCTTTGGCGGGAATAGTGAAACTGCCTTCGGTAGCTATTTTGGCACCAAGCCAGTAGTTGATCCCTAATTCAAGATTGGTGGCTGAAAGCTTGAGACGGCCGAAATCGGTGCTAAAAAGAATATTACTTAGAATAGGTAATTGAGCTTTGAGGGCAACAAAACGGGAAACGGAAGAAAGAGCGATATTAAGATTTTCCTGGAGAAGGGAAAGTTTCATTCTTAAGTTTATCAAGTTTAGATAGTTTATAAAGTTTGAAAAACTAATTAAAAGAAAAGAATGAGGTGAATAGGCGGTGATAAAAGTAAATAGAAGATATAAAGAACAGTAGTAGTGTTAGTAGGAGAGGTGGAGAAGTGGAAAATAATTAAAAATTAAGAATTACGAATTACGAATTTTTAAAATTTGAATATTGGAGGTGTTAAAAAGTGGAAATTGGTGGACAGTAGTAGTTGTTTTGGTGTTTATGGCTTATAAAATAGACGTGGGTTTGGGTAAAGTTCGGGGGAGAAAGAGGCGGAGAAATGTGAATAAGTCGGTGGATAAGTAAGGATGGACGGTGGAAAAATATTTCTAAATTCAAAAGGAGGTAATAATTTGGTTGATAAGTGTTCTTAATTGGGGAGAAGTGGAGAAGTCGGTGGATACCTTGTCGCGGGCGTGCATGATACTGGTGTGGTCACGGCCACCCAAAAGATGACCAACTTCGGCTAAGGGGAGATGAATTTCATTTAGAAGAAGATAGGCGGTAATATGGCGGGCGAAAACCAGATCTTTTTTGCGACTATTGCCGCATAAATCACTGGTTTTGATGTTGAAATGTTTGGCACAAACAGAAATGATGTGGCGGGGAGAGATCTTTTCGGAGGAAGAAAAAGAGGAGATCGAAGAGGAACTGCCGTTAGGTTGAAAATAATTTTCAACAAATTCAAGAGTGACCTCGGGATATTTTTGAGACAGAGAGAGGACGGCTATTTCCTGAACCTTGCCTTCAATGTCGCGGGTATTGGATTGAATATGATCGGCGAGATATTGAACGGCTTCGGGGGCAACACTAATCCCCTTTTCCTGGGCCTT
>Ga0334722_10006299_pt1 | contig 11790 bp, 11 predicted proteins | sample C3_bottom_MG_FD_207210 | JGI IMG/M metagenome (GOLD analysis project Ga0334722, IMG submission 207210) | Sediment microbial communities from Yellowstone Lake, YNP, Wyoming, USA - C3_bottom | ecosystem: Environmental > Aquatic > Freshwater > Lake > Sediment | place: USA: Wyoming | collected...
TCATCGAGCGGCGCCCGGATGCCGACGACGGGCGCGTGTCGCTCGTGTGCATCACCGACGCGGGGCGGGAGACCGTGAGCCGTGCGTCCGCGCGGCTCGTGGAGTTCCAGTTCGGCGCGATCGGCGATCTCGGCGAGGACGAGCGGGAGATGCTCGCGTCGCTGCTCGGCCGGCTGCGCGGCGGGGCGGGGGGGCCGGCGCAGGGCTGACGCGGCGGCCGCGCGTCACCCGCAGTCGGTGTCCTGGGCGTCGACCCCGACGTCGACGAACAGCGTGAAGGCGACGACCGCGTTGAACACGGCGTGCATCGTCACGTTCGCGGGCGGGCCCCACTGCCGGTAGACCCACGCCGCGGTCACGCCGAACAGCGAGATCCCGATCAGCAGGGGCCACAGCGTCCAGTACTGGGCGTGCGCCACGGCGAACAGCACGCCGCTGACGATCGCGGCGAGGGGGAAGTGCATCCTGCGGCGCACCAGCCCGCGCAGCAGCAGGCCGCGGAACACGAGTTCCTCGCCGAGCGGCGCCAGCACGACGAGCGCGACGGCGAGCATGATCTTGTGCCACAGGACGGTCGGCTCGTCGGCGCCGAGGTCCACCAGCTTCTTGCAGAGCGACGGGTCCACCGCCTCGCCGATCGCGACGATCATGCCGACCGCGATCCGCAGCGCCAGCGCGAGGCCGGCGCCGATCACCGCCCCGACCGCCGGGTTGATCTTCGGAGCGAGGACCAGCCGGCGCTCGAAGGCCGGCAGCGCCCTGAGGCGCATCAATCCGAGCCCGAGGATCGTCAGGGCGCTCACGGTGTTCGCGACGATCTCCGCGGAATCCGACGACACCCCCGCTCCGCGGAGCACCCCGTACGCCAGGATGCCCGCCGCGAACGCGATCGGGACGATCAGGAGCGGCCAGACGATCCTGAGCGGCACAGTGCGCTCCGGGTGTCCCGCGGAGGGCGGGGTCGGCGTCTGCGTCGTCACCGTGCGGGATTGTAGGGACCCCGGCGGCGTTCGCGGGCACGCGCGGCGGCCGGGGCGTCGTCTAGGATCGCGCGCCGATGAGCACTTCGACACGTGAACGCGTCTTCAGCGGGGTTCAGCCCACCGGCATCCCGCACCTCGGGAACATGCTCGGGGCGTTCCGCCACTGGGTCGCCGAGCAGGACCGCCGCGACTGCCTGTTCTGCGTCGTGGACCTGCATTCGATCACCGTCCCGCGTGAGGCCGACGAGCTGCGCTCCGCGACGCTCGAGATGGCGACGGCGCTGATGGCGATGGGCATCGACCCCGAGCGGTCCATCCTGTTCGTCCAGAGCCAGGTGCGCGAGCACACGGAGCTGGCGTGGATCCTGAACTGCGTCGCCTCGTTCGGCGAGGTGCGCCGGATGACCCAGTTCAAGGAGAAGTCCGGGGGCCAGGAGTCGGTGTCGGTGGGCCTGTTCGACTACCCGGTGCTGCAGGCGGCCGACGTGCTGCTCTACAACGCCCACCGCGTCCCGGTCGGCGACGACCAGCGCCAGCACCTCGAGTTGATGCGCGACATTGCGATCCGGTTCAACGGCCGGTTCGGCGAGACGTTCGTGGTCCCCCAGGCCGACATCCCCCCTGTCGGTGCGCGGATCATGGACCTTCAGGAGCCGACGCGGAAGATGTCGAAGACCGGCGGGGCCGAGCTCGGGACGATCTGGCTGACCGATCCCCCGTCACGCCTGAAGAAGAAGATCATGGGAGCGGTCACGGACTCCGGCTCGGAGGTGCGCGCGGATCCCGCCAAGCCGGGCATCACCGGCCTGCTGGAGATCCTCGCGGGCCTCACCGAAACCCCCGTCACGGAGCTCGAGCGCCGCTACGAGGGCTCCCAGTACGGGCCGTTCAAGCGGGACGTCCTCGACGCGGTCGTCGCCTTTCTCGAGCCGATCCAGGCACGACACGCGGAGCTCGCCGCGGACCCGGGAGAGGTGCGCCGCGTTCTCATGTCGAGCGCCGACCGGGCGCGCGAGATCGCCGCCGGGCACATGATCGGCGTCCGGGAGGCCGTCGGCCTGCTGCCCTGAGCCGGGCTCACTGCACCCAGAGCTGGTCGAGCAGGGTCCACCACACCGGGTGGAAGAGCACATTGCCGACCCGGGCGCTGACGAACTGGGGATGCTGAGGCGTGGCGTAGCCGATCCAGGTGGCCTGGTCGGTGAGTTCCCGGTCGATGGTCGCCCAGCGCCGGTCCGCGGCTGCCGGGTCGGTCGCTTGGACGGCGAGCGCCGCGTTCATCTGCCGGTCGATCGCCGGATCGCAGAAGTGCGACGGATCCGGGGTCCCACAGCGCAGCTGGTCGAAGAACGTGGACGGCGCCGGGTAGTCGATGACCCAGGCCGTCAGGCCGACCTGGACGGATCTGCCCGGCGCGCCGCCGTACGCGTCGGCGAGCCACTCGTCGGTTGACGAGACCCGTGCGGTTGCCCGGTAGCCGAGCTGCCTCAGCACGTCGGCGACATACCGTGCCTCGCGTCCGAACTGCGGCCACGTTCTGACGACGACGGACGCCCCTGCCGTGCCGGACCGCTCTACGAGCCGCCGTGCTTCGACGAGGTCGGGCCCGTGCCATGTGCCGTCGTCCCGGGGCGAGCGCGTGAAGGGGCAGTAGGGCTCGTGGGCGGGGAAGTTCGGCGGCAGGATCTGGCAGGTCGGCCGTGCCCACGAGGCGCCCCCCCCCGATGCGCGCGAGTGCGTCGCGGTCGATCGCGAAGGCTACGGCCCGCCGGGCATCGAGGTTGTCGAAGGGCGAACGGGTCGTGTTCAGCGTGACGAGGAGGGTGCCGGCGATCGGCGCGGGGTGAAGCTGGCCCGGGTGCTCGACGGCGACCCGTGCGAGCAGATCCGGGTCGAGCCGCCCGTGGACGAGGTCGACGCCACCGCCCTCGATCGCTGCAACCGCCCCCGCGTCGCCCATCTGAGTGAGGAGGATCTCGTCGGGATACCCGTCGGGCCGCGCCGCACGCGACCACTCGCGGAACTGGGGGTTGCGCACGAGGCGAACCTCGCGGCCCGGCCGGAAGCTCGCCACCATGTAGGACCCGTCGCCGGCAGGGCCCGCGTGGTGGCAGGGGAGGCCGGGGCCGACGGCGCGACGGCGTGCGCGAAGGGCAGCGCAAGGACGTGCACCAGGTTCGGGTCGGGCCGGGTCAGGTGGACGGTGACGGTGTTTGCGGCCGCGTCGGCCACGATGCCCCGGGCCAGGTTGCACCGGGCAGGACGGGCACGGCACGCCGCGCCGCCGACGATCACGTCGTAGTAGAGCGGGCTGTCGGCGCCTCCGAGGCGGTACAAGCGCTCGATGGCCCGCCGGATGTCGCTCGGCTGGACGACCTCGCCGGTCGAGTAGCGGATGCCCCGCCGAAGCTGGAAGGTGTACGTGCGCCCGCCGTCGGTCGGCGTGGGAATCGAGGTCGCGAGGTCCGGCACGACGCTCGCCCCGTCGGCCCCGCCCGAGCGGCGGTAGGCGGTGAGCCCGTCGCCCGTGAGGTTGATCTGCCAGAGGGTGGAGTAGTCGAACTGTTCAAGGACCCCGAGGGACATGTCCAGGCCGTCGATGACGACCCGCAGCGTGCCGCCCCGATGGGCGCGTGACGCGTCGCGCGCGGCGAGCCAGATGCGGCGCCCGTCGGCGGCGAGCCCGACCGGTTGCTGGCCCGTCTCGATCCGCTCGGCGACGGAATTGGTGCTTGGGTCGATCCTGATGACCGTGCCGGCGCCCTCGTTCGCGACCCAGACGCCGTCGGCGCTGACCGCGATGCCCGCCGGGCCGTCCCCGACGGGGACGGTGGCCACGACGGCGTTTCTCGTCGGATCGATGCGCGAGACCGTGCCGTCGAGGGTGTTCGCCACCCAGACGCCGGTGTCGGTGGCCTGCACGGCGCCGGGCGCGTTGCCGACGCCGATGCGCTGCTGGACGCGGCCGATGGCGGGGTCGATCCGCGAGACGCTGGCGTCGATCTCGTTGGTGACCCAAACCGACTGCGCGCCGACGCTGATCCCGATCGGTGAGCCCCCGACCCGGGCGCTCCAGTACCGCCGCCCGGTGCGCGCGTCGACCTTCGTGACGGTATAGGCGTAGCGGCTGGCGACCCACACCGCGCCGGCCCCGACCGCGACGCCCCGCGGGCCGGCGGGCACGCGGATCCGTTGGACGATCGCGTTCGTGTCCGGGCCGATCCGCACGAGCTGCCCGGCGAAGCCGTCGGTGGCCCACACCGCCCCGGCGCCCGCGGCGAGCCCGGCCGGTGGCGCCCCGAGCGCGATCGACTGGATGACGGTGCCCTTCGCCGGGTCGATGCGCTTCACCGCGCCGCCGGACGCGTCGCCGGTCCAGACGGCGCCCTCGGTGACCGCGAGGTGGGAGGGCCGGCCGCCGACGTCGACCGGCGACTTCGCCCGCCCCGAGCGCGCGTCGATCGCGATGACGGAGTCGCCGGGAACGGCGCTGCCCGCGCCGCCGCCGCGAGACGACAGCAGGAAGCCCGCGCCGGTCGCCATGGCGAGGATGGCGACCCCGGCGACGACGAGTGACCGCGCGCCCCGGGGATGTCGGGCCGGCGCCGGCGCGGGTCCCGTCGGCGGAGCGTCTTCTGCGAGCGCCGGCGCGCGTTCCGTCGCGGGCGCGTCTGCGGCCAGCGCCGGATCCTGCTCGAGAATGCGCCGCTCCAGGTCCCTCAGCGCGGCGCCGGGCTCCATCCCAAGCTCGTCGGCGAGCGCCTGACGGCCCGCGGCGTAGCACTCGAGCGCCTCGGCCTGGCGGCCGCTCCGCGACAGCGCGACCATCAGGAGGGCCCGGAGCCGCTCGCGGAGGGGATGCTCCTCGACCAGTCCCTCCAGCTCGCCGACCACGTCCGCATGGCGCCCGAGTCGAAGGTCGGCGTCGATGCGCTCCTCGACGCACGACACCCGCCGCTCCTCGAGCCGGGTGATCTCCCGCTGGGCGAACTGGTCGTACGTGAAGTCGGCGAGCGGCGGCCCCCGCCACAGCGCCAGCGCCGCGCGAAGCAGGTCGGCGGCCGCGTGCGTCGCCCGAGCCGAGCGCCGCCCGCCCGTCGGCGTAGAGCCGCTCGAACCGGTCCACGTCCAGCCCGCCGTCGGCGACGTGAAGGACGTACCCGGGCGCGCGCGTCTCGATCCCCCCGGTGGAGGCGCCGTCGATCGCCCGGCGCAGCTGTGAGACGTACACCTGCACCGTCTGCCGAGCGGTGGGCGGCGGCGACTCCCCCCAGAGCTCGTCGATCAACCGGTCGGTGGGCACCACCTGGCCCGGCCGCAGAAGCAGGAGCGCGAGCAGCGCCCGCTGTCCGTGCCCGCCGAGCGCCACCGGCTGGTCGCCGTTCAGCACCTCCAGGTGCCCCAGAATCCGGTATTCGGTGGACATCGATCCCCGGTGAACGTATCAACGCGGCGAGGCTCGGGATAGATGGCGCCCGTGATCATCCTGCAAATCGTGATCGTTTTGCCCCCCTTTGGCGATCGTTTAGCGGGTCCCGAGAGGGTCGTCGCACGCCACCGACAAGAGGAGGGGACATGAAACACACACGCACCCGGCTCGCATCAGCGTTCCTCGTGGTCGCGCTCGCCGCGCCGATCGCCCAGGCCACCATCCCGCACGAGGTGGGGTCGCCGACACAGGGCCCGGCGCCCGTGGCAGGTGCCGCGCTGATCGCGCGCCAGGGGCCGCCGCCGATCATCCGCATGGACGGCCAGCCGGCGGCGTTCGTACGCCCCATCACGATGGAGGGGGCCGGAGGGTTCGACTGGGCCGACGCGGGAGTCGGCTTCGGCGCCGCCGCGGGGCTCGTGCTGATCGGGGCCGGCTCGGCGGTCGTCCTGCGCCGCAACCGGCGCCTCGCATCGCCCGTGCACTGACGCACGCCCCGGTCGGGGAGCGTGCGGCCGCTCCCCGACCGGGCTCCCGTCGCGGAGGACGCCCGCCGGGGCCACGGGTATATTCGGCGCCGATGCTCGTGGCCGACCCGCTCCGGCAGGATGTCGACCTGGATCTCTTCCAGGGCCCGTTCGACCTGCTCCTGACCCTCGTGATCCGGGAGGAGGTCGACCTGTTCGAGCTCCCGCTCGCGGAGCTCATCCAGGCGGCGCTCGGGGAGCACGCGGGGGAGCGGTGGGACGCGGCGACCACCAGCGAGCTCGTCGTCGTGCTCGCCGCGGTGGCCGAGTTGAAGGTGCGCCGGCTGCTGGGCGAGCCGGAGGAGGACGAGCCCGACTCCGACGCGGCGGAGGCCCGCGAACGGCTCGTCGCGCGCCTCATCGCCTACGCGCCGTTCCAGGCGGCCGCGGCGTGGCTCGCCGCCCGTGCAGAGGCCACCGGCGGCGTGCGGTACCGGCGCGTCCCGCTCCATCTGGCGGCCGCGCCGCCGGCGCCCCGCGGCGACCCCGACGAGCTGCGCGTCGCGCTCCAGCGGATGCTGACGGCGCGCCCGGAGCCGTCGCTCGCGCACATGGGCGTTCCGCGGCTCAGCATGCCCGAGCTCCTCGGGCGGCTGCGCGACGCGCTCGCCCACGGACGCGACGTCAGCTTCGACGCCGTGGTGGAGGGCCGAAGCCCGCTCGAAGAGGCGCTGACCCTGATCGCGGCGCTCGAGATGGCGCGACGCGGCGAGGTGCGGCTCACGCAGTCGGTCCCGTTCGGCGACATCAGCATCTCGCGCCCGTGACGGAGGTCGCGCGCAGGGTCGAGGCGCTGCTCTTCCTCAGCCCGGACCCGCTGCCGGTGGAGGTGCTCTGCGAGCTCGTGGACGCCGACGGCGAGGCCACCGCGGCGGCGCTCGAGGAACTCACCGCCCGCCACGACGAGCGCAGCGGCCTGGAGGTCGCGGAGGTCGCTGGCGGGTACGCGCTGCGCACCCGCGCCGACCTGGACGACGTGTGCGACCGCCTGCGACGCCGCCCGCCGGAGGACCGGCTGTCGCCCGCGGCGCTCGAGACCCTCGCGGTGGTCGCGTACCTGGAGCCGGTGACCCGTCCGGACATCGGCCGGCTGCGGGGCGTGGCGGTCGACTCCACCGTCGCGAACCTCGTCGAGCGCGGGCTGCTGGAAGAGGCGGGTCGCGCCGCGTCGACGGGCGCGATGCGCTACCGAACGACGCGCACGTTCCAGGAGCGGTTCGGCCTGCGTGACGCCGGCGACCTCCCGCCGATGGAGCGGTTCGAGTTGACCGGGCCGCAGGCGGAGGAGTTACGCCGACGGCTCGTGGAGTCCGGCCACCTGCCGAGCGGCCCGACGCACGTCGTCGCGGGTCCCGGCGAGGCACACGAGGGGGACCCCGAGGCGGCCGCCGCGGTCGCGTCCCGCGACGACGTGGCGCCGGACGAGGACGACGAGGGGGAGTGAGGGTGCAGCGCGCACTCGCGCTCGCCGGGGTCGCGAGCCGCCGGGCCGCGGAGCGGCTGATCGAGGACGGCCGGGTGATGGTCAACGGCGAGCAGGCCCGGATCGGCCAGGATGTCGGCGACCGCGACGAGATCACCGTCGACGGGCGTCTGGTCGTCGCGGAGGTCGTCCGGACGTACCTGCTGCACAAGAAGATCGGGACCGTGTCGACGGTCAGCGACCCCGAGGGGCGGCCCACCGTGCTTGAGGGAATGCCGGCGGACGTACGGCTGTACCCGGTCGGGCGCCTCGATCTGCTGACCTCCGGCGCGCTGCTCGTGACGAACGACGGTGAGCTCGCCAACCGCCTGATGCACCCGAAGCACGAGGTGCCGAAGGTCTACGACGCGCTGCTCGAGGGGAAGGTCTCGGCGGAGACGCTCCGGCGCCTTCGGTACGGGGTGCAGCTCGACGACGGCGTGACGAGCCCTGCGAAGGTCGAGCGGATGGAGCGGCTCCACCCGGGCGGCACGTGGCTTCGGGTCGAGATCCACGAGGGGAAGAACCGTCAGGTCCGGCGGATGGGGGAGGCGGTCGGGCACCGCGTGCTGCGCCTGCATCGCTCGCGGTACGCCGGCCTCGGCCTCGGGAAGCTGCGGCCGGGGGAGTGGCGCGCACTGACCGGGGAGGAGCTCACCCGCCTCGGCAGGCTCGCGGAGCTCGACCGATGAGCGGGGAGCGCATCCTCAGGGCGGTTCGCGGTGCGATCACCGTCGCGGAGGACACCAGCGACGAGATCCGTGAGGCGACGCGGGAGCTCCTCGAGTCGCTCCTCGAGCGCAACACGCTCGGCCACGACGACCTCGTGTCGATCATCTTCACGACGACGCACGACCTCGTCTCGGACTTCCCGGCCGCGGCGGCGCGCGACCTCGGCCTGGCGAACGTGCCGCTGCTGTGCGCCCAGGAGATCCCGGTGGTGGGGTCGATGCCGAAGTGCATCCGCGCCCTCGTCCACTGCTACGCCCCGGCGGACCGTCCGATCCGCCACGCCTACCTGCGTGAGGCCCGCCAGCTTCGGCTGGACCTGCCGGAGTAGGGACCGCCGCCGCCGTCCGGGCCGGCGCGGCTACAATGCCCCGTTCATGACGCTCCGGGTCTCACCGCGCCTCGCCGCGATCCCAACGTACGAGCCGGGGCTGACCACCCGGGAGGTCCTCGCGCGCTACGGCCTCGACGCCGCGGTCAAGCTCGCGTCGAACGAGAGCCCATACGAGCCGCTTCCGGAGGTGGAAGCCGTCGTCCGCGCGGGGGCGGACGGGCTGAACCGCTACCCGGACGCCTACGCCCGGGTCCTGCGTGGCGCCCTCGCGGCCCGCCATGGCGTGGATGCCGAGCAGGTGGTCCTCGGCAACGGCTCGTGCGAACTGATCCTGCTCGCGGGCCAGGCCCTGCTCGACCCCGGCACCACCGTGATCCACGCCGACCCGTCCTTCGCGATCTACCCGCATCTGGCGGCCGCGGCCGGCGCCGGGGCGATCGCCGTGCCGCTCGCCGCCGACGGGGGCCACGACCTCGACGCGATGGCCGCCGCGGTCGACGAGCGCACCCGCCTTGTCGTGATCTGCAACCCGAACAACCCCACCGGCGTGTACCGGTCCGCCGACGACGTCGAGCGGTTCGTCGACGGGCTCCCGGAGGATCTCGCGGTGCTCGTGGACGAGGCGTACTTCGACTTCGTCGACCAGGCCGACGCCGGCCGGGTCATGTCGCTCGCCAGGGGCCGCGGGAACCTGCTCGTCACCCGCACGTTCAGCAAGGCGCACGGGCTCTGCGCGCTGCGCGTCGGGTACGGCGTCGGCAGCGCCGCCTGGGTCGAGGCGCTCGGCAAGGTGCGCCAGCCGTTCAACACCAACGCGCTCGCGCAGGCCGCCGCGATTGAGAGCCTGCGCCACCGATCCGCCATCGCCAAGCGCGTCGAGGACACGCTGCGCGAACGCAGGCGGGTCGAGGCTGCGCTGACGGATCTCGGCGTGCCCTTTACCCCGAGCCGCGCCAACTTTATCCTGCTCGATGCGGACTCCGGTGGGCCGGGGGAGGCGGTGCTCCACGAGGAGCTCCTTCGCCGTGGCGTGATCGTTCGGCGCGGCACGGCCCTCGGCGCACCCGGGACGCTGCGCGTCACCATCGGGGCGCAGCAGGAGAACGACGCGTTCCTGGCCGCGCTCAGCCAGGTCCTTGAACTGTCGATGTCGAAGCTCACCTAAGGATGGCCGTCGGAATGATGATCGTGATGCAGGAAGGGGCGACCGACGAACAGGTCCGCCACGTCGTCGAACGCATCGAGGCGGCGGGCGCGCGTGCACACGTCTCCCGCGGCGAGTTCGTCACGGTCATCGGCGCGATCGGCGACGACCGGGAGCTCGTGGCGTCCATGGCGCTCGAAGGTGAGCCCGGCGTCGAGAAGGCCGTCCCGATCCTCAAGCCGTTCAAGCTCGTCTCACGCGACTTCCAGCGCGAAGACCGCGTGCTCGAGATCGCCGGCCGCAAGATCGGCGGCGGCCACTTCGGCCTGATCGCCGGGCCGTGCACCGTCGAGACCCGTGAGCAGACGCTCGAGACCGCCCGCGTGTGCAAGGCGGCCGGGGCCGCGTTCCTGCGGGGAGGCGCGTACAAGCCGCGGACCTCGCCGTACACGTTCCAGGGGCTCGGGAAGCCGGCCCTCGCGATCCTCGCCGAGGCGCGTGAGGAGACCGGCCTTCCGATCGTGACCGAATGCATGGACATCCGCCAGCTCGAGGACGTGCTCGAGGTCGCCGACGTCATCCAGCTCGGCGCCCGCAACATGCAGAACTTCGACCTGCTCAGCGAGGTCGGGAAAACCGACACGCCGGTGCTCCTCAAGCGCGGCCTGTCGAACACGATCGAGGAGTGGCTCCTCTCCGCCGAGTACATCGCGAAGGAGGGCAACGACCGGATCATTCTCTGCGAGCGCGGCATCCGCACGTTCGAGACGGCCACACGGTCCACGCTCGACATCTCCGCGGTGCCCGTCGCGAAGGGACTCACGAGCCTCCCGGTGATCGTCGACCCGTCCCACGCCGCCGGCAAGCGGGACCTGATCCTCCCGATGGCTCGGGCCGCGGTGGTCGCAGGGGCGGACGGTCTGATCGTGGAGGTGCACCCGTCGCCGGAGCACGCGCTGTGCGACGGGCCGCAGGCGCTCCACGCCGACCGCTTCGCGGCGTGGGTCGCGGACGTGCGCCGGTGCGTGGACCTCATGGGCAAGGTGATGGCGGGCGGCGAGCCGGTGGCTGCCGGGGTCGCTGGGTAACGGCCGCCAGCCGGCCGGGCCCGTCGCGGTCGTCGGCGTCGGGCTGATCGGCGGCTCGCTCGGGCTCGCGCTCCAGGCGCGAGCCGGCGTGGCCGACGTCCACGGGTACGATCCCGACCCGGCCGCGCTGGCGCGGGCGCTCGAGTTCGGCGCGATCACGCGGGCGTGCGGCTCGCTGGAGGAGGCGGTCGCCCCGGCGGCGACCGCGTTCCTCGCGTCGCCCGTCGGCACGCTCGCGGAACTGGCCGGCCGGGCGATCGCCGCGTCCGGTTCGGATTGCGTGGTGACCGACGTCGGCTCGACGAAGGGCAACGTCCTGGCCGCGCTTCGCGGGACGAGCCTCGATCGGTTCATCGGGGGACATCCGATCTGCGGCTCCGAGCGCGGGGGCGTCGAGCACGCACGCGCCGACCTGTTCGAGGGCGCCACCTACTTCCTGACGCCCACCGGGGACGCGCGGCCGGAGCTGTTCGAGCGTCTCTATGGCCTCGTGGCGGCGATCGGGGCGATGCCCGTCGCGATCGACGCCGACGTCCACGACCGGCTGATGGCGCTCGTGTCGCACCTCCCGCACGTGATCGCATCGGCCCTGATCCACCAGGCCGCTGCGACGGCCCCGCAGGGGCGCGAGGCGCTTCGCTCAGCCGGGCCGTCGTTCGTCGACCTGACCCGCGTGGCGGGGGCGAACCCGTCTCTGTGGGCCGACATCCTCGTCGAGAACCGGCACGCGGTTGCGGCCGCGATCGACGAGCAGGTCGCCCGGCTCGAGGAGGTCCGGGACGCCGTCGCCGCCGCGGACCGCGCGTGGCTCGCGTCTTTCATGGAGGGCGCCGCGGCGGGGCGTGCCCGTCTGCGGGAGGCCCCGGCCGACGCGCTGGCGGAGCCGTGGCGGGTGGTCGTCGCGATGCCGAACCGGCCGGGGGTGATCTCCGAGGTCGCGACCGTCCTCGGGCACGCCCACATCAACATCGAGGATCTCTCCCTGCGAAGCGGCGCGGGGGAGGAGGCCGGCGAGCTCAGCGTCGTCGTCGCGGGGGCGCCGATCGCCGACCGGGCGCGGAGTCTGCTCGAGGGCCGCGGTTATACGGTTCGCG
>Ga0334722_10006300_pt1 | contig 11789 bp, 13 predicted proteins | sample C3_bottom_MG_FD_207210 | JGI IMG/M metagenome (GOLD analysis project Ga0334722, IMG submission 207210) | Sediment microbial communities from Yellowstone Lake, YNP, Wyoming, USA - C3_bottom | ecosystem: Environmental > Aquatic > Freshwater > Lake > Sediment | place: USA: Wyoming | collected...
TCTCGCTTCTTCCATGACTGCCCTTAGCGGCACCTGCTTCTCTTCTGCTATCTTCCGACAGTCCTCATGCTCCGGCGTGACCGTAAGTATTTCACCATCCCGCTTGCTCACTTTGACCCTGATCTTTCCGTAGGCCGTATCAACAAGCTGTATCTCCCGGGTCAGCTTCTTTCTTCCCACTTCCTGTATCCGGACGCCGATGCTCGTGGTCTCACGGAAGATCGTGTCAAGGATTGCGCTTTCCTTCACCTTATCTGTCAGAACCGAAAGCAGGATCGCCGGCCGTCCCTTTTTCATGATGATCGGCGTGAGGTATACATCCTGTGCACCCTGCTTCATCAGCTTTTCGATTAGGTAGTCATAGACCTGCGGGTTCATGTCGTCGATGTTCGTCTCGATAACAATCGAAGTGTCTTCATCGTATGATGAGGCCGGTTCGCCGATCATCAACCTGAGCACGTTCGGTTGCCCCACTATATCCTTGCCTCCTGCGCCATATGCAGTATTAGACACCTTCATCTGTGGCATGGGGCCGAAGGATGAGCAGAGGATGCTAATGATGACCGCTCCGGTCGGGGTGGTGAGCTCAAAAGGCACCGATGACCCGTAGGAGGGGATGCCCTTGAGCAGTTCCACCGTGGCAGGCGCGGGGACCGGCAGAATGCCATGCGCTGTTTTGATAGATCCGGACCCGAGGTTGATGGGCGACGCGGCAATGGTTGTGATGCCGAGCAGCTCAAGCCCGATGACCGAGCCGACGATATCTACGATGGCGTCAACAGCTCCGACCTCGTGAAAGTGGACCTGGTCAGGCGTGGTTCCATGCACCTTTGCTTCTGCAGCGGCCAGGCGTTCGAAGATCATGGTGCTTTTCTGCTTGATCGAAGAAGAAAGTGTCGAGGCTTCAATGATCGTGCGGATGTCCGACAAATGACGGGCAGGTTGTTCTTTTTCCTCGAGACAGACATGGACCTTCGTTGCAGAGACGCCGGACCGCATCACCTTCAATGCGGTGAGCTCGTAGCCAGGGAGGTTCAGTTTTTCAAGCTCCGAGCGCAGGACGTCGATGCCCACGCCCGCGTCCACAAGTGCGCCCAGGGTCATGTCGCCGGATATGCCGGAAAAGCAGTCGAAGTAGGCCAGGGTCATAATTTTATTTGGAGAGCATTCATAATTAACTTGCCGTATAGGTTCCTCCCCCTTGATGGGGGAGGTTAGGTGGGGGTGATGAGAACGTATGCCGGACATCTCACCCTCCCCCAACCCCTCCCGTCAAGGGAGGGGTGACAATAAGGGAGGTTTCTTCACGATGTGCCCTGCCGGGTGACGATCATGTCGAACAGCTTTTCGAAAGCATCGAACCACGTGTCATGCGAGATCGCGTGGATGGATGCGCCGATGATAAAGGTGCCCTTGTTCTCGTAGCAATACATCACATCGATCCCGAACGAGATCTCCCGGGGAGTGGCCGTGTTGACTTTCAGGGAACACTCGGCGCGGTCGCCCGCAGTAAACTGCCGGGAGCATTCAAACAGGATGCCGTCCCGGCTGAAATTGCCGATGACCGCTGGTATGAGTTCCTGTTCCCGCGTTACCGTGAACGAGAGGTACTTTCGGCACGGATCCGGAATTTCATGTCGTTGCTCTTTCCGATTGTCGATCTTCATATGGCCGTCAAATCGGGGTACGCCGATGTGTCTGATGCGTCCCTTCCTTTCAGTCGGGTAGAGCGCAGCGAAACCCGACATCCTCGGTCCCTTGCATTACTGGAAGTATTCCGCAAATAGGCGTCGGGTTTCACAAAAGACGTTCTACCCGACCTACCCGGCTTTATTTTCTTATTCATCGACTTTTGAAAAAGAGCCATATCATAGCACCGATGACAACCGCCCACGCAATTAAACCAATTACTCTTATCAAAGAAATTACAGGCTTCGACATCACTGGTTCATCAAAATCACAAAGCGTTTGGTTTGATCCATCCACTGCCTTTACGATTGTCAAAATATTATTTCTATTATGTCCATAAGCAGTTACTGATGGGTACTTCGCCGGATCACAAATGCTATTTACATAAAGGTCATTTCCCAAGAATCGGACAGTGACTAATTCACCCCATGACTTCGGAAAACCGGGCACAGTAGCTTGAATTAATTGCGAATGATAACGCTGTTTAACAGTCCAACCCTTTTTTTCGAACAATTGAATAAGACGATTATAATTCTCTTCAGAATTATGATTTGTGTGAAACAGTCGGAATCGCAGAACTCTCTTTTGCCACCAGTAGGCGATAATTGCCAAAATACCTGGAATGAGTGGAAAGATAATTAAAGGCAATACGTCCGAGCGGTGAGATGGTTTTACAACTGGGGTAATTATTCCGACTAACGAAATGCTCAGAAGAAAAAGAACCGGCGCATAGTGGGTCAACTTTTCTAATCCCTGAAGTTCAAGCGCTTTGTGGTTCATTGTACACCCCACCTAACCTCCCCTTGGTAAGGGGCGGAATTGTCGTTATTTGGATTTTTCCCCCAGCAAATTGATCCTGTGCGCCATCACGCCTGCGCCGAAACCGTTATCGATGTTCATGACCGCCACGCCTGCGGCGCAGGAGTTCAGCATGGTGAGCAGCGGGGCCAGGCCCTGAAAGCCCGCGCCATAGCCCACGCTCGTCGGCACGGCGATGACGGGCTTGTCCACCAGACCGCCCACGACCGAGGGGAGGGCGCCGTCCATGCCCGCGACCACGACGATAACCCGCGCGGAATCGAGAAGTTCCTTTTTGCTCAGGATGCGGTGGATGCCTGCGACGCCCACGTCATAGACGGTCTGAACGCTGCTGCCGAGCATCCCGGCGGTGACGGCTGCCTCTTCGGCAACGGGAATGTCCGAGGTGCCTGCGGTCAGAACGAGAATGACGCCCGTGGTCAGCTTTTTCTTTGCATCCTGGACCACGATGGCGCGGGACGCTTTGTGATAGAGCGCTCGTTTGTCCAGTTTTTTGATAGCCTTGAACACCGCTTCCGATGCGCGTGTTGCCAGAATATCGCTTCCGGCTTTGAGCATGCGTTTCGTGATCCCCACGGTTTGCTCCAGCGTTTTGCCTTCGCAGTAGATCACCTCGGGCATGCCGTGGCGCAGCTGGCGGTGGTGGTCGATGTGGGCATAGGCAACGTCCTCGAAGGGCAGGTGCTTGAGCCGTTTGAGCGCGGTTTCCACACCGGTTTTGCCGGTGCGTACGTTTTCGAGGAGTTTTGTGAGATCATTGGTATTCATGGTATGGGGAGGCTCTCGTTCTTCAAGGTTCTTTCGTAAATAAGCTGAAAACAGGCTGGAGTAAGAACTGTCTTAATAAGAGACAAATAATTTTGACACAGATCAAGGCTGATAAAAATATGATTTTCACGGATACGTCAAAATCTTTTCAGGATTTATCATAAAAAATCCGCCACAATCAGTGTCAAAAGCCTTGGACACGGTTTTAGCAGAGGCTTAGGTCTTGAGATTACTCGCCCTTGAGTTCCCGGCTCATCAGGTCCTTGACCGTGGCTTTCGGGTCCTTGCCTTCGTACAGGAGCTTGTACACTTCTTCGACGACCGGCATCTCAACGTTGTATTTCTTCGCAAGGTTTCGCGCGGCCTTTGCGGTCTTGACGCCCTCTGCCACGGTTTTGGCTTTGCTCATGATCTCGTCGAGTTTTTCGCCTTTGCCGAGCCGCGTGCCCAGGGTGCGGTTGCGCGATAGGCCGCCGGTGCAGGTGAGCACGAGGTCTCCCATGCCGGCAAGGCCGGAGAAGGTCGGGAGGCTGCCGCCCATGGCAGTGCCGAGGCGCGCCATCTCGGCCAGGCCGCGGGTGAGCAGCGCAGCCATGGTGTTGTAGCCGTAGCCCAGGCCTTCGAGCACGCCGGCGGCGATGGCGACCACGTTCTTGAGCGATCCGGCCATTTCCACGCCGATCACGTCGGAGTTGGTATACACGCGGAAATAGGGGCTGCTGAAGATCTCCTGGACTCTCTTTGCGACCGAGGGATCGTAGGCCGCGAGCGCCACGGCGGTCGGCATCTTTTGCGCCACTTCTTTGGCAAAGCTCGGTCCGGAAAGGAAACAGAGGTTGTTATGGAACTTTGCAGGCAGGGTGTCCTTGAACACCTCGGAAAGCGGCATCAGCGTTTCGATCTCGATGCCCTTGGATGCGCTGACAATGATCGCGTCTGCGGAAAGAAAGGGTGCAAATTGCTTTGCTACGGCGCGGACTGTGTGGGACGGCACCACGGAAAGGACCACGGATCTGCCGCGGACGGCGGTCTCAATATCGGAGGTAACGGCAATGGACGCGGGAACAGTGAAGCCCGGGAGATAGACCCGGTTCTCGCGGGTGCGCGCCATTTCCAGCGCCAGGTCCTGCTCATACATCCAGAGTGAAACGTCGTGCCCTTTATCAGCCAACAGCATGGCCAGGGCAGTGCCCCACGCGCCAGCGCCGATCACAGCGATTTTATTGTTCATAGACGTGAATTATAAAGGGAATGCGGGGAAGAGTCAAAAGAATTGTAGGGGGGAGGTTTACTGGTTCGGTTCAACAATGACCTTCATACAGCCGTCGGGCCTGGCGCCAATCATGAACGCTTCGCCGATCTTGTCGATGCCGAACCGATGTGTCACCATGTCGGTCACGGTCACCGTGCCGTGTCTGATGAGTTCGAGGGCCTGCAAATTGTCGATGGGAGCAGCGCCGTAACAGGTCTTGATCGTGATGTCGTCGCGCCAGAAGGGATTGAAGTCAACGTCCACGGTCTCGCCCGGTTTCGGGACAGCGAAGAAGAGGATGGTGCCGCCTTTTTCCGCGGACATGAGCGCGGTTTTTGCCGCCGGTAGCGCGCCGGCGCAGAGGATGGCCACATCAGCCAGCCGGTTGTCATTGACCTTTCTGACAAAGGCAGGGACATCTTCATTGGCCGCTATCGTATGGGTTGCCCCGAACTCACGCGCCTTCTCAAGACGGTATGCACTGACATCTGTTGCGATGATCGTGCCCGCGCCCATGGCACGCGCCAGCTTGATCAGGAGCAGGCCGGCAACACCGCTGCCGCAGACGAGCACGCTCTGGGCGGGTTTCAAAGCCACTGTCCTGAGCGCCCGAACAGCAGTGGCGAGAGGTTCGATGAAGGTCGCCTGTTCGAAAGTCATGGAATCGGGCAGCACGAAGGTCCCGGTCTCGACGCTTTTGCCGGTCACGCGCAGGAGCTGAGAAAACCCGCCGGGCTCGAAATTATTGACGGTCTGGAAAGTTGTGCAGGCGGTCTCATGGCCGGTGCGGCAATGGTAACAGGCATTGCAGGGCACGTGATGCGTGACAAAGACGCGGTCGCCGGGCTTGACGTTCGTGACGAGCTTTCCTGTTTCCATGACAACGCCGGCCGGCTCGTGCCCGAGCACCAGGGGTGCGCGCTTGATGCGGTACCATTCCATGAGGTCAGAGCCGCAGAGACCGCAGGCCATGACCTTGACCACGATGTCGCGGTCTCCGGCCTTAGGCTCCGGACGTTCTTCCACTCTGACATCGCTATTGCGATAATAGACACCGGTTTTCAAATGAAATTACCTTTCACACGACAAAGAACCTTTGACACTGATAACGGCGGATAACGGCTATGAAACGACAGGATACATCATAGACCTTGTCAGTGTAAATCAGTGTCAATAAGGTTGACCTTCTTATTTCTTCTTCATATCAAGGTAATACTCATACGCTTCCTTGACGCTCACGTTGTCGTGCACGACTTTGCGCACGGCCCCGATCATGGCGACGGGGGACTCGGACTGGAAGATGTTCCTGCCCATGTCCACACCCGAGGCGCCCTGGTTGATCGCGTCGCGCGCCATTTGCAGGGCTTCGCGTTCGGGAAGCTTTTTGCCGCCGGCGATGACGATGGGCACAGGGCAGGCCGCAGCGACCTGTTCGAAGCCCGGTACAAAATAGGTCTTCACAATAGAGACGCCCAGCTCGGCCAGGATGCGCGTTGCCAGGCCGATATACCGGGCATCGCGCACGAGCTCGGTGCCGACCGCGGTGACGCCGAGCACGGGCATGCCGTAGCGCATGCCCATATCGACCAGCCGGGTCATGTTGTTGACCGTCTGGGTCTCATTCGCGCCGCCAATGAAGACCTGTACGGCCACGGCGCTCACGTTCATGCGCAGGGCGTCCTCGATATCCACGGCGATGCGTTCGTCGGAGAGCTCTTTCAGGATGCTGGGGCCGCCGCTTGCGCGCATGACCACGGCGTTGGTATGCGACGGATCGATGACGGAGCGAAGGATCCCGCGCGTCAGCATCAACGCGTCGGCAGAGGGGATGAGCGGCTTGATCGTAATGTCGACCCGTTCGAGCCCGGTCGTGGGGCCCTGGAAATACCCGTGGTCAAAGGCCAGCATCACGGTTTTGCCGGACCGCGGATTGAAAATGCGGGCCAACCGGTTCTTCATGCCCCAGTCATAGGAGTTCGAACCCTTCAGGAAGAAGGCTTCGCTCTTTTGGGGGATGTCCGTGTAATAATTTTTTTCTTTTTTTGAGAAATCCTGCTCTGCCATGACAAACCTCCTTGCGGCTGATGAGTAAATAGGTTTATAATCTAATGCAAGCTTCACGATAAATCAAGGGGAAAATAGCGGGAACTGAAACAGGAGCAGGTGAAAGGAGAACTATCGGCCGTGTTTTTCAAGAAACGACGTGATGAGTATCCAACGCAGGAACAGGTTGACCAGTGTGTCGCCTGTTTTAAGAAGGGGATAAACTGTACCCAGGCGGTAGTGTCAACCTATGGCCCGCAATTCGGTCTTGACCGGGAAACCGCGCTGAAGGTCGCTGCCGCTTTCGGCTCCGGCATGGGCATGGGCGAGACCTGCGGCGCTGTCACCGGCGCGCTGATGGTCCTTGGGCTGAAGCACTCGAAGGCAACGGGCATCACGTTGCTGTCAAAGGAAAAAACCGGGGATATAGCCCGTGAATTCATGGAGAGGTTCAAGGCCCGGCATGGGACGGTGGTCTGCAGGGACCTGCTGGGATGCGATGTGAGCACGCCGGAAGGGTTTAAAAAGGCTAAACAGGAAAAGCATTTCAAGAAGCGCTGTCCCGAATATGTAAAGGATGCGGCCCTGATACTGGAAGAGCTGTTGAAGGATTGACCACGGATCAGCCTTGATGCGTTCATAATTTACCGCAGAGACGCGGAGACGCGGAGAAATGCAATTTGAAACAATGAGGATTTTCTCTGCGCACTCTGTGTCTCGGCGGTTAAATTCGGTTCATTTCTGTATCAGCGACACAATGCCCTTCAGGATCAGCAGCACCCAGGGCGTGCCATGCAGCACAAGATCGAACCAGTCGATGGGCCTGACGAGCTGGCCTTTTGACAGCATCTGAAGCTTTTCCCAGATATGGGGTGGTGAAAAGGGGGCGAGCCCCAGCGTCAGACAGGCAATAATGATCAATCCCCACGGCATTTTCGAAATAAATTCCATACGAGTAAGCCTCCGTTACGTTATCAGTTTTATGTAATATACCATACGACCGACTCTGCGCATAGCTTTTCCTGGCCCAATCCCTTAACCCTGGCCCCTGGACCCCGACTCCTGAACCCTGCTCTAAAAAAGCTCTTTTTAAATCCGAACGTTTTCAGTATACTTACGCGAGTCAGCCGGTATATCATTCGCACGAAGGGGACCGACATTAATGGGTTTTATCATCACCAAGATATTGCTGCTCCTGCTGTTGCCGCCAACGAGCATCCTGGCGCTCATGTTCCTGGGGTCCCTGCTCCTGCGGTCCCATCGTCTCCTGGGCCGCCTGCTGATCACGGCTGCATTTCTTTTGCTGTATGGCCTGAGCATCAGCCCCGTGTCCGACGCCCTGATCGCGCCGCTGGAGGCCGACTACCGGCCCCTTGACGTGAAGAGCGTCAAGGCCGACGTTATCGTGGTGCTGGGCGGCGGGGCCGTTGATCTTTCGGCTCTGGGCCTTGAATCCAGGCCGTCCGCCGATTCGCTCCAGCGCACGGTGGCTGCAGTGAAGCTCTATCGCTCGCTGCATATCCCGATCGTGATAACGGGCGGCGTTGGCGACCCTGCCAGGCCACAGCTTTCCGATGCCGCCCCGATGGCGCGCATGGCACTGGACCTCGACGTGCCTAAAAAAGACATCGCCATAGACAATGCCTCGTTCAATACGCTGGCCAGCGCCAGGAACATGAAAGCCGCGTTCGCCGGGAAACGCATGGTCCTGGTCACCTCCGCCTATCATCTGAAGCGGTCCGTGGCCCTGTTCCAAAAGCAGGGCCTCGACGTTATACCCCAGCCCGCCGGGTTTCTGAGCGGGCAGCGGGACCGCTCGTACTACGCTGCGATCCCCCGCCTGGAATACCTCAACATCTCCTCTGCCGCCCTGTCCGAACGCCTCAGCCTGACCTGGTACCGCCTCAGAAAAGACCTGTAGCCTAAAAAGAGACCCTTGACAATCCGTCGTACTGCGGTATAATTAATTTAACATTAAACAATTAACTGGTGAACTATTATGGGAACGCATTATAAAGGCCCGCCGGATATCAGGCAGGCGCTGGATGCCTATATCAAGCTCGTCCGGGCATCTGAATCCGTTACGTCGCGGGTGATAAGGCATCTGGACGATGAGGGCTTGACCGTAAGTCAGTTCGGGGTACTCGAGGCGCTGTTCCATCTCGGCCCGCTGAGCCAGCGGGAGCTGGCACAAAAGATCCTCAAAAGCGGCGGCAATGTAACCATGGTTATCGACAATCTCGAAAAGCAGGGATTGGTGAAGCGCGAGCGGGATGCCGAAGACCGGCGTCTTTACCGGATCACGCTGACCCCGCCGGGTCGGAAACTGATCAAGAACATTTTCCCCCCCCATGCGGAGAAGATAGCGTCTCAAATGAATATCCTTACAAAAGATGAACTGCAGGTGCTTGGGCATTTGTGCCGCAAGCTGGGGCTGCAGGAAGCAGAGGGTTGATCCAGAAGGTGATGTTAAATCAATTTAAAAGGAGGCATATATGTTAAAAAAACTATTTCAAACGGACGATGAAACCGCAACCATGATCCTGAGGGTGCTGCTCGGCGTGGTGTTTTTCCCCCACGGAATGCAGAAGCTTCTAGGCTGGTTCGGCGGCTACGGTTTTGACGGGACCATGGGGTTCTTCACGGGAACGCTCGGCATTCCGGTAGTGTTCGCATTCCTCGCGATCATTGCAGAAGGGCTGGGGTCGATCGGCCTCATAACGGGGTTTTTAACCAGGCTCTCGGCTTTTGGGATCGGCTTTACTATGGCCGTTGCCGTTCTCATGCTCCATTTGAAGAATGGGTTCTTTATGAACTGGAGCGGAAAACAGGCAGGAGAGGGATATGAATATCATCTCCTGGTGATCGCCATCGCCATTGCCTTGATGATCAAGGGCGGCGGAAAGTGGTCCGTTGACAGGGTTGTTGCAGAAAAATTGTAACAAGCAGTCACAGACGAGTAACCAGGTGGAGTACAGCTTGGGCCATCGGGAGATGGCCCTTTTTTATGAAACATGCATGAGTCTTCGGCGCATAACGGATCATGAAAATTGATGTTTATTCGATTCCCTGACCATCACCCTCCCCAACCCCTCCCATCGAGGGAGGGGCTACGACGTGTGCCCTCTCCACTCCGAGGGAGAGGGCTGGGTGAGGGGGGATTTTCAGGTATTGCGGAGGTCCACGATGAAACAAACGCGAAAAGTCCACAAAGTCATTAAAAGCAAACCGACGCTGGAAGGGGCGGGCGTTCACCTGAAGCGCGTTTTCGGAAACAGCGAGGTGCCGTTATTCGACCCGTTTCTGCTGCTTGACGATTTCCGCTCGGACAACCCCGAGCACTATCGCCCGGGCTTCCCCTGGCACCCGCACCGGGGGATCGAGACGATCACCTATGTCCTGAAGGGCGAGGTGGAGCATGGCGACAGCATGGGGAACAAGGGAGTCATTTCTTCCGGCGATACGCAGTGGATGACCGCCGGCAGCGGCATTGTGCATCAGGAAATGCCCCAGGGGGACTATGAGGGCAGGATGGAGGGATTCCAGCTCTGGGCAAATCTTCCCCGCGCGAACAAGATGATGGAGCCGCGTTACCGGGATATAAAGAGCAGCCAGGTGCCGGAGGTTGTGCTGGAGAACGGAACAAAGGTCAAGGTCATCTGCGGCAAGGTCGGGAAGCAGGAAGGGCCTGTCAAAGGCATTGTGATCGACCCTGAGTATCTCGATGTGACCATTCCTGCAAAAGCAGAGTTTACGCACCCTACCAGGAAGGGACACACTGTGTTCGCCTTTGTCATCGAAGGCAAGGGTCATTTCGACCCGCAAAAGGAGGCTCTACTCGGGAACGGGACGCTCTGCCTCTTTGACGACGGCGATCAGGTTGCCATCACCACGGAACAGGAGCCGGTGCGGTTTCTCCTGATCTCCGGCAAACCCATTGGAGAGCCGGTTGCCTGGTATGGTCCGATCGTGATGAATACTGAGGAAGAGCTGGAGCTTGCTTTTGAAGAATATCGGAACGGAACGTTCATCAAGCATAAGATACCGTAGCGATTCAATGCAGGGGGGATTGCGGGGAGATACGCGACGGAAAAATCTAACCTCCTTCGATGCCGTCAATTTTGATAATTCCCTTCTGGATCGCAAATTTTATGAGGCCGGCCCGGGTGTGGATGTCGAGTTTCTCGCCGATGTTCGTTTGATGGGCCATTACGGTCTTAACGCTGATGCTCAGCATGTCGGCCGCTTCCTTGTGCGTATGCCCCTCAGCGACAAGTTTTAACACCTGCTTTTCCCGGTCGCTCAGTTTCTCGTAAGGCATCTCCCCATTGATTTTCTTCTCTCCCTGGAGATAGCCGGCAACCACTTCTGATGCGATCGATGAATAGAGGTAGAGTTCTCCCCGCATGATCGTCTGTAAAGCCGTGATCAGATCGCTCCCGACAGCTTTTTTCAGCAGATATCCGGAGACCCCGGCCTTCAGGAACCGTGAGATGTACTCCCGGTCTTCGTATTGCGTCAGCACAAGCACCTTGATATGGGGGTACATCCTTTTGATCTCGACCGTGGCCTCGAGTCCGCCGAGCTTGGGCATGTTGATGTCCATGATGATGATGTCGGGGTGGTATTTGTTTGTTTTCTCAATGGCCTCGAGCCCGTCGGAGGCCTCGGCGATCACTTCGATATCGTCGCAGTCCTTGAGAAACGCAACAATCCCCTCTCGTACGAGGGCATGGTCATCGGCAATGAGGACCTTTTTTTTATGCATGCTCAACCTCCATCTCCATGAGTGGTATCCGGATATCTACCCGCGTTCCCATGCCGGGCCTTGAGCACATCTCGACCTTGCCTCCGATCAGCGTCACCCGCTCTTTCATGCCCAGGAGGCCGAGTCCTCGCAGGTCCTTCGCGTCGTGGCTTCCTGCCGCGAAAAGTGAACTAAGGTCGAAGCCGTCCCCATCATCCTCGATGTCCACGTACACGACATTGTTTTCGAGCTTGATCATCACGAAGACGTTTTCCGCTCTGGCATGCCGGGCGGTATTCGAGACCGCCTCCTGCACGATCCGGAAGAGGGTTATCTCTACTTCGGGACGGAACCGCCGGTCCGCGACGCCGGTCGTATTGATGAAATAGTTGATGCCGTTCTCACCGAGATGCATGTCGAGCAGCGATTTGATGGCGGCCACCAGCCCCAGGTCGTCGAGGAGCGGCGGCC
>Ga0334722_10006301_pt1 | contig 11788 bp, 11 predicted proteins | sample C3_bottom_MG_FD_207210 | JGI IMG/M metagenome (GOLD analysis project Ga0334722, IMG submission 207210) | Sediment microbial communities from Yellowstone Lake, YNP, Wyoming, USA - C3_bottom | ecosystem: Environmental > Aquatic > Freshwater > Lake > Sediment | place: USA: Wyoming | collected...
CCCTGAAATTCGGGGCAAAAGGCCGGGCAGCAATAGCCGTCCGGCCTTTTTTCACAAAGAAAGGATCCATACATGCCTGCACATTTTGGTCATTTACTCAAAAAAGCAATGAAAACCTTTTCTCAGATAAACAGAGAAAAGGCAACCGGCATGCTCGATTTCGAGCTCAAGGAACTCGAAAATATTTTCGCTCTGCTCATCCTTGGGGGATTTGTCGGGCTTCCCTCGCCTCCATCTCCCATTGCAGTAGAGCTCCTGCCGTATATGGAAAAAGAATTGACCGTGCTTCTGGCAAGAACCGACCTGTCCCAAGACCCCCTCGGTGTGCTTATGGGTATGCTGGAAATTGATTGAAGAAAGAAGAAGGAGTTCATCGGTGCGCAACACAATTTTTTTCCTGGGAAAGGGCGGGGTAGGCAAAACGACGCTATCGAGTGCATTTGCACTAGCTCTTGCAAGAAAAGGCAAAAATGTGCTCGTCGCCTCCCTAGACCCAGCCCACAATCTCGGCGATGCACTGGAGACTACCCTGAATGGTAGACCCAAAAAAGTTGAGCCTAACCTCGATGCCCTCGAAGTAAATCTTGCAGAATGGGTTGACAAGTATCTCGAAGAGAGCAGGGAACAGCTGAAAGCCAATTACTCCTACAACATGACGCTCAACCTCGACTCATTTTTCAGCATCCTCAAATATTCACCAGGCACCGAGGAATATGCCGTCCTGTGGGCAATAGAGGATATCCACTGCAGACTTGCACCTTCCTACGATTTCGTCGTTTTCGATACACCCCCGACAGCGCTTTCGCTCCGTTTTCTGTCTCTGCCGGCTATTTCGGGGCTGTGGGTGGCTGAGCTCACAAAATTGAGAGAGCGGATTCTGAAGAGCAGACAGACTATTGTCCGTCTCAATCCGGAATCGCCGGTCGCTGCAAGCTGCGTGGACAAAAACGACGACAAGGTCTATGGCAAGCTCGGCAGTATCAGAACCAGACTCAAGGCACTTGATACGCTTTTTTCGAAGCATGGCTTTCTGAGCGTCATCGTCAATCCCGACGACCTTTCCGTTTTTGAAGCCTTGCGGATAAAGGAAGAGCTCTTGAAGCTCGGAATCCCTCTTTCCGCGGTATGTGTCAACAAGCAGGGGGTTTCTGACGCCGAATGGAAGCAAACCGAGGAGCTCAGCCATCTGCCACAGTTCGTGTTTGATTTCTGCCGTGATGGCATACGTTCAAGAAAAGACCTGGAAACAATCGGTGTAGAACATTTGCTGCATTATTTTCTTGACAAACAAGGAAAAGCATAATGAATGACTTTCTTTTATTTGCGATTATTTTTCTTGGTCTGAGCGCAACAATCCAGTACTTTTTCGGCGTGAAGAAAAACCGCTGGCTCGGCAAGACCATGTCAGCGCAAGCAGAACAGGTCTTCGAACCGAAAGAAACGGAATACGTCAATATCGGCGGCGCCATTGGCTACAATTTCACCTACAAGCTCCGTGAACCATGGAAGGAAGTAAAAGGGACTTTCACGCTTTTCCCCCGCCATTCGCTTCTCTATATGCCCATATCGCTGCTGATCGGAAGCTCGGACCGGTACTATCTCAATCTTTTTACCAGCCGCAAGCTTGCAGGCGAAGGCCATATCATCGAGAAAAAACATTTGGGGAAGGCAAAAATCGAGGGAATCGAAGAAATGCACAAAGAAGAAATCCAGCGAAACGGAATAACATTTTATCTCTTCTGGCGCCATGCTGAGCTGAAGGAAGCGTTGCTGAAAACCCTCGATGCAATGCCTGATCCGGCTTTCCTTGCGCATTTCTGCTGTTTTGACGAAAATAAAACTTTTTTCTTATATTTAAAGCCGCCTAAAGGAAATATCGCCGGAAATCTGAAAGCATTCATGCAAACATGCCCGCAATATTTCCGATAATATAAGCAAAGACCGAGCAGATGCGACTTGCGCAATCGCCCGAATCCATGCAAGGAGGCTATGAATGGACCCTGAAATGCGCAAGAAAATCGATGAGACATTTGCGAAAGTGCGCGAGCCGCAATCCGATGTGCCGATAGTCGACCTTGGGCTTGTCCAAAAGGTAACCTACAGCCAAAAGGAAAAAACCTTGCTCATTCAGCTCGCGATTGGCTATCCGCCAGGTGAGTGCCCCGCCTGCCTGGCAATCAATGATATAATCAAGGAAGGCATCGTGCGGCGCGCAAAAGAAGCGTTCGAAGCCGCTTTTCCGGAGCTGAAGATTGTCGTCGAGTAAGGAGAGGGGGGCCTATGCCAGATTCCAGCACGATTACGCCAAATATTCCAAAGCAGGATTTGCCCGCAAATGCGGCGCTCAATGTGTGCATTTTCCGCGCTGGCCAGCGACTGTATTGTCTGCCTGCCGCTTCGGTGGAATATGTCTACCCCTACTGCGAAATTACCCCCGTGCCGCATGAAGCGGAAAGCATCGAAGGCGTCATCAATCTGCGCGGCTCGATCATCCCCGTTATCGACATGGGCATGAAATGCGAAAAGCGCCCGCTGGAGCGCGATCCTGCGCACAGGCTTCTCGTTGCGCGCGTGGGATCCCATCGCATTGCCCTCCATGTCGAGGAGGTGATGGATGTCATCGATGTGGAGCCGAGCGGCTGGGAAGAGACTGATGCGATATTGCCAGGAATCCAGATGCTCACTGGCATTATCAAATACCAGGATGGGCTTGCGCTTTTATATGACCCGGCAGCGTTTTTCGCTACAGAGCTTCTATCGCATAATAAGCCAAGCTGACAGCATATGGAGCACAAGAGCCGCACATTGGCCGATCAAGAATGGAATTTGGCAATATCTCGAAATATGGAGCGAATTAACTATGCGCTCGAAGCCAATTTTGGTCTCAAGCCAGGGGTGGTTCACAACTACTCGCTGAAAAAAGCAATTCAGGCCGTTATCGAGAAGTACAATACTTCGCTCCAAAAAGCCATCGAATTGATCTGCAGGATCCCTCTTGAGAATGATGTTGTCCAAGCAATTATTCTTCATATTACAGTATATGAAACGTATTTTTTCAGGCATCCTGAGCATTTCGCCTGGATGCGCGAATTCTTTCTTTCATCGCTCGAAAAAAGAAAGCGGGAAGAGGGAAGCCAATTTGTTCGCTGCTGGTCTGCGGGTTGCAGCACAGGGGAGGAACCATACTCCATCGCAATAACGCTTTATGAATATTTCAGGAATAAAGAAGGCTGGGATCTGCAGATTGAAGCAACAGATATCAATCCTGAATCGCTCGAGTTTGCCCGGCGAGGCTGCTATGGGGAATGGTCTTTTCGGGGTGTGCCGCAGGAAATCAGGACGCAATACTTTTCGGACTGTTCTCAAGAGCATGAGCATATTCCCGGAATGCCCAGGCTCAAGCGCTACCAGCTCGATGAAAAAATCCGTGCAATGGTGCATTTCTCCGAATTGAACCTCAGCAAATCACAGTGGGAATCGCCAGCCTTGAGCAGAGGGCGTTTTGACCTCATTTTCTGCCGAAATGTACTGATTTACTTCCCTCAGCACATCTCTCAAGCCCTCGTTGGCCGCTTGAGCCAGTATCTAGATCCTGAAGGAGCTTTTATAGTCGGCCCAAGCGAGTCGTGGCTTTTCAATAATTCAGCATTTGCCGCCTTGCCGATCAATAATGGAACTGTATTTATGCTCAGCAAGGCAGGAAAAGCGCCAGAGCCAAAGTCTGCTCAAGATGTTGCCGCCATGCTTTTGCTGCTGCACAAGCCTCACAAGCTGCACAAAGCGCCTGGCGCCCGGATGCAAAAGATTCTCAGCACCTTGCCTGGCATAACTTCCGCTCCAGGCAAAGCAATGCCTGCCAATGCCGACCAGCCCGCCAATTTTATAAGCAATCGCATTCCGGCCAAGCTCCTGAACAAAGAGCCCGTGGCGCAGCAGCCCTCACGCGAGGAGATCGCTGCAGAAGCACGCGCTCTTGCTGATTCCGGAAAATACGAGGAAGCCATCACTCGGCTTACAGACCTTATTTCGAAAGACAGCACCGTTGCTGAGCTGTATTACCTGCGGGCTCTTGCAAATCTGAACAGACGCAAATTCGGGGAAGCTGCAGAAGATCTCAAGAAGGAGCTTTTCCTTGAGCCAGACAACGTTCTGGCCTATATCGCGCTCGCATCGATCGCAAAAGAAAATGGAAATAACAGCGAAATGAAAAAACAGTACTCAAATGCGCTTCATTTTCTGTCGAAAATGAAAGAGACGGATATTGTGCCCGACTCTGGCGAGATGCCAGCGGGCGTTATGCGAGATATCGTTGCGTCGCTGATGAGGTAATGGAATATGAATACTGCAGAAAATGTAATGGATTCGATAACGATACCAGAAAATGAATCTGCAGTCAGCCATGGCACCGGTGCGGCTCAGAACGCGACAGAATTGCTCCAATCGCGAGCAAAAGAGCTTTCGAAAGTCAAGCGCCGTACTTCAAAGCACTCAGATATTCAATGTCTGGAATTTGAACTTTCCGGCATGAGCTTCGCCTTCGAGATCAGATGCATCCGCGAAGTCATGCGCAATACTGCGCCTGTGACACCATTGCCGGGGCTAGCGCAATTTTTTCTAGGGCTCGCAAATGTGCGAGGCGAGATCATTCCCGTTATCGATTTGGCATCGTATCTGGGGATCCCCAGCCCAAAAGAAGAACTCAAGTCTCTTATTCTGTTGCAGGCAGGAGATATCATAGTAGCTTTCCCCTGCGAACGGATTGTCCGCACGAGGGAATTCTCGAAAAAGGAACTGCAGTCAGCAGTCGCCGCCCAGAGCCAGGCGATTGCAGCCATTGCAGAAGGCTGTGGACCAAAAGGCATTATCGTGCTCGATGGGCAAGCATTCATTGAGATACTGAAAAACAGTTTGGCAGAAGAGTAAAAGGAGACGAATATGCTCAAGAATATAAAGATGAGAATGAAACTGGCACTCGGATTCGGATCGCTCATTGTCTTCATGATAGGGCTTGCGGGGTATTCTCTATTCGTTCAATCAAGGCTGTCCAGCAATATCGAATATCTGACACAAACACATATCAGCATAATCAATGCGATAGATGAGATCAAAGTCTCAGTCGCGATTCTTTCGTATGATACAGAAAAGATGGTTGCCGCAGCTTCCTCCTCCGACATTGACAGGCTTTCTGCTGCTATCGAGGAAAAGGTACCTTCAGTGCGAAGCAACATTATAAAGCTGCAGTCATTTGACAAGGAGGCAGAGATTCGCCAGCCGCTTGCCGATCTCAACGCCTCTTTCGAACAATGGAGTGCTGTCTATAGCCAGATAGATTCATTGAAAAAGGCAAAAAAACATAAGGAAGCTTCAGCGCTGTTCAGCACAAAAGCCAAAGATGCTTTTGCCGCAGTGTCTGAAAATGCATCCCGGCTTGCCTTGGTACCGGGGGCTGCTATGGATACTTTCTACAAGGATGCTCAGTCCATCCAGAAATCCTCCGCCATCATCACCATTATCATGAATATAATTGCCATTATTGTTGGAATCGCATTCACAAGCGTTATCGGAGAGAATATTGTAAGGCCGATAAAGCGCCTCGTTCAGAACATCAATGATATAGCCGAAGGCGATCTGCAGAAAAAAGATCTCGGAGATCATCGCAAGGATGAGATCGGCTTACTGTTCAGGGCTTTTGAAGGTTTTCTCGATCGCTTCAGAGAACAGCTTTCTGAAATGAGCCAAATGGTCATGCATCTTTTTTCTTCCTCGAACGAAATCTCAGCCACCAGCGCCCAACTTGGTTCTTCTGCAAGCGAAACAGCATCAGCAGTCGTGCAGACAGCTACGACTGTCGAGGAAATACGCCAGGTAGCCAAGTCAACCAAAGATCTGGCCCGCAATGTCACCGATGCAACAGTTCAGACCGTATCCATCAGCAAGGAAGGCCTTTTCTCGCTCTCGTCAATGTCCGAGAGCATAAACAAGATCAAGGCCCAGATGGACAATATAGCACAGAGCATTCTCAACCTCAGCGAGCAGAGTCAATCGATAGCCGAAATCATTGCCGCTGTAGACGATATCGCTGAGCAATCCAATCTGCTTGCAGTGAATGCTGCCATTGAGGCCGCGAAGGCGGGTGAACAGGGCAAGGGCTTTGCGGTGGTTGCCCAGGAAGTGAAATCCTTGGCAGATCAGTCGAAACAATCCACGCGCCAGGTCAGAAAGATACTCTCCGACATCCAAAAGGCCACATCGAGCGCGATTATGGCGACAGAGCAAGGAAACAAAGAAGTGCTCCATGGCATCGAGGAATCACAGGAAGTCAACGCTGCCATTCAGTCGCTCTCTGATTCGATTGCCAACTCCACCCAGCTTACCCAGCAGATTTCCTATGCGAATGAACAGCAGTTCACTGGCATCGAGCAGATCAACCTCGCAATGAGCAACATCAAAGTCGCTAGCAGCCAGAATGCCGATGCCGCCAAGAACCTCGAGCAGACAGTAAACATGATCAAGGACCTGGGCTCCAGACTGATGGCGTTTGTCGAACGATACCGTCTGTAGCCCCGCCGGAGCATGCCATGATCAACCAGGAAGAGTTCCTGAAGCAATTGCGCGAAGCATTTGCAGTAGAATCGAGAGAACATATCCAGGCAATCACCTCGGGGCTGATAACTCTCGAACAGGTCGCAGGAGAGCCGGACCAGGAACTCATCGAGAACATTTACCGGGCTGCACATAGCCTAAAAGGCGCTGCGCGGGCAGTTGATCTCAAGGATATCGAATATATCTGTCATTCAATGGAAAGCGTTTTCCTTTCATTCAAACAAAAAGAAATCAGTCTCAGCTCCCGACTTCTGGATGCATTGCATGAAGCATTGCATCTGGTAGAATTGCAGCTTTCTGGCGCATCAGTGCCAGCTCCCGAGATCAGCGCTATCTGCGAAAAGCTTGAACATTTGACAAAACTGGAAAAAGCTTTGCCGGAAGCAGACAGACTTCTGAAAAACCCTATTTCCAGCATTTTCAGTGCCGAGCCTCTTCAGAAAAGCACAGAAAGCAAACAGCCTCAAGCCGAACCACAACAGCGGCATGAACAAGCAGCTCCCGAAACCCAAGCCTCTGCTTATCCGCTTCCAGAGGGAACCCCTAAATCAAGCACCGATTTGCAGCCTAGCCCTGCCCAGGAAAAGCCAGCTGTCGCAGCATCTTCATCAACAGAAAAAGAACAAGTAAAAAGCGCTGCCGCGGCCAAGGCAGCCATCCCTCAGACTATCCGTGTCAGCACAGAGCGCCTGGACAATCTATTGAGAGAAGCCGAGAACCTGGTTGCCGTCAAACAGCTGTTTGCGCAAGCCCAGCTTATGCTCAAATCGGCGTTCACAGACATGACTGAAACCCATTCAAGCGAAGAAGCTCGGCAGACTGCCCTTCGTACCATACGCGCTCTTTCGAAGCGCATCGGTTCAGAATCCGTTCATATCTCGAACATGATCGATACGCTTGTCGACGAAGCTCAGTCGACGCTCATGCTGCCATGTTCTGTGCTTTTCGATTCCTTTCCCATGGCTGCCCGTGATATTGCAAAGAGCCTCGGGAAGGAAGTTGCGCTCGATATTTCAGGGCAATCCATCGAGCTCGAAAAGCGCATTCTCGAGAAACTCAAAGATCCCCTCATGCACATCCTTCGCAACTCGATCGACCATGGCATTGAGAGGCCTGAAGAGAGAGCAAGAACAGGGAAGCCTGCACGGGGGCAATTAGCAATCCGCGTATCTCATCTGGATTCCCGACACATAGAAATAGCAATAACAGATGATGGCAAAGGCATCGATCCCGATGCCATAAGAAGGACAGCTGTTCAGAAAGGGCTCCTTTCACATTCGGAAGCTGAACAGATGCCTTCGCAAAGGCTATTCGATCTGCTGTTCGAATCCGGTTTTTCGACAAGCACAATCATAACAGACCTGTCAGGCCGCGGACTTGGCCTTGCAATTGTGAAAAAGGCCATTCTCGAGCTGGAAGGATCGATCCGCATTGAGTCAGAACCCGGCAAAGGCACGACATTCAGGCTTATTGTCCCATATACGAAAGCGTCATTCAAAGGCAATTTTATACGAGCAAGTGACAGGACTTTTGTCATTCCTTCCTCGGCGCTGGAAAAGAGCATGAGAATTCCGAAAACAGCCATAACAGCGGCAGGCGGCGCAAATACAATCGACTATCAGGGAGAAACCATCGGTATTGTTCACATGGCAGACATATTGGGGATTCCCAGGCCCATGGAAGCAAAGGCGCCATCCCATGTGCTGACTGTCATCTGCAGAGCTCAGGACAAAGTATGCGCGTTCATCGTCGACGAGATAATGGGTGAGCAGGATGTCCTGATAAAACCTTTGGGAACCCTTCTCCAAAAGGTACGAGGGATATACGGGGCAACCATAGGTGCAAACGACGAAGTCATCCCGATTCTCAACATGAAGGAAATCCTCGAGATGGCCTTTTCGACATCTTCGGGTGCTCGCGGGAATGCTCTGCCAGAAAAAGCCTCTCAGGCTGAAACGAAAGACAAAGCAAAGAGCGCCAAGCGCATTCTTGTGGTCGAAGATTCAATCACTTCGCGAACGCTTATTACTTCGATTCTTTCAGCCGCAGGTTTTCAGGTACAAGCAGCGACCGATGGTATTGAAGGGTACACGCTCCTCAAATCCGAGCCATTCGATCTCGTTGTGAGCGATATCGAAATGCCACGCCTCGACGGCTTCGGGTTGACCGAGCGCGTCAGGAAAGACTCTGCGCTCAAGGATATTCCGGTTATCCTTGTGACAGCGCTCGAATCGAAAGAACACAAAGAAAAAGGCATTGCGGTCGGAGCAAATGCCTATATTACCAAAAGCAATTTCGCACAGAGCAACCTGCTCGATACTGTGCGCCGCTTCGTATGACCATGTAGAATATCAGCGCGGAGAACCGGATGACAAAAGTGTTGATTGTTGATGATTCGATCGTTTCTCGTCAACTTCTCAAATATATTTTTTATCTCAGCGGAGACATCAGTGTCGTTGCAGAAGCAAAGGACGGCAACGAAGCAATCCGCATAATGAATGATCGAAAAGTGCAGAGACCAGATATTATAACTATGGACATCGAGATGCCTGGCATCGATGGCTATGAGACGACAAAGATAATACTTGAACAGCACGCAATCCCTGTTGTCATTATCAGCAATACTTTGCAGTACTATTCCGCAGAAAAGGCCTTTCGTGCCATGCAGGCGGGCGCAGTCGCAGCAGTAGGCAAGCCGCCGGGGCTCGGTTCGCCAGATTTTTACAAGCACGCCAGGGAACTGATCGATCTCGTCAAAAGATCTGCAGCAATAGATATCAAGCGCAGAATCTCGGCAAAATACCGACCCCAAGCTACCGAGGAGGTCTATCCTCCGATCGAAAAAAAGTATGCTCAGCAAACGGCGGAAGAGATCGGAAATTGGATACAGACTAACCAGCCAGCTGTCATTGCAATCGGAGCCTCAACAGGAGGCCCGCCTGCAATTCAATCCATACTTGTCCGCTTGCCAGCTGATTTCCGTATGCCAATCGTCATTGTCCAGCACATTGCCTCCGGTCTTGCAAAGAATTTCGCCGAATGGCTGGACAAAACGTGCCCTATTCACTGCAAGCTCGCCGAAGATGGCGAAAAGCTTAAGCCAGAAACTGTATATATCGCACCGAACGATATTCATACAACAGTGATTTGGCCTGACATGCTGCATTTCAGATTGCCGGGCCCACAGGAAATCATTGTGCCTTCGGCGGAAATGCTGTTCCATTCAGTGGCCGAACAGTACGGCACACATGCCATAGGCATCCTCCTCACCGGCATGGGACGGGATGGTTCCAGAGGGCTGCTCGAACTCAAGAATGCCGGCGCTCTTACGATAGCCCAGGACAGAGAAAGCTCGGTAGTTTACGGTATGCCGGGCGAAGCGGAAAAACTAGGGGCTGCATGCTGCTATTTGCCGCCTGAATCGATAGCAAAAATTCTTCTGGAAATATATAATGCAGCACTTAAAGAAAAGGAGCAGACAAGATGAACAGTATTCGAATCTTGTTGGTAGAAGACAGTATCACTCAAGCGATGCGCCTCAGATATGTACTCGAGGCTGAAGGCTTCGATGTCGATGTTGCCGCAAATGGCGCAGATGCGCTCACTTTTCTTGAAAACAATGCTACTGACCTCATTATCAGCGATGTCATGATGCCCAAAATGAATGGCTACGAGCTCTGCCGAAAAATCCGTGAAAATCCGCGCTACAAAGAAACGCCGATCATGCTGGTCACCACGCTGTCAGATCCGACTGACGTTATCCGCGCGCTCGAAGCAGGGGCAGACAACTTCACCACAAAGCCATATAACGAACAGGCACTCATTTCGCGCATCCGGTATATCCTCGCCAATGCCGAAATCCGCAAGCAGCGAGGCTCGGAGATTGGCATCGAAGTATTTTTTTCAGGCAAGAAATATTTCATCAATTCCACGCGCATCCAGATGATCGATTTTCTGCTCTCGACCTATGAGAGCGCCATCCAGAAAAATCAGGAGCTGTTCGTTTCCAACAACAAGCTCAAGGAAGCGCTCGACAACATCATCACCCTGCAGCGCAACTATCGCCAGCTGCTCGAAACCAGCCAGGATGCCATTCTTGTCTATGACAAAGACAAGATGATCCGGTATGCCAATCCTGCCGCCCACGCGCTTTTTTCAAAGGAGCAGAAAGGGCTCATCGGTGCCCGTCTCCCAATTGAGGAAGACATCTCGACCCAGAAAGAAATCGAAATCAAGGATCCGTATGGCAATACTATTTTCCTCGATGCCCGTTCCGTCTCGACGGACTGGGACAATGAAACAATGACTCTGTCAGTCTTGCGCGATATCACCGAATCCACACAGCTGCGCAAGGAGCTCGAGCAGATAAGCCTAACTGACGACCTGACGGGCTTGTATAACCGACGGGGCTTCAAGATCCTTTCCGAGCGCATGGTCAAACTGGCGCGTCGCTTGCAAGCCAACATGTTCATCCTCTTTGGCGACATGGACGGACTCAAGTCGATCAACGACACCCTTGGCCACCTTGAGGGTGACAATGCCATCCACACCATGGCGAGTATTTTTAAGAGCGCGTTCCGGGAGTCTGACCTTATCGCCCGCATGGGCGGCGACGAGTTTGCGGTCATTGGACTCATAAACGAGAATTTTGTGCCCAATCGCCTCATCGAGCGGATGAATGAACTCATAGGCAGCTTCAATGCAAAAGGCGAGGCCAAATTCAGACTGGCAATGAGCATCGGGATCGAACAGATCGCCTACGATTCGCAGGTGCCGATCGAAGAAATGCTGAATGCCGCGGACGCTAAGATGTATAAAGAAAAAGAGGGGAAGAGGTAAGCCCCGCCTCCGGTGTTTCCAACCTTGTGCTGATCGGAAGGCTTGGCAGAGTTGGGCGAGGGGCTCGATTAGTTTTTGCCAGCTTGTTGTGTTCCTGAGGAAGCGCGGCTGTCGCCCGCAGCACCCTGCTCTCTGGAGCCTTCTTTTTTCTTCCCGTACAGAAAGCGCTTGATCTTCTGCGTGGGCGTCTTTTCGAAGGGCTCGGGGTGAATTTTGACGTTCTGTATACGCGAAAATGCTGCGAGTTTGGAATTGGCTTCCTTACGGATGTTTTCGAGCAGGTGCTCGACGGCTTTTTCGGCGTCGATAACCGCATGGCTCACAGTGCCCGCAACAGATTTTTCTG
>Ga0334722_10006302_pt1 | contig 11786 bp, 9 predicted proteins | sample C3_bottom_MG_FD_207210 | JGI IMG/M metagenome (GOLD analysis project Ga0334722, IMG submission 207210) | Sediment microbial communities from Yellowstone Lake, YNP, Wyoming, USA - C3_bottom | ecosystem: Environmental > Aquatic > Freshwater > Lake > Sediment | place: USA: Wyoming | collected...
GGCGTCACGCGCGAAGCCGGCGTTGTTGACGAGAACCGACGGTGTCTGCTCGTCCAGTAACGGGTCGAGAGCCTCGCGCACCGCCGCTTCGTCCGCGACGTCGAACTTCATCAACCGGCAGCGGCCACCGTTGCCCACGATCTCGCCTGCGACCGCATGGGCGGCGCTGTCGTTGCTGCGGTAGTTGAGCAAGATGTCGAATCCGTCGCGCGCCAGCGACCTGGCTATGGCCGCCCCGATCCCCCTGCTGGCCCCCGTGATGAGAGCGGTTCTCGCCTCGGTCATCCGCCCGAATCCGTCGCTGGTCCGCTGCTCATGGCGATCCTTCCGTGGTTACAGGCTCAGCGCCCGCATGACGAGCGATACATTGACGTAAATGGCAATTTTGTCAAGAAGGAGTGGGCCGCAGGGACACATGTTGTATAATTATTTAATGTTACCGCAATTGGGGCGTCCCGGCGCCGGGGTTTCAAAGCCGGTGGAGCGCACGGCGCTCGGGACCATTCCGCACCTGGCGCTGCGGTACGCACCGTGACGCCACACCACCTCACGGGCGCCCCCCTCAACCGGATCCTCCGGCTTCTGCGGCACAACCGGGTTCCCCCTGCGGCGCTGGCGCGCCTGCTGCCGATCATCTGGGTCGGCGTCTGGGCATCTTTCTGGGGGCGGCGCGAGGAGGCGCTCTTCGGGGCGCGGCTCCGCGACGTGCCGCCGCCTCGCGATCCGATCATCATCGTCGGCCACTGGCGCACCGGCAGCACGTTTCTGCACCAGTTGCTGAACCTCGACCCGCTGCTCGCGGCGCCGACGATGCTCCAGTGCGTCCTGCCCGCGGGGTTCCTCGTCGGCGGTCGCTACATCGAACCGGTCCTGCGGCGCACGCTCGCGCCCACCAGACCGATGGACCAGGTGCGCCTCGCTCCGGGCGAGCCGCACGAGGACGAGTTCGCGCTGTTGCGACTCGTCGACCACACGCCGCTCGAGCGGCTGATCTTTCCGCAATCGGCACGGTATTTTCTCTTGGACGAGGAACCGCGATTCGTCCGCGAGGCGCAGCGTACGGCCTGGGGCGATGCCCTGGCGGGTTTCGTCAAGAAGGTCGGTTTCGCCACCGGGAAACGCGTCGTTCTTAAAAACCCGTTCCATTCGGTCCGGATTCCGCTGCTCGAGACGCTCTTTCCCGAGGCCCGCTACATCCACATCCGGCGCGATCCGCTCGCGGTGATTCCCTCCACGCAGCGGATGTGGGAGATTCTCGGCAGAAGCCTGACGCTGGGCTCGTGGTGGGGGCCGCCGCGCACCGAGGAGGTCGTCGAGGTTTACCACGGGATGCTGGCAAAGCTCGAGACGGATCTCGCCGCGCTCCCCTCCGGTCGGTGGGCGGAGGTGCAATTCGCGGATTTGGAGGCGGACCCCGTGCGCACCCTGCGCGCGCTGTACGGTCGGCTGGGCTCGTTCTTTTCAGCGGAACACGAACAGCGGGTGCGGGCATTTGTCGCCGGCCTGCGGGGATACCGGAAGAACCGCTACCAGCTCGAACCCGAAGCGGCGGCGTTGATCCGGGAGCGGCTCGGCGATGGCGCCGGTCTGAGCCGATCCCCCGTTGGGACATTCGGCAGGGTCCGCTCGGCATGAGGACGAACAAAGGAGGGGTCGTGCGGCGTGCGGTGCTGTGGGTGATTCTCGCGTTCTTGGCGGCGAGCAGTGCTTACGCCGCAGCTGCACCTGCAGTGGAGGAAGCCGCTGCGCCGCAAACCACGGCTCGGGAGGTTCCGGCACCGGTCGAACAGAAGAAGGATGGTCTGCTGCTTCCTGCAGTACCCATCGTCGCCTATTCCCGGGAGACGAACTTTCTCTTCGGCGTGATGATGGTGCGTGCCCATCGCTGGAAGGATGCCGCCGCTACGACGCGCCCCAATACCATCGCCGTCTCCGGGTTTTACTCGCTGGAAAACCAGTGGGCCCTGGGGTTCGCGCCGTCGGTGTACCTGCAGGGCGAGGACTACCTGATCAAATCCCAGGCGTATGTCCACCGGACGCCGGCGCGCTTCTGGGGGGTCGGCAACGAGGCGGGTGAACACGGGACGCGGGAGGATTTCACCGCCTCAGGCAACGGCCTCACGTTCGCGGTGACGAAGAAGGTTTTCCGCTCGTTGCGCATCGGGCCGGGCCTCTGGTACGGGTCGTCGGACATCCCCATCCAGGAGGCGGGGGGGCTTCTCGAACGCAAGGCGGTGAACGGCAGCGACGGGGGCACCGACGTCGGCGTGGAGTTGCAGGCGGAATGGGACGGGCGAGACAACATCTACGCGCCGAGCACCGGGACATTTCTCCAGTTTTGGGCGGGGCTGCACCGGGACTATCTCGGCAGCGACTTCGACTACGAGGATTACCTCCTCGACGTGCGGCGCTACATCCCGGTCGCCGCGGGGCAGGTTCTGGCCTTGCAGGCGCGGATGCGCGTCATGAACGGGGATCCGCCCTTCTATCGGCTGCCCAACATCGGCGGCATCATGGTGATGCGGGGCTTGTACGAAGGGCGTTTCCGCGACAAGACGATGGCGGCGGTGCAGGCCGAGTACCGCTTTCCGATCTGGAAGTCTGTAGGCGGGGCGTTGTTCGTGGGGGTGGGAGAAGTGGCGGACCGGCCGGCGGATCTCTCGCTGGCGAACCTGCAACTCACCGGCGGCGTCGGACTGCGGATCATGCTCGACCCCAAGGAACGGATCAACCTCCGCCTCGATCTCGGTTTTTCCAAGTACGACACCGCACCGATCCTCGTGATCACCGAAGCCTTCTGACGAACGAACCGTCGAGCCATGAAGGGTGCCCACCGTCTGGCAAGCGCCCTGGTGGCCGTCGCTCTGGTGTTGCCGGCGGGATGCGTCCGTTGGGCCCGGATCTCTCCCGCGGACCTGCAGATTCACGGGAAGGCGGGCCTGGCCTGCAGCGCCGCCGTCACGCCGCTCGTCTGGAGCGTGAACATGGTCCTGTTCCCCGTCAGCGTCGCGAGCCTCGGTCAGGAGCCGCCTTCGCATGACAACCTCGGCTATCCGGGCCTCGTCGTGGAAAACGCCGCCTATTTCTCCTGTGCAACGCTCGGTTTGCCGTTTCACGCCCTCGGCTGGGGCGCCGAGCGGATGTTTTCCCGCCTGGTCGGGCGCGAAGCGCTCGAAGACTATCTGATCGGACGCCTCCCGGAACTCTCCGTCGAGGACTATGCGCTCCTGCTGCGAACGGCGCGACGAACCTGTCCGCCCCGCTACGACAGCGAGGTCACGCAGACTTCGTCGACTGCGCCGCCGCGGCAGTTCGGGCTCTGGAGCGCCGAGCAAGCGCCGCGCTTTGGGAGCAAGCCGCGCCTCGGCAACCTTCTGGCGGCCGCGGAATGGCGCGACTGGCGAACGGCGGGCAGGCCGCGGGACGAGGAGGCCGAAACCGCTTTCATCATCGGCCGCGCTCTGCGGTTTCCCGACCCTATCGTCGAGTTTGCCGCGACGTACGGGTTCGAGCACCAGGAGCTTTTCGCGCGGGAGGTTGCCGCCCAGCGAACAAGGGTCGAGGCCCTGGGGGTCGCCGGGGACGCACCCGAGCTGCTGACAGCGCTCCGCGATCCCTCGCCGCTCGTTCGCGCCGCGGCGGTCGGCCTGACCGCACGATCACGGCGCGGGGGCGCCGCCGGCGAACTCGCCCGACTTCTCGAAGACCCGGCCGTCATGGTCCGGGTCGCGGCGGCCGACGCTCTCGCGGCGCTGGCCGACCCCGCGCGCGTTGCACGATCCGGACACGCTCGTGCGGGAACGTGCGGCGCTCGCGCTGGGAAGGGTCGGCTCCGCAGCCGCAGCCGCACTTCTCCTGGGTTCGCTCGAGAGTATCGGGCATCGGGCACGCTTCGAGGTGCTGTGCGCCCTCGCCGCCGCCGGGACGCCCGGGGCCAAAAATGCACTCGCCCGGGCGCTGTCGGACCGGGATCTGCACACGCGTCTCGCCGCCGCGGCCGCGATCGGCCGAACCGCGACGGATCCGGTCGATCCGCTTTTGGTCAGCACGCTGGCAGATGCCGACCCCCGGATTGCCGGAGCCGCTGCTGCTGCGCGCGCGCGTCGCGGCCCCCCCGGGACTTTGGACGAACGCGTACGCGACATGGATTGAACGTGGTAATCACGCGACAGCGAACTGTCGGGAGGAGATCAACCCCTCCCCTGCGAAAGGAACGGGAACGAGGCTCGCAGAGGGGGCAGGGCAACGTCATTCTCGTGTTCTCGTCTCCAGCCTGGCCCTCTTGCCGGGTGGGACAGGCTTTCCAGCCTGTCCGCACAGGCAGGAATGCCTGTGCTACCGCTGTTGATGCGTCTCACTCACGGCAAGGTCGCGAGAATGACGTGGCCCTGGCGGAGGGGGGAAGCTTGACCCGTGCCGCCCTGCTCCTGGTACTGCTGCTGATCCCGGCGTTGGGCTGCGCCACCTTCACGTATGAGCGCACACCCGGACAACCCTCCATCGACGCTCGCAGCACGGGTCTCAGGATCGGGGTCGTCAGATTCTCCGCGCCGCCCGCCGCGAACTATTACCCGATCAGGTTCAGCAATACGCTGGCCGACCCGATCGGCGATCTCTCTCGCGCCGTCGCGGAAGAGCTGCGGGGTTCGGGCCTCTTCGCCGACGTGATCTATCTCGACACCCCGACGCTCGCAGGCGCCGACCGGGATTATTACCGCGAGATCTACCGGCTCGACGCCATCCTCGCCGGGGAGGTGACGAAGTTTTACGTGACATCGGTCCCGGAGCTCTGGAGTCTCATCCCGCCGCTGCTCGCGCTGTGGCCGCTCCACGTCGTGGGACTGCCGACCGCTCCCTGCCACGACAGCGTCGGGCTGCACGTGATTCTCAGTCTCCAGGGGCTGGCCCCCGGCGCGTCCCGGTGGCGCTCGTCCGAGCAGGAACTCTCGTGGCACGAGCACAACTGGTACTCTTCCCTGACGATTCCCGCCATCGAACGCCGGGTCCAGATCCATGCGCTGGATCATTTTGTCGCTGCTCTGGCCGGGTCCCTGCGTCGCGAGCTGACGCCGCAGGCCATCGCTGCGATCGTCGGCCGCTGAGCGTGTCCGGGTTTGTCGCCGGGGCATGTGGTCAACCGATATGGTATACATTTCGCCGGACACGCCGATGAGAATATTGCTGGTCAACGCCAACCGTCTGCGGGACCCGATCCCGGTGATCCCGATCGGGGTCTGCGCGGTGGCCTCGGCCCTGGAAGCCGCGGGTCATCTTGTCGAAGTTCTCGATCTCTGTTTCTCCGTGCTGCCGGCGCGTTCGCTGCGTCGCGCCATCTCCCGCTTCAGGCCGGAGCTCGTGGGGATCGCGATCCGCAACATCGACACGGGCAGCGGGTATCGTCCCGAGTTCCTCGTCGACCGGATCAAGCACGAGGTGATCGAGCCCTGCAAGCGGGCTTTTGCCGGCCCGATCGTGATCGGCGGCGCCGCGGCCGGCATCAATGGACCCGAATTGCTCGCCTATCTCGATCTGTCCTACGCGGTTCAGGGCGATGGCGAGGCGGCGATGATCGAGATCGCGGCCCGGATCGGCGCAAAGCAGCCGCTGCAGGGAGTGCGCGGTCTCGTCATCCGCAGCCCGGACGGCTCCGTCGAAATCAATGAGCCGGCCTTCGTGGACGACCTCGACCAGCTGCCGCCCCCCGACCCGCAGCGGCACATCGATCTCAGGCCCTATCGCTTCTACTCCTCGCCGCTGCAGGTTCAGACCAAGCGCGGCTGCGCGCTGACGTGCAGCTACTGCACCTACAACCGGCTGGAGGGCGACGTCTACCGCCTGCGCGATCCCGAGGCCGTGGCTGCCGAGGTCGAGCGCTGCGTGCGCGCCACCGGCATCCGCGACGTCGAGATCGTCGACAGCACGTTCAACCTCCCGCTGGACCACGCCAAGGCCGTGCTGCGGGCGCTCGCCGCCCGCAACCTGCACCTGCGTCTCTCCGCCATGGGCATGAGCCCCCGGTACGTCGATGCCGAGCTTGTCGATCTGATGCGGCGGAGCGGTTTCGTCGAGGCCTGTCTCGGCATCGAGGCCGGCTCGGAGCCGATGCTCCGCTCCCTGGGGAAGAACTTCACCGTCGCCGACATTCGACAAGCGCGCCAGACGCTGCGCGGCGCGGGCATCCCGGTGATGTGGTTCCTGCTCCTCGGCGCTCCCGGGGAGACGCGGGAGACCATCGCGGAGACGTTCAGGACTGTCGACGGCGTCGCCGGCCCCTTCGATCTGGTGAACATCGGCGTGGGTATCCGCGTCTACAAAGGTGCACCGATCGCCGGCCTCTGGCAGCGGGAACATCCCGGGACGCGGCAGGATTTCCTGAAGCCGCTGTCCTATGCGCCCCCCGGGCTCGGTATCGACGAGATCAAGGACCTGGCGGCGGCCGCCACCCGCATCCGGCCCCGCTACTTCATGTACGGCGCGGGAGCCCACATCCCGCTGCCCGTGCGGTTCATCGTCAGAGGCCTCTTTCCCCGCCAGCCGATCTGGCGGATCTATATCCTCCACCGCGGGGTCGCGAAGTACACCGGACTGCTGCACCTGTACGCGCTGCTCCGCTCTCTTGCCGCCGCGGCGACGCGCAGACCGGTGCGGGGGATCCACAGCCCGCCGGGAAGGGATGAACGGGCCGGCGGCTGAAAAAGGTCCGCGGTCAATCTTTTCATATTCGCCTCCGTTGATCTTGATGTGCCGACACGCTGCCAAGGCCGTTCGCCGGGATGCCGCTCGCTTCGTCTCCTGGTTCGCGGGCCAAGCCCAGAGACGTCGGCAATCCAAGCCACACCTCGAGATCACGCAGCCGAGCGTTGTCCCGAGTTTCTCGCGAGGATAATTGCGTTTCCGGAAGCCCTAAGTCAAGCATTCCCGCAAGCCGGGCAGGCGCGGCGACCCAACGGTCAAAGGTGGCCATGTTCGGGCCGGTCACCGCTGTTGTCCGTCCGGCGCGGGTCCGGCGGGCGGCTCGTACGGTCCCCGATCCGTTCGCCGGATCGTCTCGAGAATCTCCGCGCGATGACGATTGAGATAATCGACGTAGCCGCGCAGCGACGAGACGAAGAGCAGGTATTCGACGACGACCGACATCGAGACCACCCGTTTTCGCGCCAGACCGACCAGGTCGAGGAACAGTCGCCGCCGGCTTCTGTCCGTCGTGATCAGAAATCGCCGGACCAGGTGCGAAAACGAGACGAATTTGTCCCGCAGGCCGATTCCGGCCTCGTGCTCTTTGCTAAAAGCGCCGTTGCCCAGGACCCGAAGGGCTTTTTCGCGCACGCCGTCGTAGTCCAGAAGTCGCTCCAGGGTTTGGAAATACCCCTCGAAAAGCTCGACCTGGGACAGGTGACGGTACTGCATCGTCGGGGTGACGCCGTTCAGCAGGTCGGGGTCGACCTCGTTGAGGCGTCCGGCGGCGCTCATCCGGTCGTAGAGGTCGGTGCCGGGGTACGCCGTGAGCACGTGGAACTGCAGGTAGGTGATGCCGTTGCGGGTCGCGAACTCGTACACCTGATCGAAGGCCGCGCGGGTGTCGTGCTCGAAACCGACGATGAATGCGCCGAGCACGTGGATGCCGGCCGCGTGGATCCGGCGCACCGCCTCGTCGTAGAGATCGAGGCGATTGTGCAGCTTGTTGTTGTCGCGGAGGTTGTCGGGATTGACGGACTCGAACCCCATCAGGATCGCCGTGCAGCCCGCCTCGGCCATGGCCTGGAGCAGCGGCGTGTCGAAGGCGATCTCCTGGCTCGCCTGGCAGACCCAGGAGACGCGCAACGGTTTGAGACGCGCCATCAGTGCGCGGGCATAGGGTTTGTTCGCCGTCAGGTTGTCGTCGACGAAGGTCAGGTGCTTGATGGGCAAACCGGCGATTTCCTCGATGACGTTGTCGATCTCGCGATAGCGCTGGCGCGGCCCGTACATGCGCCGCACCGAGCAGAAATCGCAGGCGAAGGGGCAGCCGCGCGAGGTCTGAACCCCGATCGACATGATGGCGCGCGTGTCGATCAGGTCCCAGCGCGGCGCGGGCTGGCGCGTGAACGCCGGGAACGCGGCGGCACGGTAGATCTGCTGCAGCCTGCCCGACTCGAAATCGGCGAGCAGCCGCTCCCACGACCCCTCGGCCTCCCCCACCACCACGGCGTCGGCGTGCTCGAGCGTCCGCTCCACGTCGAAGCTCACCTGGGGGCCGCCCATGACGACGGTGCTTCCCTGCCGTCTGAATGCGTCAGCCAGTTCGTACCCGCGTTTGACGTTGGGATTCAGCGCGGTGATCCCGACCAGGTCCGGATTGAGGGTCCCGGGATCGAGGTTCTCGATCTCCTCGTCCACGATCCGGATAGCGTAGTTCCCCGGCGTCAGGGCGGCGAGCGTCGGCAAGGCGAGCGGCGTGATCGCGTTTTTTTTCCCCATGATCTCGCAGACCTCTTTGAGATCCCAGTGGAAACGGTGTTTGCGCCGGGGGTTGACGAGCAGCAGCGAACGGCGTTTTCGCGAATCCGTCATCTGCGGCGATCCTGCCGACGTGCGATCATCGACAAATAGTAGCACTACCGCGAACCCGATGAGCAACCTGTGCCTTGCATGAGGCGCCTGACAAGCGGTGGCACAAGCATTCCTGCCGGTGCGGGCGGGGCTGGATTTCCCGTCCCGCCCCATGTATATTTGCGCATTGGATTGTGGCAAGCAAACCGTCAGACAAGAGGAATGTCGACATGCGGGAAATTGACCAGCAGGCCGAGCGGGAGATCCGCGACCTGGTCTACGACTACTTCGCCGGCGAGTGCGACATCGACCGCAGCCGTCTCACCGACGAGACGGACATCATCGAGGAACTGGAGGGCGATTCCCTGATGCTGCTGTCTCTGCTGGAGTCGGTCCGCAAGAGGTACGGCCTCTCCGTCGAACTCAAGACCCTCGGGCGTCACCTGATGAACCGGCCGGCGAACACCATCGGCCAGATCGTCGATCTCACCCTCGCCATCGTTCGACACGGTGACGACATCGTCCGCCTGGAACCATAGCCGGCGGGTTGGTGGCTTCGGTCTGCAGCTGCGAAAAACCGCCGTCTCCCACGCGCCGCTCGCACGAACCATGACCAAACGGGTGATTGTTGTCGGCGGCGGCCTCGGGGGCTTGAGCGCCGCCGTGGCGCTGTCACAGCAGGGCGTCGCCGTCACGCTCCTCGAGGCCCAGCCCCGCGTCGGCGGCTACGCCACCGCCTTCTCACGGCAGGGGTGGACCTTCGACCCCGCCCTCCACGTCACCGCCGCGGGTGGCCAGGGCCAGGAGTTCCGCCGCCTCCTCGACGGCCTGGGCCTCGAGAGCACGGTGCGATTCCTGCCCTTGCCCCAAGGTTTCCGGGTCCGCCTTGGCGCATTCGATCTTGCGCTGCCCAACGACTATGCGGCCCTTTTCGAGACTCTGGGCGAGGCTTTTCCGGGCGAGCGCGAAGGTCTGCGGCTTTTTCGCCGCGATCTCGAGCGGCATGTCGCCATCTACGCCCCGCTCTTCGCCGCCGGCGTGAGCAAGTGGCGTTCGGTGCCGGCATTCCTGCCGCGGTTGCCGGCCTTCCTCAAGCACGCCGAGACGACGACGCGGGACTACCTTGCGCGATTCGTCCGCGATCCCCGCTTGGCCGCCCTGCTTTTTCAGTGCGCGGTTTTCATGGGTATCCCTGCCGACGAATTCCCGGCGGTCAACTTCATGATGATGTTCCACGTTCTCTTCGGCGGCGGTCTCTGGAGCATCGCCGGCGGCGGGCAGGCTTTGAGCGGCGCTCTCGAGCGGCGCCTGCGCGAACTCGGCGGCGAAATCGTGTGCCGGTCCCCCGTCGCGCGCATCCGGATCGCGGGCGGCAATGCCGTGGCCGTGGAAACCGTGGATGGGGAGGTCCGCCCCGCGGCTGCCGTGGTCGCGGGCGTCAGCCTGCCGACGCTCGCGCACGATCTGGTCGGCGACGAGCATTTCCCCGTCTCGTGGTTGAAGGGGCTGGATAAACTGCAGCCGTCGCTCTCGGTGCTCGTGCTGAGCCTTGGCATCGACTGCCCGCCCCGGACCGTGGGCATTGACCGCCACCTGACTCTGGTCTTCCCGGAGGCGGACATCGACGCCTGCATGAAGCGCCAGCGGGCCAGCCGCGCCGTCAACGGATTTTCGGTCACGGCCCACGGCGTGACCGAACCGGGGATTGCCGCGCCGGAGCGCTCGACGGTGGTCGTGGCCGCCGGCACGGACCCCGCCGCCTGGATCAATCTCGGCGAGGAGGAGTATCGCCGCGCAAAAAGCGAGACCGCCGCCGGGATCATGGCACAGCTCGAAACGCTCTATCCGGGTCTCGGTGCCCGGGTGCAGGTGTCGGATCTCGCAACGCCGCGCACGCTGCGACGGTACACCGGCAACCCCGCCGGGGCGATCCTCGGCTTCTCCTGCCGGATGGGAGTGCACCGGCCCCTGCTGGCCGCCAGCCGCATCCCGATCGGGCGCCTCGCGCTCGCCTCGGCCTGGACCGACAAGCTCGGCGGATTCCTGCAGGTCGTGAAGGCGGGTGTGGCCGCCGCAGAGAAGACGGTCAAGGCGATCCGATGAATCGCCTCCCCGTCGCGGTTACCGGGCTCGGTCTGATGACCGGGCTCGGGCTCGATCTCCGGAGCAGCTGGCAGGGTTTGCTCGAGGGCAGGAACGCCGTCCGGCGTTTCACGCTCTTCGATCCCGAAGGCCTGGCAACCTCTTTCGGCGTCGAGTTGCCGGAGGGCGCGGACGAGCTCTTCGCGCGGCAGATCATGAAACGCAGCCGCGATCAGATGGCCCGGGGGACGATGATCGCGCTGGCGACATCCCAGATGGCGATCGCGGACGCGGGGCTGGACGCGGCGGACATAGACCGCGGCCGGGTCGGCGTGGTTCTCGGCACGACCGGCACGGGTTACACCGGGACGGACGCCGCGTCGGTCGACCAGCACCGGATCCTGCGCAACATGTCGAATTCCCCGGCTGCCTGGGTCAGCCTTAAATTCAAATTCTCCGGCCCCGCGTTCGTCGTCGGCACCGCCTGTTCCTCCGGGGCCTACGCGCTCGCGGCGGCGCACTGGCTCATTGCCTCGGGCCAGGCGGACATCGTGGTCGCCGGCGCCGCCGACTCCTCGTTGAATCGGCTCGACGTTCAGGGGTTCTGTTCCCTGATGGCCCTCGCCGACGAGTCGTGCGACATGAGCACCGCGTCACGCCCGTTCGACCGCGCGCGCAGCGGTTTTGTGATCGGCGAGGGCGGAGGGGTCCTGGTGCTGGAATCCCGGGAATCCGCGCGGCGGCGCGGGGCCCGGGTGTACGCCCTGCTGCCCCCGCCCGGGCTCGCCTCCGAGGCGTACAACATCCTCTCGCCGCAGCCCGGGGGCGGTGGCATGGCGATCTGCATGCGTCGCGCCCTGGACAACGCCGGTCTCGAACCGGCGGCGATCGACTACATCAACGCCCACGGGACCTCGACCCGCCTCAACGACCTCTACGAGACGCAGGCGATCCACACGGTCTTCGGCGCCGCGGCCCGTAGCGTGGCGGTCTCCTCGACGAAAAGCCTGACCGGTCACTGTCTCGCGGGGGCGGCCGGCGTCGAAGCGGTGATCAGCTGCAAAGCCCTTGTCGAGGGCCTGATCCCGCCGACCTGGCACCTCACCGATCCCGACCCGGAGCTGGATCTTGACTTCGTGCCCAACGCGCCGCGGCGGCGGGAGCTGCGGCAGGTG
>Ga0334722_10006303_pt1 | contig 11785 bp, 10 predicted proteins | sample C3_bottom_MG_FD_207210 | JGI IMG/M metagenome (GOLD analysis project Ga0334722, IMG submission 207210) | Sediment microbial communities from Yellowstone Lake, YNP, Wyoming, USA - C3_bottom | ecosystem: Environmental > Aquatic > Freshwater > Lake > Sediment | place: USA: Wyoming | collected...
GTCCGGTGAATTTATCTCTCGGCCCGTCTCCTACCCACCGGCAGGAAAGATCGACAAGCCCAACCCGATTTAATCTTGCCTCCGGCCCCCCGGGTGAGGTGCCTTTGGCCAGCCCGTATAGTCGACGCCTCTACCCTGCGCTACAGGCACCGCAGGAGAGACGCTCGCGGGTCTTAAGCCGCGAGAGCGTAATCGGTGTTGGCGATTACTATTTTTCTCAGTTTTTTAACGAGGTTCCGAGAAAACCTCGGCCTGCTGCCCTGACCTCAACTATCCCGGTCGAAACCGTTTCTCCCCCAGGTCGATGAGGTCGTTCAACACGGCGGCAATATAAGGCCGGCCGGCATTTTACGCAAGCAACGGGCGGGAGAGGGCGTCGCCCGGCCGGTTTGCCGTCGCCGCGGCGGATCGTGGTCTGCCCGGCGTCCTGTCGTGCAGCCTTGACTTCCCTGCCGATCTCGAGAAGCATGTCGCGCCAATGAAAAGTAGACCGACAGCAGGAACGCTCTCGCCGGACCTGAGCCGCAGGCGCCTCGGGGCGGCGCGTGCCGTGCTCCTGGCGCTCGCGGTGCTCCTCCCCGCGGCGCCGGCGCCCCGCGCAGATGCGGCCAGTCGCCCTGCCGAGAGCGCGTGGATCAGCATCTCCTACCGCGACCTGCTCGACCCGCAGGTGCTCACCCACTCGGGTGTGAAGCTCGTCGACGCGCTGCACGCGAAGGCGTCGCAGCGGGAGATCCGGTCCCTGCTCGACCCGTACACCTCGCTGCTCGGCTACGCGGTCCAGATGCTCTCCGGCCCGGACCCCGCCCCGCACGTTTCGCTCGCCGAGCGGTACCCTGCCGGGAGCGCGCAACCGGGGTGGGTGGCGATCCTGCGTGAGGGCCGGTACTTCGTCTCGTCCGACGGACAGGGGCGCGCGCGGGTTTTCGTCCCCGGGGTTGACCCGCGCGACGCCTACCGCCGCGCCTACGCCGTGCTGCGGCACCCGCTCGCCGCCGCGCTCGTCCCTACCCCCGGCGCTGCGCTCCAGGTCGAAGTGTACAGCTACCGCAACGACTACGCTGCCGCGGAGTTGCGCCTCAATCCCCAGCCCCTGCGCTTCCTGGCGAAGGCGTTCCCGCCGCGCGCGCGGCCGCTCGACCTGGAGAGTCTCCAGGCGTTCTTCCGGCAGGGCGGGCAGCTCGAGGGCGCAGAGCTTTCGCCCGACGAGGGGCTGGTGCTCTACGCCAGCCGGACGCAGCAGCAGCGCCTCGGCGGCGCCCCGGTCTCGCTGGCCGACCTGGCAGTCGCCTACCGCGCCGTCTTCCACGCCGGGGACGTCGAAGCCTATGTCAGCCTGGACCCGAACGCCGACCCGGCGCTGGCCAGCGTGAACTTCGGCGGCCTGCTCGAGGACACCCGCGTCGGCAAGGCCGTGCTCGCGGCGGACCTGCGCTTCAAGACGGTCTGCAGCGGGCTCGACCCGATGAGCTTCGCAGACATCCGGGAGCAAACGCGCCGCGCCGTCCCGAGCTTCATGAGCAACTCCGAGCGCCACTTCCTCGCCAAGGCGGCTGGCGACCTCTCGCAGTGGATCATCGCCCGCTACTGGTACTACCCGGACTCCTGCGGCGTGGAGTCGGACGAGGACGACCGGCTCGCCGCGATCACGAAAACGCAGCTCACCGCGGACGTCGAACGCATCGGGGGCGAGGGCGGCGGCACGACAGGGCCGGGAGGGAGGCCCGCACTCCCGGCGGCATTCCGCGAGAACATCCTGGACCTGAACCGGAACTACACCGCGTACGCCTCGATCTTCCCCGAATTCCACGACCTCGCCTCGGCGGCCCGGCTGATGGCGATCGCCGCCTGGCTCGGTCGGGTGCGGCCGGCGTGGCTCGACCTCGACGGCCTGCTGGCGGTGACGCTCCCGGCCGAGAGCACCCCCCGGACCCGGCCCCAGCTGCTGAGCGCCGAAATACTGCGGCTCCCCGCCGGCGCCGCCCCGGACCGCGCGAACGTCGTACGCAACACCGAAGTGCGTTACCTCACGCCGGAGCTCGACAAGAGCGTCGCGGCGTTCTTCGGCGCGCCCCGCCACCTGGCCGCCTTCCTGTCGTTCAAGGCCGGGAAGGACGCCTCGCGGGTCGACGATTTCATGGCGGAGGCCGAGCTGCTCTTCCCCGTGGTGCGCGGTAAGCGGGTGCGGGACCTGCTGCGGACCACCGGTGATCTGCACGCGTTCCTGCGCTCGTACGCGGCCAGGATCATCGGCGAGGCCGCCGGCGCCCGGCCCGCGGTGTCGGCTGAAGACCGCGCCCGGCTCGAAGCGCTCCTCGCCGAACTCGGCGGGCTGGCACCCGCGCCCGCCGGGCCCGGCCCCGCTGACGACGCAGTTGCCGCGCAGCGCGCGAGCCTGGACCGGGAGATCCGGCAGCTGATCGACAAATACCATGACTCCGGGACCAGCGCCGCGCCGCCCACGATCGTCACCACGCAGTACACGGGCGGGGTCAGCCTCTCCCCGCGACTCTTCATCGTAAAAAAGACCGCGTCGCGGCCGGCGCTGGAGAGACTGCTGGCGGAAACCCGCGCCGCGGGACCCGGGGTCGGAGCGGGGTGGATCCGCAGCGGCACGCGGCCGGCGGCGCTCCCCCCTGCCGCTCATGCAACCACGAGCGCCCCGCGTCCGGTGGCGGGACGAGCTGCACCGGCGCCCCCCGTTGCTTCCGCTCCCGAGGAGATCGCCGCGCCGCGCCCGCCCGTACGACCAGCCATGAGCAGCATCGCCGTCCCGGGTTCGGTGACGCCGGGCGGAACACCGCTGGTCGGACGCCTCGGCAGCGACCGGAGGATCGTGTTCACCCGCGCCGCGCCCTGACCGCAGCACTATACGTAACCACCAGCCTGCTCAAAAAGGTCCAAGCCTTTTTCAGCAGGCTGCGCTATTTGACGCGGGCGCGCGTCTCCCGCTGGGCTTCGCGCAGCGCGTCGCGGTTCTTGATCGTCTCGCGCTTGTCGTGGATCTTCTTGCCGCGCCCGAGCCCCAGTTCGATCTTCGCCATCCCGTTCTTGAAGTAGATCTTCAGCGGGATGAGCGAGAGCCCGCGCTCCTTGATCTTGCCGGTGAGCTTGGCGATCTCGCCCTTGTGCAGCAGGATCTTGCGCTTGCGCCGGGGCTCGTGGTTGTTGAGGTTGCCGAAGGCGTACGGCTGGATCTGGCAATCGACGAGCCAGGCCTCGCCCCCGGTGATCACGGCGAACCCCTCGGTGATGCTCGCCTGCCCGGCGCGCAGCGACTTGACCTCGGTGCCCCGCAGCACGAGCCCCCCCTCGAGCGTATCGAGGATCTCGTACTCGAAGCGCGCCTTGCGGTTGACGCAGACGAGCTTCTCGCCGGCCCAGGCTTTCGCCATCAGCGGCCCGCGAGCAACCGGGAGAGCAGCTCGTGGCCGCGCTCGACGAACACGCCGGTTTTCGCCGCCTCGGCCTCGGTGAAGCCGGTGGCCCCGGAGGCGCGCCCCGGGGGGCCGGGCCAGATCAGAAACGGCACCGCCTCGCCGACGTGCGAGCGGCGCACCACCGGGGTGTAGTGGTCGGGGGCGACGAGCACCCGGTGCGGCCCGAGGTGCGCCAGCCCGGCCAGCGCCGGGCCGAGGAACTCGGCGTCGATGCGCTCGAGCGCGCGGACCTTCTGCGCCGCGTCCCCGGAGTGGCCCGCCTCGTCCGGCGCCTCGATGTGCACGAAGACGACGTCGTGGCGCGCCAGCGCCGCCAGCGCGTGCTCGGCCTTGCCGCGGTAGTTCGTCTCGACGTAGCCGGTCGCGCCGGGGACGCTCACGCGCTCGAGCCCGAGCAGCACGCCGATGCCGTTGACCAGGTCGACCGCAGAGATCACGGCGCCCGAGAGCCCGTAGCGCTTGCGGAAGGGTTGGAGCGCCGGCCGGCGGCCCGCCCCCCAGAACCAGAAGGAGTCCGCCGCGCCAAGACCCCGGCTGCGCCGCTCGCGATTCACCGGGTGCAGCTGGAGCCAGGGGTGCGCGAGCGCCATCAGGCCAAGCAGGTTCGGGCCGGCCGGGCCGCTCGGCAGGTGCGCCTCGAGCGGCTGCCCGAGAATGTCGTGCGGCGGCACGAGCTTCACGTCGGTGGAGCCGCCGCGCCAGACGAGCAGGTGGCGGTAGCCGACCCCGGGGAAGAGCTCGAAATCGGGAAGGAAGCGCTCGCGGTAGACGTCCGAGGCGCGGAAGTCCTCGACGATCCGGCGCCCCTCCTCCGTCGTGATGTGGCCGGCGCTGTAGTCGACCATCACCGCGCCGGGCTCTTCGGCGGCCGCCCCGTCCGTCGAGACGAGGTTGCAGCGCAGCGCTACGTCCGCATCCCCGAGCGGCACGCCCATGCTCGCGGCCTCCAGCGGTGCGCGCCCGGTGTAGACGCGCGCCGGGTCGTTGCCGAAGAGGCTCATGCCGGCGACGTCGCTCCCCGGCTCCATCCCCTCCGGGACGGTCTGCACGCGCCCGAACTCACCCTCGCGCGCCAGGCGGTCGAGGTTGGGCGTCGCGGCCGCCTCGAGCGTCGTCTTGCCGCCGAGGACCGGCACGGGCCACCCCGCCGCCCCGTCGGGTATCAAAATCAGATATTTCATCGGCCCGCCCCCACACGCTGGGAATCGAACATGACTCTGGAACGGGAAAAGGCTTCTCTCGAGATCGTGACTGCGGAGGGGTGGCGCGGAGCGGGGGCCCCCGGCGGCGCGCAGCTCCGAGCGAGCACCGACGGGGGTGCGCAGCGACAGGACCCCGACGACGGGAACTGGCGGTACCTGTTCATTCCCCTCTTTCCACTCTGATGCACAGCGGCGGGCCGCTCACCGTCGGCAGCTTGCCGACCTCCTCGAGCGCCGCGCGCACGGCCGCGCCCTTGGCCTCGTGCGTCATCAGGATGATCGGCACCGCCCGCCCCTTCTCGCGCTCCTTCTGGATGACGCTGGCGATGCTGATCTCGTTGCGCGCGAGGATCCCCGCGACGGCCGCGAGCACGCCCGGCTTGTCGAGCGCCTGGATCCGGATGTAGCACGGCGAGGAGACCTCGTCCATCGGCATGATCTCGCGGGTGGCGCGCAGCGCGACCGCCAGCGGCGGCGGGGCGCCCGGGCCGGCCTTGATCCGCCGCGCCATCTCCATGACGTCGCCGACCACCGCGCTCGCCGTGGGCATGCTGCCGGCGCCCAGGCCGTAGAAGAGCGTCGGCCCGACGGCGTCGCCGCGCACGTAGACGGCGTTGAAGGCGCCCCCGACCGTCGCCAGCAGGAAGCGGTGCGGCACGAGCGTCGGGTGCACGCGCACCTCGATGGCGCCGCCGGCATCCTTGGCGATCGCCAGCAGCTTGATCACGTACCCCAGCTCGCGCGCGTAGGCGATGTCGACCTTGGTGACGCGCCCGATCCCCTCGGTGTGCACCTGCTCGAGGCGCACGTGCGTGCCGAAGGCGAGCGAGGCGAGGATCGCGAGCTTGTGCGCCGCGTCGTGCCCCTCGACGTCCAGGGTCGGGTCGGCCTCCGCGAACCCCAGCTCCTGCGCCTTCTTGAGCACCGAGGCGTACTCGAGCCCCTCGTCGGTCATCCGCGAGAGGATGTAGTTGGTCGTCCCGTTGATGATGCCGTGCATCGACTGGATGCGGTTGGCGGCCAGCCCCTCGCGCAGGCCGCGGATGATGGGGATGCCGCCGCCGACGCTCGCCTCGAAACCGATGGCGCCGCCTCCGGCAGCGGCCGCGCCGAAGACCTCCTCCCAGGCGTGGGCGAGCAGCGCCTTGTTCGCCGTGACGACGCACTTGCCGCGCTTGAGGGCCTCGACGATGAACTCTTTCGCCGGGGAGAGCCCGCCGATCAGCTCGACCACGATCGGGATCGACGGGTCCGCGATCAGCGCGCGCGCATCCGCGGTGAGCAGCGCCGGGTCGACGGCCACGCCGCGGTCGCTCGTCGTGTCCTTGTCCGCGATCCGCGCGAGTTCGAGCGGGAAACAGAGGCGCTCGCGGATGATGTCGCCGTTCTCCTGCAGGATGCGCACGACACCCTTGCCGACCGTGCCGAAACCGATGAGACCAACCTTTACCGCGTCCATCCGCAACTCCTCAGCATGAAGTAAGTGACCATGGCGCCGCCGGCGATCTCACGAGGGCGAGGGGGGTGCCTCGCCCTCGGCCTTCGACCCCGGTTCGGCATGGGCGTCGAAGACCCGCTCGCGAAACAGGATGTACCGGACCAGCTCCGGCATCTCGAACACGACGTGCGGCTCGGCGGGTTCGGCTCCCGGCGGTATCTTCTTCGCCTTGAGGGCGGCCTCGAACGTCTCGAGCACCTGCCGGTCGCGGCCGTCGGCGGTGAAGCGCCCCACGAACTCCGGCTCGTCGAGCCAGCCGAACGGGAAGAGCTGCACGACGAACTGCCGCTTCCGGTCGTGATAGAGCAGCGGCAGCGGCACGAGGGCGTCGAAATCGCAGTTCGGGCAGTCGAACCGGTTGACCCGCGCCTCGAAGAGCGCCTCGCGCGCCTCGGGGTCGGGCTCCGCGTCGATGGACTCCCAGATCGTAACGGTTTGCGCCTGCCCGCACTGCGGACAGGGGATCTCCTCTTCGCGCTTGATCGACATGGTCTCCTCCTCTGCTCTCCAGCGCCCCGGCGCTAGGGTTGCGCGTCGGCCGTCGGGCCGTAGCACGGCGGCAGCGGCACGTCCCGCAACCGCAGGTAGACCCCGAGCTGGGCGCGGTGGTGGATCAGGTGGTTGAACGCGAACGACCGCACCACGACCGAGCGCGGCAGGGTCAGGATGACCTGCGGGCCCATGCGGAGCGACCAGGGTTCCGCGAAGTCGGCGTCGGCGGCCCCGGCCAGTGCCGCGCGGCTGGCCGCCACGTTCGCATCGAAGACCGCGAGCAGCGCCGCGACGGTGGTGAACGGCGCCGGGGTGGGCGCAACCGCGAGGTCGAGCTCCCCGGCCGCCAGCGTCATCACCGGCCAGGCGGCGAGGTTCGCCACGTGGACCGCGAGGTTGCCGAGCGTCATGGACTTCGGGTGCGGCCGCCAGGCGGCGCTCGCGGCGGGAACCCGTTCGAGCAGCAGGCGGGTCGCGGCCATCTCCTGGTCGAACTCCGGGAGCAGCATCTCTTTCATAGCCATTGCGTCACCTCCGTCGTCGGACTGAACCTCGTCACCTCGCCCGCGATTGTACCACCGGCAGGGGCGGGAGCTACCCGGCCCGGCGGATCCGCTGGATCAGCTCGTCGAGCTTCTGCAGGAAGAGCGAGCTGTCGCGCTTGGCGTGCGGCGCCGGCCCGCCGGTGACGGCGCCGACCTCGCGCAGCTGAGACATCAGATTGCGCGTCGCGAGCGCGTCGCCGACGGAATCCTCGGTGTGGACGCGCCCGCGCGGGTCGAGCACGCTCGCACCGGCGGCGACGCAGCGCGAGGCGAGCGGGATGTCCGCGGTGACCACGACGTCCCGGGCGCCGGCGCGCGCCGCGATCCAGTCGTCGGCCGAGTCGAGCTGCCCGCCGGCGACGAGCACCAGCCGCACCGCGCCCCCTTCGGGCACCCGCATCCGCGCATTCGCAACGAGGATGACCGGCAGAGCGTAGCGGGCGGCGACGCGATAGACCTCCTCCTTCACCGGGCAGGCGTCCGCGTCGATGTAGATCGTGCTCACGACTTCCCTCCGGGCCGGCTCAGGTTCACCAGGGCACGCTCCTTTGCCGCTCCGCGGCGGCGACTCGCAATAGCACGCTCAGGCATTTCATTATACCCGACCTCGTCAGTATGCTATAGTCGCGGGGGCAGGAGGGCGACCATGCGGTTCAGACGAAGGCATTATATCTCCGGAGCTATGACTGCAACGCTGCTGATTTTCGCCTTCTTCCTCATCACCTCCTACCGGCAGACGGTACGCCTCGTGAAGGAGCGTTTTTTCGTCCAGCAGGCCCTCACCACCCGACAGGCCGCACTCGGCATCGAGAACATCTTCTCGCTCCTGGAGCGGGAGAGCGAACTGCTTGCAGCAAACCCCGCGCTGCGCGGGGCCGATGCCGCCCGGTCGCTCGCCGCGCTGCAGCGCACGTTCGCGTACGTCAAGCAGTTTTCCGTGAACGACATCTCGCTCTCGGATGGCGCGGGTATCCTCCGGCAGACGATCAATTCTCCCGAACTGCTCGGGCGCGACTTCTCCTCCCGCCCGTACTTCAAGCGCCTGCGCGAGTCCAGCGCCGGGGAGACGATTCACGAGCACGTCACCTTTCAGGGCGCCCACAAGGGCCGCGCGGGCATCATCATCACCCGGGCGCTGCGCGGCGAGGACGGCAGGTTCAGCGGCGCCCTGGTGTTCGTGCTCGAGGTCGGCGACATGATCCGTCACCAGTTCGGCCAGCTCCCCCCGGGAACGCGCGGTTGGGTGATCGACGAGGAGGGCATCATCCTCTCCCACCCCAGCCGCGAATCCGGCTCCCGCCTCGATGTCGGCGACAACCCGGACCCGGCCTTCGCGCGCTTCCTCGCCGGGCTGCATCGGGAACCGGCCGGGCGCGGGGAGTACCGCACGCCCGAGAGCGGGTCCTCGAGCACCATGGCCACCGTGGCAACGATCAAGATCGCCGGCGAATCGCTGGCGGTGGTCCTGGAGACCTCGGAAGAACTCGTCCACGGGTACCTGCGGGAGTATCACGCGAACACGATCCTCGGCGTCTCCCTCTCCGCCGTCGCGATCTTCGGCAGCCTCTGCCTCGGCCTGGCGCTGCTGCTGCGGTCGAACCGCGAACTGGTGCGGGAGGCCGTTACCTGCAGACTGGCGGAAGAGCGACATTGTGAGAGCGAGGAGCACTTCCGGCTGCTGATCGAATATTCTCCCGTCGCCATGGGAATCGTCGACCGCGGCGACCGGTTCGTGTACCTGAACCGCAAGTTCACCGAGACGCTCGGCTACGACCTCGCCGCGATCCCGGACGTCGCGCACTGGATGAGCGCGGCGTATCCCGACCCGCAGTACCGCCGGGAGATGCACGCGCGCTGGCGGAAGCACCGCGAGCGGGACGGGTCGCGGCCCGGCCCGCAGCGGCCTTCCGAGTACCAGGTCGTCGACGCGATCGGTTCGACCTACACCATCGAGATCTACGGCGCACAGATCGGCGAGCGTTTCCTGGTCGTCTTCAACGACATCACCGAGCGCCTGCGGCTGGAGCACCAGCTCCGGCACTCGCAGAAGATGGACTGCTTCGGCCGGCTCGCCGCCGGCGTCGCCCACGATTTCAACAACATCCTCACGATCATCATGGGGTACTCGGAACTGCTGCAAAACAAGCTCGACCCGGACGACCCGCGGCGCGCATCCATCAACGTCATCCTCGGAGCGGTCAACAGCGCTGCCAAACTCACGAGCAGCCTGCTCGCCTTCGGCCGCAAACAGGTGCTCAACCCCCGGCTCTTCGACCTGGGGGAGATGGTGACCGGGGTCCAGCGTCTGATCGCGCGGCTCATCGGCGAGGACGTCACCGTCGAGACCGCGATCGCGCCGGGGCCGATCACCGTGCTCGCCGACCACGGACAGTTGGAGCAGGTCCTCGTGAATCTCGCGACCAACGCCCGCGACGCGCTGCCGCGGGGCGGCGTGATCAGGATCGCGACGGGCGCGGCGAGCCTCGATGCGGACGCGGTCGAGCGCATCGGCGCGGCGCGGCCGGGAGCCTACGCGACGCTCGCCTTCTCCGACGCCGGCATCGGCATGGATGCGCAAACGCTGGAACAGGTCTTCGAGCCGTTCTTCACCACCAAAGAGGTCGGGCGGGGCACCGGACTCGGGCTCGCGATCGTCTACGGCATCGTCAAACAGCATGGCGGCGGCATCACGGTCGCGAGCACGCCCGGCGAGGGAACGACCTTCACGATCTATCTGCCGCGGCAGCGCGAGGAGGAGTCCGGGCCGGCGGCGGAGACCAACGGCGAGCAGCCGGCGGAACAGCGGGGACGGGGCGAGACCATCCTCATTGCCGAGGACGATGCGCTGGTGCGCGAGACGACGGCGCAGACGCTCACGGCAGCCGGCTACCGGATTCAAGTCGCGGCCGACGGCGAGGAGGTCGTGCGCATTCACCGGGCGCTCGGCGGGAACGTCGACCTGCTCCTCCTCGACATGGTGATGCCGCACAAGTCGGGCAAGGAGGCCTACGACGAGATCCGCTCCCGGTGGGGCGACGTCAACGTGCTCTTCCTGAGCGGCTACGCTCCGGACCTGGTGTACCGGGAGGGGATGATCGACGCGTCGTTGCCGTTTCTGCAGAAGCCGGCGTCGCGACGGACGCTGCTGGAGAAGGTGCGCGAGGTGCTCGACGCCGCAGCGCCGCGATCGGCGTGAGCGGGCGCCCGTCTCTCGGGCGCGGCCCCGGCAGCGATCAGCTGCCGAAGAGCAGCCGCGCCCGGTAGGAGCTGCGCACCAGCGGCCCCGCGGTCACCTGCGCGATCCCCGCCGCCCGGCCGGCCGCCCCGAGCGCGACAAACTCCTCCGGGCGCCAGTACCGCGCCACGGGGAGGTGCTCTCTCCCCGGCTGCAAATACTGCCCGATCGTCAGCGCGGCGACCCCGGCTTCGGCAAGGTCGCGCATCACGGCGACGATCTCCTCGGGCTCCTCGCCGAACCCCACCATGAGGCCGGACTTGGTCGGGATCGCCGGGGCGAGTTCCCGGGCGCGACGCAGCAGGGCGAGCGAGCGGGAGTACTCCGCGCGGGGCCTGACCTGCGCATAGAGACGCGGGACGGTTTCGAGGTTGTGGTTCAGGACGGCGGGTGCCGCGGCCAGCACCGTCTCGAGGGCGCCGGGCTTGGGGGCGAAGTCGGGGACCAGCACCTCGACCAGCACGCCGCGGGATACGCCCGCACCCGGTTCGCCCGGCTTGGGCGGGTGCTCCCCCGCGGCGGCGATGGCGCGAACCGTCGCGGCGAACTGGACGGCGCCGCCGTCGTCGAGGTCGTCGCGGGTCACCGACGTCACGACGACGTAGGCCAGGCCGAGCTGCAGGACCGCCGCGGCGATCGCAGCCGGCTCATCAGGATCGGGCGGCCCGGGCACCCCTTTGCCGATGGCGCAGAAGCCGCAGCGCCGCGTGCAGACGTCCCCGAGAATGAGAAACGTCGCCGTCCCGGACGCGAAGCACTCGCCGCGGTTCGGGCAGCGCGCGGATTCGCAGACCGTCGACAGGCCCAGGGTGCGCAGCAACCGGCGCACCGCGTGCTCCCCGCCGGAGTCGAACGGCTGCGGGACGACCCAGGCCGGCTTGCGCGCGGGCGTCGGGGACGGCATCTGCCGGCAGGCGTCGGGTGGGGCTAGTGCTTGATGAAGCCGGTGGCCCGGACGAACGTCACCTTGAGGTTGGCGACCGCTTCCTTGATCAGCTTGGCCTCCTCCTCGGTCAGGTTCCCCTTCGTCTTCTCCTCGAGGATCCCGAGGATGTCGATGTGCCAGCTGGCAATCGGAAAGTTGGCCATCGACTGGCCCGTCTTCGGGTCGTCGAACATCCCCATGAAGGCGAGCCCTTCCTGGTAGAGCTTGCCGACGAGCTGCAGGAAATCCGCCGGGCCGGGAGCCCCGGGGCCGCCGTCGTCGTTCAGGCCCTGGTCGGCGCCGTGATCGAGATCCGCGTGACCGGCAATCGGCTCCGCCGCCGCGGGCGGCTCCGGGGACGGCGGCTCGGGCGCCGGCGCGGCGGCCGGTGCGGCGGCGGCCGGCTCGTCGTAGCGCTTGCGGCGGTCGGAGACCTTGAAACCCTGCG
>Ga0334722_10006304_pt1 | contig 11784 bp, 6 predicted proteins | sample C3_bottom_MG_FD_207210 | JGI IMG/M metagenome (GOLD analysis project Ga0334722, IMG submission 207210) | Sediment microbial communities from Yellowstone Lake, YNP, Wyoming, USA - C3_bottom | ecosystem: Environmental > Aquatic > Freshwater > Lake > Sediment | place: USA: Wyoming | collected...
TGTCAGCTAGAAAGGGAAGGAAGGAATTAATCATCCCTCACCCGTCGAAACGACGACCTCTCCCGGGGAACGGGAGAGGTGGGGGGAGGGGAGGGAGGGACTAATTTCCCTCACCCGCAACGGGCCCTACACAAAGCCCCGTAAAAAGCCCCTACTGAAAAAGCGCCAATACCCGGGACTGGTAGGGGGCCAGGGGCATGCGGGCCCGCCCTTCAGCCACCGTGAATTCCTCGCCGGTAACCAGGTCCACCACGGAGGAGCAGGGAGGCAGGGTAACTTCGGCGTCCCGGGCCATGCTGGAGAAGCTGAGGACGAAAACCGCCTTCCCCCCGTCCTTTCCGGACAGCAGGCTCACCCGGATCGGGGCGTATTCATCCAGGTCTATTCCGCCCACCCGGACCAGGTGCAGGAGTTCCGGCCGGCTGATCATCGGGAAACCTGCCTGGGATTCCCGGACCATCTTCTTCGAGTGCTCCAGCTCGTCCTGGGGGATGCCCACCTGGAGCATCCAGTTCTCCTGATCGTCCAGGAAGGTGGAGGAAACCGGGGCGCGCACCAGCATGGCCTGCGGCGCCTTCCCAATGTGCTCCAACAGCTTGCGCAGGGTTATCCCGCACACCACCCCGTTGAACATCTTGAACTGCGTGCCCATGGAGAGCCCCCGGTATTCCGGCCGGGTCAGCTTGGCTCCCTCCAGTTCCGCCAGGAACTTGGGCCAGTGCCGGATGCGCGGGAATATGACGGCCTGGCCCTTCCCATACCGGTGCACGGTGATCGCCGGATATTCCCGCCCTTTTTTTCCGCCCAGGTACCGGGACAGCACCTCGGCATTCTTCGCCGCCCGGAGCTTGTATCCCCCGCTGAACATCGAGAGGCTGAACGAAATCACGCCTTTCCATTCCTTGAACGCCGGCTGGGGCATGACCCCGATGTTTCCCGCATCCGTAGGCCGCTCATCGCTTTCTGCGGACAGCCCGAAAACGGAATCCAGCTCCCAGGGCAGGACTTTGCCCCTGGAGCCGTTGGCTTTGACCGAGGCGATGTAGGTGTCGGCCACCAGCGTTCCGCCCCGCTTCACGAAAGTTTTGAGCGCATCGACTCCGCGCTTCCCCATCCGGGTGGCATACGGCGCGAACAGCACATCGTAGGGGACCTTTCCGTCCTTCCCCAGCGACTCCTCGCTCACCAGTACCACATCATGTATTCCCCCCAATGCCAGCGCATTCATGAAGGCGAGCAGGTGGTGGGCCTGCGGGTCGTCATTGAGGACGGTGGCCCAGGAAAAGACCACGGCGTATCGGGGAGAGCCCGCCGTCGCGCCGTTCAGCCAGGGCGCCAGCACCTTCAACAGCCGGGCGGTCCTGGCCACCGCCAGCCCCTCGTCGGCCAAAGCCACGCCCGGCTTGCCCTCCCGGGCGGGAAAGGCAAAAGACCCCACACCCGGCCTGGCGGTCCAGGAACGGAAGAAGAATCCGCGGGCCCCGGAAGCGACCGCGCTCAGCACATAAGAGGCGACATACGGGACCGCCAAAAGGTCGGCCCGGTTCTCTCCCCCCAGCAGTTCGCCCCGCCGGAAGCAGTAATCGGTGAGCCAGAGCGGGGAGCCGTTCCGGCCCCCTATTACCGCCCCGATGCCGACATCCTGCGCCCGGGTGAGGAGCGGGAACGGAATCGCATCGGTCGTCATGTCGACGGCCATCGGCTTGCCGTTGAATTCACTCCCAAAAATGTCGGCCGCCATCCCTTCCGGGTCAAGCGGGCCGACGGGATTGAAAGGCGCCAGCTTGGAAACGCTGGGAACCCCCCCCGAAGCTGAGGACAGCCGGTCACCGGCCCAATCAAGCCCGCCCGCGAGCGCAGATCCCCGGAAGGCCAGCCAGTCCCCGATCCACTGGGACGGCCCCTTATACCGCTTAGCCGGGTCGGATTGGGCGGTCAGGATGGCCTGGTCATCCGGAGCTTTGGCTTTGGAGAATGAAGACGGCGCCTTGCTTCCCCAGGCCTTTGCCAGGTTCTCGATTTTTCCGCCGTAGCGCACCTTCAGCCAGTTGCCGAAGGCCTCCCGGTAGGGGGCGTTGTATCCCAGCAGGCCGGGCTTGGTGATATTCCGGATCTGGTCCGGCCCCTGGCCCAGCAGGGGTTCGTCGCCGATGAACCATCCGCCCAGCGAACGCCGCCCCTTGGCGTGCGCGCCCAGCGCCGTCAGGCTGTTGTCCCAGGCCTTCATCCAGGCCGGCTCGGCCTTCAGCAGGGCCGGATTGACAAAAGCCAGCTCCCAGAAAAGCCCGTCCACCCCGCTGATGCACTCCCCCTTGGCCCCGCACAGCGCCGAATCCGGGTATTTCTCCATGAACCAGGAGGGCATCCCCATCAGGGACCGTTTTCCATCCGGCGCCCGCCCGGCGGTCATACGGAACTTGGGGCCGGCCTGCGGATACAGCGTCAGGCCGCTGGCGTCGGCGGCGTCGAACACCGCGTCCACGCCCTTGAAGTCAAATTCGCCTTCCCGGGTTTCCCACAAACCCCACGGCAGATCCACCGTGGCGTCGGTGAAACCGAACGAGGCCGCCTCCCTGAATAAATGCGCCCATTCCGTGCCCGACGAGGGCTGGCGCAAGGGAATGGTCACGCCCAGGGGAAAGGGCCGGTCCACCCCGCCCGGCATCGGGTCGGGGCGCGATCCGCCGGTGCGGGCCAGCTCAATGGCGCGGGAAAGCGCGGAAGCCGACTCCGCCAGCCTTTCCCATCCCCGGCGCGTCCACCCGGCCGAAACATCGGAAAGCCCGGCGCCCAGAAGGGTCCGCCCCTCGCCCAGCGCCGATGCGGCGGCCTGCCAGAAATGGCCGGAGGAACGCAGGGACTTTATCGAGGCTTCGACGCCGTCAGCCTCGGATGAGAATGTTTCCGCGAATGACGCCTCGGAATGCCCGCGCGGTTTCCCGCCGAGCGACTTGAAGGCCCCGTCCCGGAAATACCCCTCGGTCTGGTCCGACCCGCCCAGCTCGTAAAAACCCAGGTCATCAAACCAGGCTGAGCCCGCCGTATAATCGGCCCGGCAGACCACCCACGCCATCGTCGCCCCCTCGGGGGGCCGCACCCGGACCGCCGAAACCACCCAGTCGCCCCTCTGCGGACCCGTTGAACCCGACACTGCGGGGCTGAAGACCTCGCCCAGGCTTCCCTCTTTCCCGGTAAACCGGACGCTGAAGCGGATCTCGCCTGAGGCTTTTTCCCCGGAAAGGAACCCGACCAGCAGGTATTCCTTCCGGTCGCTGACCTTGATGGGATTCTCGGAAACATATCCGCCCCGGCTGGACATGTTGTCGATTTTCATGGCATAGATGCTGACCTGCTTGCCGAATGTCCTTCCGCCGTAGTTGTCCCAGGTGAACATCCCCGAGGTGTTGCCGTCGGACCACTTGGTCCAGCCCAGCGGATTGTTCCCGTCCAGGCCCTTCTCGAATGACGGGTTGACGACCAGGTTAGGCCCGAGCGCGGCCTGGGCCACGGAGAACACGACGAGCAGAATCGTTTTAAGCATCTTCCCTCCTGGTAATTTTAAAGGGGTTCAGGCCCGGGACGCCAGGCCTTGAGCCGTTCCCGCCGGAATTCGTCATAGCGGCCGGCCAAAATGGCCTCCCGGGCCGCTTCCATCATATCCCGCATAAAGGCCAGGTTGTGCAGGGTCAGGAGGCGCATGCCCATCATCTCCTTGGCGCGGATGAGGTGGCGCAGATAGGCCCGCCCGTACCGGGTGCAGGCCTGGCATTTACATGCCGGGTCAATGGGCCCGTCCTGGCCCGCCGCAGGCGCGTTCCGGACCACCAGCCGCCCGCCCCCGGTCAGGGCCAGGCCGTTCCGGGCCACCCGGGTCGGGAACACGCAGTCGAACATGTCCACCCCCCTGCTTATGGCCTCCAGCACATCTCCCGGCTCGCCCACCCCCATGAGGTAGCGGGGCGCGCCAACGGGAAGCAATGGGGTCGTAACATCGAGGGTGGAAAGCATTTCGGGTTTCCCCTCGCCCACCGAGAGCCCCCCCACCGCATAGCCGTCAAATCCCACTGCGGTAATCTCGGAGGCAGAGCGCCGGCGCAGTTCCTGGTCGGTCCCGCCCTGGACAATCCCGAAGAGGCCGCCGGGCAGGGATTTGCGGGCGTCCCGCGCTTTTTTCGCCCACTCGGTGGTCCGCTCCAGCGCCTCCAAAATTTCCTCCCTGGGAGCCTCGGCATGCGAGCACACATCCAGCACCATCGCCACATCGCTCCCCAGCTTCTCCTGCATCTCGACGACATTCTCCGGGGTGAACCGGTGGATTTCCCCGTCGAAATGCGACCGGAAAGTCACGCCGTTGTCGTCCACCTCGCGGAACTTGGGCAGGCTGAACACCTGGAATCCCCCGCTGTCGGTGGCGATAAGGCCGGGCCAGCCGATGAACCGGTGAAGTCCGCCCATCCCGGCAATCACATCGATTCCCGGGCGGACCGCGAGGTGGTAGGTGTTGCAGATGACCATGTTGAAGCCGAGCTGTTCCACATCCTCATGCAGAAGCGCCTTGACCGCCCCATGGGTGGCCACCGGCATGAAGAGGGGCGTCGGCACCCGGCCGCGGCCGGTCTCCAGCACCCCGGCCCGGGCCATTCCGCTGGTTGCATCCACCTGGAATGAGAACATCTAGATAACCAGCATGGCGTCGCCGTACGAAAGAAAGCGGTAGCGTTCCCGGACCGCCTCGGCATAGGCCTTCCGTACCAGGTCCAGCCCCGCCAGGGCGCAGACCAGAATATAGGGGGTGGATCTGGGCATGTGGAAGTTGGTGAGCATCGAGTCGGTGAGGAGGAAATTGAAACCCGGGGTGATGAACAGGGCGGTTTCCCCCTTCAACCCGTCCCGGGTGGAGGAATTAATCCGCGGGGCTATCGTTTCCAGGACCCGGACCCCGGTGGTCCCCACCGCCGTAATCCGGCCGCTCCGCTCGCGCACGGAGCGCAGGGCGGAAACGGTCTCGGCCGGTATCTCATAGCGTTCCGGATCCATGCGGTGCTCCATAATATCCTCTTCCGCGCGCACCGGCAGGAAGGTGCCCATGCCCACATGCAGGGAAAAATTTACCGTTACGGCGCCGGAAGCCCGGACCGCCTCCAGGACGGTCTCGGTGAAATGAAGCCCGGCCGTGGGCGCGGCGACGGAACCCGGCACCCGGGCATAAACGGTCTGGTAGCGCCGGAGGTCCTCCGTGCGTTTTTCCGTCCCTTCCCGTTTGATATAGGGCGGAAGCGGGGCCTCACCCAGGGAAAGCAGGTCCGCCCCCGCCCCCTCCTCTTCACGCACGGTCCACTTGCCTTCCCCAATCTGCCCGGCCACCGACAGGATCGGCCGCAACGGGGTATCCGGCAATACCAGGCGCTGGCCCGGCTTCATCTTAACGGACGGCTTGAGTAAAGCGTCCCATTCCCCGGGGCCGGATGAGCGGAGGAGCAGGACTTCCACCTTTCCCCCGCTCCCCTCCCGGACCAGCCTCAGCCGGGCCGGAATAACCCTGGATTCATTCAGCAGGAGGACATCACCGGGCGAGAAAAATGAGGGAATGTCGGCGAACTTCCGGTGGATGATGGCGCCTTTTTTCCGGTCCAAAACCAGGAGCCGGGAGGAGTCGCGGGCGGATGCAGGTTCCTGGGCGATCAGTTCCGGGGGCAGTTCATAGTCAAAAGAGGACAGTTTCATGGCGTTTCTTCCGGGGAGACTGAATTTCCTGGCGCCAACCCTGGCAGCTACTGCTTCGCAGTTTCCGCGTTATCCTCGCCGGCGAATTTGTCGTAGAGGGCGTCGAACACCGAAACGGCGGTGAACCCGCCGCCAAAGACCAGGAGAATGAACATGAAGACCTGCTTAATGACCTCGTCGATCTCGCCGAATTTGACGACGCCGGAGACCACGCAATCAATGTAAACCGCCGCGCACAGCACCACGAGGAAGCCCCAGAAAATAAGGTTTACATAGAGGTACTCCTGGAACTTCGAGGCGGAAGCCTGGACGGGCTGGGGCCCCTTCGGCTTGGGCTTGGCGTCGCGCGGATTCACCTGTTGGACCATGTCACCCGTGATTCTAGCCCGCATTAATCACGAATTCAACTGAATCGTGATTAATGCGCCCGCCAGGGAGGATTTTCGTCCTGTCGGGCTTCGACGCGGTGCTTCGCACCTTGCTCAGGGCCAGCAGAACCTGGGGGGCGCCTTCAATGGACCCGTTATTTGCCATGCCCGCCCTTGGGCTTGGCTGCACCGTGCCCACCCCCGGCTTCCCCGGCCCTCTTTTCTGTAAGGGTTTCCTGGGGGGCTCCAAACACGCCTATCGCGGTCTCCAGGTCCATTTCGTAGAAGCTGTACCGGTCCACCGGCCAGATGCGCATATACCAGAACCTGTCGGGAGCGGCATAAACCAGACTGCGCCCGTCCGGGGTGAATGCCGGCGAGGAAACCCACCGGGCCAGTGGAATCAGCGGCTTTATGGCGGTGTCATCGGGCGGCTCCGTAACCAGCAGCATCCGCCGGGTGGAGAACGGCGAAAGCCGGGAACGGTGCTCTTCCACAATGACCATCCGGTTCTTGAACCAGGACCACTTGAAGTCCGCGATCCTTCCGCCGGTCCGGAAGAGCACCTTGGCCTCCCGCCCCTCCATGTCCATATGGAACAGCTCCTCGCCCCCCTCCCTTAACCGGGCGATGAAAACCAGGTTCCGGCTGTTCCGCGCCACGGTGACCTGGCGAATCGCCGAATAATCCGACCAGTTGAACGGCGCCGGTCCGCGCTCGGGAATCGTTATTAGGGGCTTGGACGGCCAGAATTCCGGCAGGCGCATCCGCCATCCGAACACCCGCATCATGCCCTGCAACCCGTTGCGCAGGGAGGCCAGCCCGTGTTTCAGGACGATCTTTCCCTTGTCCAGGAAATCCAGGACGGCGCGCCCCTCCATGGAGGGATCAAACACGATCGGCAGTTCCTTGAACTCCCTCTGCGGATTTATCCAGGAAATTCCCCCGGTCGCCAGGTCCACCACCGCCAAGCCCGGCTCGCCCTTCCCGTCCCCCGCGCAATAGAGCGATTTTCCGTCCCGGGTAAGCGCGGGCCAGGAAAGCCGCCGGTCGGTGGAAGCCACCTTTACGGCATCCCCCTTGGCCTTATTAAGCCGCCAAACCGAGGTGCCGCTACCGGCAATCGTTACGACAATGAGGCTGTCGCCCCCGCTGGTCCAGCAGGGCTGGGCTCCCGGCACCGCCGTTCCCGGAACGCGGGATTGCCAGTGGGAGCGCCCGTCCAGGCCCGAGAGGGAAACGATGGTGTCATTCCCCCGCCGGAACGCCAAAGCCAGCAGGGAAGAATCCGGCGAAAATGAGGGCGAGACATCGCCCCAGGGAATCCGGATCTCCCGGATCTTCCAGTCCTTGGTGTGGCCGTCGAGGATATTGACCCGGGAAACCCCCATGCCCGGCATCACATACGCCGCATTCAGCCCGTCCTCCGACCAGGTGAAACGGTCCGGCGGCGAAGTCAGGTGGGCGGTCAGGGTGGCGGTAGGGGACATCCGGAATCCGGCCCCGCCCCACTCAAAGAACATGAAAAGCAGGGGCGGGAAAATCGCCGCCACCTCGAACACGAATACGGAAGTTCCCCAGGCGAATTTGAGGCCCTTCCACCGCCGCTGGCGGATTCCCCGCAGGCTGGAACTGAAAATCATGGCGCCAACCAGGCAGAATGCCAGGGAAGGCAGGAGGGCTCCGGGACCCCACCACAGCCAGGCGCCCGCTCCGGAAACCAATATCCCGGCACCCATCCAGAAGGCGTCCTGCTTTTCGTTCCACTCGTGGCTGATGACGCGCATCCAGTGCATGAAAAGCCACAGCGCCGTCACCACCATGATCGGCTTCCACAGGATTGACCACGCCCGCGTGTTCATCCAATTAAGGTGCTGGAGCCAGAAAATCACTCCGAATCCGGCCACTCCTGCGGCCGCGTTCCGCAGGGGCTTCAGGCGCCACTTATGCAGGACGGCATTGGTGTATTCCCAGTTCCAGGACCGCAGGAGCAAGGCGCCAGCCAGGAAGAAGGCCATCAGGGCCAGGCCCCCGGACAGCTGCCGGAACCGGAAGTCGGTCCAGTCGGATGGGAGTTCGGCCACCGGCGGGAAGTAACGGTCCGGATACATGAACCGGCCCCAGGTGGTCAGCGGCACCGGTTCGGCCCCGGATTCCATGCGCCAGATCGCCCCGTTGGCCGCCACATACAGGTCGTTCCCCCTCCATTGGAGCGCCGTCACGCGCCGTCCGGCCATTATGCGCACGGCACGCGCGCCCCCGGCATCAAGCCGGTAGGCGTCGCCTCCCCGGGTCACCAGGTAGGGAACCGAAGCCGGGGATGACACCACAAAAAAGGCGGTGGTGTGGGCGGGCAGTCCCGCGGGATCCAGCGGCGTCCACCCTCCGGAAGAGACCCGGTTCAATCCGTCCTGGGCCAGGACGATGACGCTCCCGTCCGCCTGGGAAGCCAGCGAACGGATGGCTTTCCCCTTCATATTCTCCGGGGTCCGCACCCGCTCCCAGGCCGTCCCGTCAGTCCGCAGGACCTCCCCGGCAAAAAATGAAACCCAGACTTTGCCGGATGTGGAGGGGGCCAGGGCGGTGACATAAGGGCTGGGCAATTCATCCTTGTACTGTTGCCAAGCCCCCTTGGCCGCCGCCACAAACAATCCATCGCGCGCGGTCCCCACCCACAACCTTCCACCCGAATCCACGGTCAGGGAGGTTATGTGCGCGGAATACAGCGGACTGGATTTCACCGCCCGGCTCAATGATTTACCGTCATGGCTGACCAGCCCCCTGGTGGTGCCAATCCAGGTCACTCCGGACACTGAGCGCAGGGAAGTGACGATCGGGGAGGGCAGGCTGTTGGTCACATCCTTGAACGGGAACAGCCGGTGTTCCGGCCTCAGCCAGGCCAGCTCCTCCGAACCGGCGATGAACGCCCGCTCCTGGCGCGTGAATTCGAAAACCGTGACCGCGTCCACCGTCTTGACCCGCGGCGGGGCCAGGTTTCCCAGGGTAGGCCACTCACCCACCAGGGCGTACCAGGTCCTGCCCCCCGTCCAGCAGGAAAGAATGAGTAGAAAAATTTCGCCAGCCCAGGACAGCCGCCGCTTCGAATAAATTTTTTCCGGCGGGGGCGGGGGCGGGGGCGGAGCCTGTCCGGGCCTGAGCCGGGCGGGACGAAGACTGCCCGGAACCCGCCGCGCCCCCGGCTGGCCGGGTGCACCCGCGGGCTGGGGAGAAGCGGCAGGAACTGCGGCGACGGGGGCAGCCACCGGAACCGGGGCAGCCGGAACGGGCTCCTTCTTACCGAACAGCCCCCCTCCTTTTCCAAGGAATCCGGGTAGTTTCATCCGTTATTTCCCCCCCGCCGGAGCCGACGGCAACGGCGGCGCCGGGGGAACCGGCGGTGGTGCGGCCGGAGTAGCAGGCACCGGAGGAGGCGTTGCCGGCACGGGGGCGGGTGCGGCTTTGGGAGCCGCCGATTCAGGAGCCTTGACCGGGGATTTGCCCGGCTTCACCGCCGGCTTGGGCGCCGCTTCCTTGGGCGGAGCGGACCGCTGGGGAGCGGCGGCCGGAACGGCCGGACGGGGCGAAGGACGCGACTCCGCCAGCACGCTCACCCCCGAATCGGTGCCAAACCACTTGCGCCCCTTGTAGTCCACCGCGAGGCCATAGACATAATTGCTGGCGATGCCCTGCGGGGCGGAGTAGGAGGTCCATCTGGCGTTGTCATACATGGCCACCCCGCCGCCCCAGGTCGAGACCCACACATTTGAATCCGGATCGATGACAATCCCGGTGATGTAATCGGCCCCGATCCCGTCCCGGCGGGTAAAACTGGTCCAGTTGGTCCCGTCAAACCGGGCCACTCCCCCGCCCTGGGTGCCGAACCATATCCGCCCCGCCGGATCGCAGGCGATCGCCCGGACCGTCTGGTCCGGCAGGCCGTCGGCCGGGGTGTATGAAATCCACTTCACGCCGTCGTATTGCGACACCCCCCGGTCCGTCCCGACCCATAGCTGGCCCTTCTTGTCCTGCGCAATCGCCAGCACCGAATCGGATATGAGGCCGTCGGCTTTCCGGTAGGTCTTCCACCGGCCATCGGCGTACATGTTCAATCCATCGCTGGTTCCGGCCCAAATCTTTCCGGAAAAGTCCACAAAGACGCAGTGCACATCGTTGTTGGCCCAGCCCTGGCCGGTCTTGCGCAGGACCCATTCGGTTTCCCCCATTTCAACCGCGCCCTCGGGAGTGCCCAGCCAGACATGGCCGGCGGGATCCACATCAACGGAACTCACATCCTCGGAAGGAAGGCCCTGCGCGGCGGTAACCATGGACCAGCGCCCCGACATGAAGGTCATGACCCCCTGGTCGGTTCCGCAATACACCACCTCGCGCCCCGGAACCGCGGCGATTGCCCGGACGGTGTTGTGGGGAAGCGGTGATTCGAGGTGGACCGGGTCGAACCGCTCGCCGTTGAATGAAACCAGCCCGCCCCGCGTGCCCACCCACAACAGGCCTTCGCGGTCGGTCAGCAGGGACAGCACCTCGTCATTGGGAAGCCCGCTGACGGTCGTGAAGTATTTCCACTCGGACCCGTCAAACGAGGCCAGCCCCTGGGCGGTTCCCGCCCACAGCCTCCGCGAAGAATCCACCTCCACCGCGTTCACCGGCAGGCCCGAGAATCGCGGAGGCAGGGGAAAGCTCGTCCAAACCATGCCGTCATAGCGGGACACCCCCTCATCCGTTCCGGCCCAGATGCTTCCGTCCTCGTCCACCTTGATGTCCCTTATTTCGTTGCCGATCACGCCGTCTTCCCGGGTCAGCAGGCGCCACTTCCCGGCTTCGAACTGGCCGATTCCCTCCCGGCTGCCGACCCAAAGCCCCCTGGCGTCGGACGCCATGGAAAGGATGTCGTTGGTCTTCCAGTTCCGCCCAGTCTGGAACGCGGTCCAGGAAGCGCCGTCAAACCGGGCTATCCCGAGCGCGGTTCCGCACCACCGGGCCCCGGAGGAATCCACGGCCATGGACCTGATGAAATTGCTTGGAAGGCCGTTCGCCGTGTTGAATGACTGCCATTTCTGGCGGTCATAAACCCCGACCCCGACCGGGGTCGCCAGCCAGAGCGCGCCCGACCGGTCGATCACGATGTCATTTACGGTGTTGTGGACCAGCCCTTCGCTCTGGGAATAAACAACATACTGGCCCGTCCTGATGCTGTACCGGACCAGTCCCCCGCCCCGGGTGCCCAGCCAGAGGGTGTTGCCGTCCCGCACCATGCACAGCACCTGGCTGATATTGCGGAAGGTCCGCCAGCCGGCCCGGGGCAGTTTCTGGATTTCGGCCCCGCCGACCGGCGATTTGATCTCGCGGGGCGGCTGGCAACCTGCCAGGATGGCCGCCACGACAGCCGCCACCATCATCCGGGCCGGACAGGACAAGCCGGCTTTTGACGGCTTCATTGCGGCCTGATTGCCCCGGGCACACGGCGGGAAAGTATCACGCCCCGGTCCCCGACCACCCATCCGTCATCCACGGTGAAGAAATACATCCCCAGGTAATCGGTCTGCACCGGGGGCTTGTCGCTCACCCAGGTCTGTCCGCCGTCCCAGGTCTTCAGCAGCAGCCCGCGCTCTCCGCACACCCAGCCGGTCATCGGGTCGGAGAACCAGACTTTGCGCAGGGAGGCGCCCACGCCCAT
>Ga0334722_10006305_pt1 | contig 11783 bp, 10 predicted proteins | sample C3_bottom_MG_FD_207210 | JGI IMG/M metagenome (GOLD analysis project Ga0334722, IMG submission 207210) | Sediment microbial communities from Yellowstone Lake, YNP, Wyoming, USA - C3_bottom | ecosystem: Environmental > Aquatic > Freshwater > Lake > Sediment | place: USA: Wyoming | collected...
CACGCTGTCCAACGATCAACTCGCGCAGAAGCTCCAGGCCGACCTGGGCAAGGCGGGGCTGGGCGTCGAGCTGCAGCCATTGTCATCGTCGATCTTCTTGTCGACGTACCGGCAGCGCAAGGCCGAGACGGCGATCGGCACGTGGAACCCCGACTTCATCGACCCCGAGAACTGGTCGTACTTCGTCACCGGCTTTGTGAACAAACGGCTCCACTGGGAATCGCCGGAAGGCAAGAAGCTGGTGGAAGACGCGCTGGCCACCGGATCGATCCCCAAGCGCGTAGAGCTGTACCAGAAATACTACCGGCTGATGGCAGCACCGGCCACGCCGTTCCTCGGGCTGGTCCAGTGGGAAGTCGCGTATCCAAGTCGCTCCAACATCGGAAACTTCAAGTATCATCCGTTGTACTTCTTTGAGATCGACTCGGCCAACCGCAAGTAACGGATCACCGCGCCGGGGAAGGCGGACAGGCTCCGTCCTCCCCGGCGTGTAAGTCTTCACGATCGTGGCCGTCTACGCGCTTCGCCGGCTGCTCCTCGCCATCCCCACGCTGATTGGGATTACGCTGCTCACGTTTCTCGTCTCACACGCCCTGCCCAAGGACATCGTTTTGGTCAATCTCGGCGATCGCGCGACGCAGGACCCCGAGTTGGTGGCGGCCTTCAGACAGAAGTGGGGACTCGATCAGCCGCTGCCGCTGCAGTATCTCCGATACGTAAGCCGTCTGGCGCGCGGGGACCTGGGGACGTCGATCGCGACGAATCGTTCGGTGGGACGCGAGCTGGCGCTGTCGGTGCCGGCCACGCTCGAACTCGCGGCCGTGGCCATCATCATCGCGGTCCCGCCGGGCATTCTCTTTGGCGTGGTATCGGCGGCGCGGCGCGGGGGCGGATCCGACCTCATCATCCGGGGCGTCTCGTCCATCGGCTTGGCCATGCCGACATTCTGGCTGGCGCTGCTGATGCTGATCGTCTTTTATCTCCAACTGGGATGGGCGCCGGGCCCGGGCCGTCTCGACGCCGGGATCACCCCACCGCCGGCGGTGACCGGCATGCACACCATCGACGCGTTGCTGGCCGGAGACATGGTCGCGCTGCGCAACGCCGCCGCGCATCTCGTCCTGCCGGCGATGGTGCTCGCCATTGTCAGCTTTGCGTTCATCGTTCGCATCACCAGGGAGAGCATGCTGGAGGTCCTCAACCAGGACTACGTGCGCACGGCGCGCGCCAAGGGCCTGGCGCAGAGGATCGTCATCGGCCGCCACGCCCTGCGGAACGCGCTCATCCCGGTCATTACCGTGACGGGCACGCTGTACGCGCAGTTGATGGCGGGGACGGTGCTCACCGAGACCATCTTCTCGTGGCCGGGGATCGGCCGCTACGCCTTTTCGTCGGCCTCGAGTTTGGATTTTCCGGCCATCATGGGGACCGCCCTGGTCATCGGCGCAACCTATATCGTGCTCAATCTCATCGTCGATCTGCTGTACGGGCTCGTTAACCCGCGCATCCGCTATGACTAGACGGCCGCGGCGGCCCTTCCGGTTCACGCGGCACGGCGGTCTCGTCGTAGGGGCGATTCTGGTCTTGGTGTGGGCCGGCCCCGCGATCTTGGCCCCCTGGCTCAGCCGCTACGACTACTCGGAGCAGCAGCTGGAGGCCGCCCTCTCCCCTCCCACCTCCACGCATGTCTTCGGCACGGACGAGCTCGGCCGCGACGTCTTCGCCCGCGTGCTGTACGGGGCGCGGGTGACGCTGGTGCTGGGTCTGGCGGTCGTGGCGGTCAGCAGTGCCTTTGGGACGCTGTTGGGTGCGGTCTCCGGGTTCTTGGGCGGCTGGCAAGATGAGGCGTTGATGCGCGCCACCGAAGTCGTCATGGCGTTTCCCTCGATCATCCTGGCGATGGCGATCGTGGTCGCGCTTGGCCCAAGCATCGAACACGCGGCGATCGCGATGATGCTGGTGTGGTGGCCTCCCTATGCGCGTCTGGCGCGCGGCGAGGTGCTGGCCCTCAAGCGTCTCGACTTCGTCGAAGCGGCCACCGCCCTCGGGCAGCGGCGGTGGCGGGTCTTGATTCGGCACGTATTGCCGAACATCGCCTCACGGATCCTCGCGCTCGCGACCCTGGACGTCGGCGCGGCCATCATCACGGGGGCCGGGCTGAGCTTCCTCGGCCTCGGCGCGGTGCCACCGGCGCCCGAGCTTGGGGCGATGGTGAGCAAGGGACGCGAGCTTCCCACCGCCTGGTGGGTGACGGTCTTTCCGGGCCTCGCGATTCTGACATCGGTGCTGGGATTGAACTTCCTCGGGGACAGCCTGCGAGACCTGACGGATCCGCGCCGCGCCCTCTACTGAGACGGGCGGCCGTCCCGCGCGGTCATGAGGGCGTGCAGCCCGGCCGGTGTCACAGGCACGGTGGTGACCATGATGCGCCACGGCGAGAGCGCGTCTTCGATCGCGCCCGCAAGCGCCGCGGCCACCGGGATGATGCCGGCTTCGCCCACGCCCTTGATCCCAAGCGGATTCAGCGGGCTCGGAGTGACGCGGGGCATGATCTCGATGGGCACCAGATCGCCGGCCGTCGGGAGCAGATAATCGGCGAGGGTGGCGTTAAGGATTTGTCCATCGCGGTCGAAGCAGAGTTGTTCATAGAGCGCCCCGCCGATACCCTGGGCGATGCCGCCGATGACCTGGCCCTCGACGATCGCCGCGTTTAGGACTCGGCCACAGTCGTGCGAAACTATGTAGCGGACGATTCGCACGTGACAAGTCTCGACGTCGACTTCCACGACGGCGGCGTGAGCCCCCTGACCGTAGGTCACGCCGTCGGGCGAGAAGTAGTACGTCGCCTCGAGCCCCGGACCGTCAGGCATTAACAGCGGGCCCCGCGCCGACGCCGCGGCCTGGGCGAGCGAGCCAAGCGTCATCCGCCGCTGCGGCGCGCCCGCCACAAACGCCTCGCCGTCGCGCCAACGAATATCCACGGGATCGGCCTCCAGGAGTTTCGCCGCCACTCGAGTCGCCCGGTCGCGCACACGCCGGGCCGCCTCTGTGACCGCCGAGCCGGCAAAGACGGCCCCCCGGCTCCCCCATGTTCCGCCGCCGTACGCGATGGCCTGAGTATCGCCCAACCGCACCTGGACCCGATCGAGGGACACCTCGAGGGCGTCCGCGCATGTCTGGGCGATGATCGTCTCGTGCCCCTGGCCTTGCGAGCAGAGCCCGGAGGCGACCGTGACCGCGCCCGAGCCCTCGACCCGCACCGTGGCCCCTTCGAACGTGCCGGCGCCGGTGCCTTCCATATAGCAGGCGATGCCCAGCCCGAGAAACCGGCCGGCCGCGCGCGCCCGCGTCTGTTCCGCTCGAAACGCCGGGATGTCGATGCGGGCCGCGACGTCGTCGAGCGTCGCCGCGGGATCTCCGCCGTCATAGCGGACGGCTCCGGCGCCCGGGTACGCGATGCCCGTGTCGTAGGGAAACGCGTCCGGCGGGATCAGGTTTCGGCGCCGCATCTCGAGCGGTTCGAGTCCGAGCGTCGTCGCCGCGTGGTCCAGGGCCCGCTCGATCACAAAGACGGCCTCGGGTTGCCCGGCCCCCCGATACGGGATCACCGGCGTCTTGTTCGTAAACACGGCATCGAAGGACACGTCCATCGCGGGGATGCGGTACGGTCCCATCAGGCTGATCAGTGTCACCAGCGGTAGCCGGATACCGTACGGCGCGTAGGCGCCGCCGTCGTGAACGAATCGATCGCGCAACCCAAGCAGGGTCCCGTCGCGACGCATGGCCAGCCGAACATCGTGGACCTGACCCCTCGCGTGTCCCGTCGCGAGAAAGTGCTCATGCCGGTCTTCGATCCACTGGATGGGCCGGCGAAGCGCCATCGCGAGAAACGCCACGATGACGTCCTCCGGATACAAACACAGCTTGCAGCCGAAGGCGCCGCCCACGTCGGGCGCGATCACGCGAAGGCCTTCTTCGCCGCGTCCAAGCATCTCCGCAAGACCGGATCGGATGCGGTGGGGGATTTGCGTGGACGAGTAGACCGTCAGCAGGTCGTGGATCTCGCCATAGACGGCGAGGACGCCGCGTGTCTCGAGCGGCTGCGCGCCACTCCTTGCGATCTCGAGGGAGACTGAGACGATCGTGTCGGCGTCCGCAAACGCGCGAGCAGGATCGCCGACCGTCGCGTGCCAGGACCCCACTAGGTTGCTGGCGCACCCGGGATGCAGGATCGGCGCATGTGCGGCGAGTGCGCCCGAGGCGTCCGCCACCGCCGGGAGGGGCTCGTAGTGTGTGTGGACCAGGCCAGCGGCATCCTCGGCGCGATAGCGGTCCGATGCGACGACGGCCGCGACGATCTCCCCTTGATGGGATACCTGGCCCGTGGCGATCGGACGCTGCGTCACGGGGTGCACGGGGGCCGGGGAGGGTACCATCAGGGGCAGGGGTCGATTCACTTTGCCCAAATCGGTTCCGGAGAGCACCCGGACGACACCGGTCGCCGCGACGGCGGCGGATGCATCGATGCCCAGAATGCGCGCGCGGGGGTGAGGGCTCCGGACGAAGGCGACGCTCAGTGTGCCGGGAAGCTGAAGATCGGCGACGAACCGCCCCGCTCCCCGTAGAAGCCTTGGGTCTTCGACACGCCGCACCAGGGCTATTTCCTCGGCCGGGCGGCCGATCCTGTCATGACAGGTGATTCTCCCGGTGCGACGAACGTCGAAGGTGATCATGCAGTTCGGTCTTCGAATCCCGGCGTGCGCCCCTCCTCAGGACATCGCCGAGGCCGTGGCTTCCGCAGAAGCACTGGGATTTGCCTACGCCTGGATCCCAGATTCGCAGCTGCTGTGGCGCGATCTCTGGGTGACGATGGCGGCCGCGGGCGCCCGGACATCAACGATCAGGCTCGGGAGCAACGTCACGAACCCGGTCACCCGCGATGTGACAGTGACGGCGTCGGCGGCCGCGGCGGTCGATGAACTGAGCGCCGGCCGTGTCACCCTCGGCATCGGTGTCGGCGACAGTTCAGTCCGCGTGATGGGGCGGAAACCCGCCTCGATGGATCAGTTGAGGGACTACGTCGGAGCGCTGCGCCGCCTGTGGGCCGGAGACACCCTGAAGCCGGGCACGCCGGCGTTGCGGATGAAGGGCGCGACGGGACGGCAGATCCCAGTCTACATTGCCGCGAGCGGGCCGAAGATGCTGGAACTGGCCGGCGAAATCGGGGACGGCGTCATCGTGCTGGCGGGCGTGACCCGCGATGCCCTCCGGGCCGCGCTCGCCAACGTCGAGCGTGGGGCGCGGCGCGGCGGGCGACGCCTCCAAGATCTCGATATCGTCACGGGCACCTTCTGCCATATCAGCGAGGACTGGCGGTCGGCGATGAAGCTTGCGCAGCCCTATGCCGCGCTGTACATCGCGCGCTACCCGGAGTCGCTGGCCGCGTTTGGCCTCCCTCAGGTCCACCCCGGGAAGGTCTCGGGTGTGTATCCTGACCTCGCGCACGCGGAGGACTGGGACCGCGCCATCGAGGTCACGAACTGGGTTCCACAAGACGCGCTCGAGGCATTCTGTGAGAACTTCTGTCTGCTGGGGACGCCCGACGACGTCGCCGCAAAGGTCCGCGCCTTGGCATCCTGTGGAGTCCGCAACCTCTACATCCGGGGGTTCTACTCGTACGAGGTGCCCCGCGCCGTCGCCCAAGCGTTCGCCAGCACCGTCATTCCGGCATTCACGTGAGCATCGCGTGATGCATCCTCTCAAGGGGTTGGGACAATGAGCGTGATCGCCACCATCAGCGCACGCGAGATCCTCGACTCGCGCGGCAACCCCACCGTCGAAGCCGACGTCGTCCTCAGTGACGGCGCGATGGGGCGCGCCGCCGTGCCGTCGGGGGCATCGGTCGGAGAGCGCGAGGCCCTCGAGCTGCGCGACGGCGATCCGAAGCGGTATCTGGGTAAGGGCGTCCGCACGGCGTTGGCCCACATCCGCGACACGATCGCGCCCACGCTCGTCGGCCGCGATGCGGCGGATCAGGCCGCGATCGACCACGCCATGATCGACCTCGACGGCACCGACAACAAGCGCCGGCTGGGGGCGAATGCCATCCTCGCCGTCTCGCTGGCCGCCGCCAGGGCGGTGGCTGTCTCGCGCGGCATGCCGTTGTGGCAGTCGCTCGCCGGCGACCAGGCGCCGCTGCTGCCCGTGCCGTTGATGAATATCGTCAACGGCGGCGCGCACGCCGACAATCGCCTCGATGTGCAGGAGTTCATGGTCGTCCCCGGTGGTCTGCCGTCGTTTGCCGAGGCGCTGCGGGCGGGCACCGAAGTGTTCCATCATCTCAAGAAAGCGTTGCACGCGCAGGGGATGTCGACCGCCGTGGGAGACGAAGGCGGCTTTGCGCCCGATCTGTCGTCGACGGCGTCCGCGCTCGAGGCGCTCGTCCGCGCGATTGAGACCGCGGGCTATCGGCCGGGTCGCGATGTGGCGATCGCGATGGACGTGGCGGCTGATACGCTCTTCCACGATGACGCCTATCGGTTCGAGGGCGAACGCACCACCCGATCGCCTGCGGAACTGATCAACTTCCTTACCGGGTTGCTGGACCGCTATCCGATCGTGTCGATCGAAGATCCGTTGGATGAGCACGCGTGGCCGGATTGGAAGACGCTGACGACGCGGCTGGGCGGCCGCGTCCAGATCGTCGGGGACGACCTCTTCGTGACCAACCCGTCGATCTTTCGCCGCGGCATCGACGAAGGCGTCGCGAATGCCATCCTGTTGAAAGTGAATCAGATCGGGACGCTCACCGAGACGCTCGACACGCTGGCGATGGCGCGGCAGGCGGGATACGCCTCGATCATCTCACACCGCTCGGGGGAAACCGAAGACACGACCATCGCCGATCTCGTCGTGGCCACCGGCGTTGGGCAGATCAAGACGGGGGCGCCGTCGCGCAGCGAGCGCGTGGCGAAGTACAACCAACTGTTGCGGATCGAAGAGACGCTTGGCCCGCACGCGCGCTACGCGGGGTGGGAGGCGTTTCCCGCCGCACGGGGGTGACGCGGTGAGCTGGGGCTGGACACACAGGCCGGACCCCAATCAGCGGGGCAGCGGCATCGGATACATCATGCTGCCCATCGTCATCCTCGCCGCGCCGTTCGCCGTGGCGGTGGCCACCTGCCTCTTCCCCATCGCTGGAGTGCTCACGCTCATCACCACCGTCATCGTCTACGTGATCGTTCAGAGCCAGAAGTTGGGCGGGTTCATGGTGATCTTCGTGTATCTCATCCCGTGCTGGATCGTCTTTTATCTGGGGATCCGGATCGAAGCGCGCGCGGAAGAGTCGAGCGGCTACCGCGCGGGCCGCTATGTGTACCGGCTGATCACCGGCGGCCTCATCGCGCACGCGATCGCGCTGCGGATCACCGCGCCCGATTCGACGACGCTGCCGCTGCTCCAGCGTCTGTCGCCCATGTATGTCGTGCTGCTGTCGGCCGGTCTCGGCGGCATCCACTTGCTGTCGCGCACACTTGACGCCAACGCGGTCGGTGCACAGACAGTCTTCTCCCGTCTCAGGATGCGACAGGCGTCAAGATGAGCGCGCACCGCATCGCGGCGCAGGAGGATTCACCGCTCTCGCCTCGAATCGCCCACAACGGTTTTCGTCGCAGCCTTCATCATGCCATCTGTCGCCGCCCGCCGTTTGTACGCCCCTCCCGGCTCCTCACGCCGCGCCGTGCCGCGGTGGCTCGGGCCCCTCGTGGTTTTGAGCGTCGTGGTCGTGGTCGCCGTCGTGTTTGGGGGCGCGTACTGGGACACATACCAGATCAAGCGTGAGGCGGCGCGCCTCGTGCGGGAGCGCGACGACCTGCGCCGGCAAAACGCCCAGCTCCGCGAGGAGATCCGCCTGCTCAACACCCCCGAGTATGTCGAACGTATCGCGCGGGAGCAGTTGGGGTTGGTGAAACCGGGCGAAGTTGCCGTTATCCTGGTCGCACCGTCACCGACGCCAGCCGAGCCGGCGGTGAACGGCGGCGCACCGAAGCCCAGCGCACCCCTCCCGGACCCCTGGTGGGCCCGTCTGTGGCGGCGTTTGACCCGTTAGGGCGCAATTGACACTGCCGCCGCGCCGCGTGGTATAATGCGTCGCACGCCAGCAGTCAACGGAAGGAGTGTGCCTGTGCAGGTATGGATCTAGAGCCGGGTACCATCGTCGAAGGAACGGTTGTCAAGATCACGAACTACGGCGCCTTCGTGGAGCTCCCCGATGGAAAGAGCGGTCTTGTGCACATCTCAGAGATCGCCGACACCTACGTCAAGGACGTCAAAGACTATCTGAAAGAACAAGAAAAGGTCAAGGTCAAGGTCCTCGGTTTGAATGAAAAGGGCAAACTCGACCTCTCGGTCAAGCAGGCCCTGCCCCCCGAGGAGCGCCAAATACGCGGCCGCTCGCGCACGTCGTTCGAAGACAAACTCAAGGCCTTCATGAAAGAGAGTGAAGAGCGGCTGCTCGACTTGAAGCGCAACACCGAAGCCAAACGAGGCGGCCGCCGAAAGAAATAGCCCCCGGACCTACTCGATCCCCAGCAGCCAGACAACCTCTTCGAACGTCTTCCAGGTAATATCGTCTTTCTCGAGCTGTCGAGACACTTCGGGGACGTCTTCGCGCTTGTCGAGTTCCTCGATCTGCTCGTCCATGCGCTCGAGCCGGGTGCGGACGCCGATGATCTCGGGCACCGCAGACGCCATCGGGAGCGACGCCTTGATCTTGTCGAGCAGGTCGCGCTCGACCTTGCGCGCGATGCGGTCCATCTCCTGGGCTTCCATCTTCGAGTAGATCACCAGCCCGCGGCGTTCTTCCAACGCCGCAATGGCCGTCTCGCGTAGCTGTTTCAGCAATGGATCGCCTGTGGTCTCACGCCGTGCCATGCCCCGGACCTCCCCCGTCGCCCGCGGCCGCCCGCCCCGCCGGCCGCAGCTCCTGATCACGATACTGCAGATGATACAGCTTCGTGTAAATGCCCCCGCGCGCCAGCAGGTCGCGGTGCGACCCTTCTTCGGTCAGACGGCCCCGGTGGATGACGAGGATCCGATCGACGTGCTGGATCGTCGACAGCCGGTGCGCGATGATGATCGACGTCCGATTGTGCATGACGCGCCGGAGCGCCTCCTGGATCAAGATCTCGGTGTCGGTATCGACGCTGCTGGTCGCCTCATCGAGCACGAGCAGCACTTCAGGGTTGTGCGCGATGGCCCGCGCAAACGCGATCAGCTGCTTCTGCCCCACCGACAGCGTCGCCCCGCGCTCGTGCACCTCGGCCCGGTACTCGCCGGGGAGTTTGGTGATGAAGGCCGACGCGTTGACAAATTCCGCCGCCTGGCGGACCTGCTCGGACGTAATCGACTTCGTGCCCAACCGGATATTGTCCTCGATGGTGCCGGAGAACAGGAACACGTCCTGCAGCACCAGACCGATGTGCCGGCGGAGCTCGCGCTGATCCCACTGCCGGACGTCGATGCCGTCCACGAGCACCTGACCGCGCTGGACATCATAGAACCTGGTGATGAGGTTGATAATGGACGACTTCCCCGCGCCCGTGTGGCCGACGAGCGCCACCCGCTCGCCGGGTTCGATCTTGAACGACACGCCCTTCAAGACCCAGTCTTCGCCCTCGTAGGCGAACCAGACGTCGCGGAACTCGATCTCACCACGGATGGATTGCGCGCGCACCGGCCCCGGGGGATCGGCGACCTCGATCGGCTCGTCGAGCAGGCGGAAGATGCGCTCGGACGACGCCATCGCCGCCTGCAGGATATTGTACTTCTCGGCCAGGTCCTCGATCGGATCGAAGAACCGCTGCGCGTACTGGATGAACGCCACGACCAACCCGACGCTGACGGCGCCGGCCAGCGCCTGCCGGCCCCCATAGGCGATGATGACCGCCACGGCCACCGCGCTCGTCCCACCGACCGTCGGGTGAAACATCGCAAACGAGCGCAGCGCGGCCATGTTGGCCGTGAAATGGTCGCGGTTGAGCGTGTCGAATCGATCGTACTCGCGGCGCTCGCGGCCAAACAACTGGACGATCGCCATGCCCATGATGTGCTCGTTGAGGAAGGCGTTGATGCGGGCCAACCGGACGCGCACCGCTCGGTACGAGTCACGCGCCTGCACGCGAAAACGGGCGGTGAAGTAAATAATCGCCGGAAGCACCATGAGGGTGGCAATCGCGAGACGCCAGTCGAGCCAGACCATGATGGCGATGATGCCGACCAGGGTCACCAGGTCGCCAAACACCGCCACCACACCCTGCGTGATCACCTCATTGAGCGCGTCGATGTCGTTGGTTATGCGCGTGACGAGCCGTCCGACCGGCTGGCGCGTGTAAAACGCGGCCGAGAGCCGCTGCAAGTGCGCGAACAGCTCCATGCGCAGGTCGTACATCGCCTGCTGGCCGACCCGCTGCATCACGTACGACTGCGCGTAGCGGAGCCCAAACTGCGCCACCAAGGCCGCCAGATACACGAGGACCACGAGCCCGAGACCTTCGAGACGCCTGGGCGCAATGTGGTCGTCAATCGCCACACGCACGAGATACGGACCGACCAGGCTGGCGAGTGAGGTCAACAGCAGCAGCACGATGGCGCCGACCACGGCAGCCCGGTATGGCCGCACGTACCGCAGCAGCCGGCGCATGAGCCGCGAGTCGTACGCGGCGCCGAGAATGTCATCCTCTTGGAAGGTCAAGCTCATGACGGCGTCAACTCGCTCTGCGCGACCGCGCCCGGCGCGGTCTCGTCGGCGTCCAGCGCGTCGCGCAGAAGCTGCTTCTGGTAGAGATCGGCATACAGACCGCCCCGAGCGAGCAACTCGTCGTGAGTGCCCTGCTCGACGATGCGGCCGGCGTCGAGGACCACGATCAGATCGGCGTGCTGCACGGTGGAGATGCGGTGCGAGATCAGGATACTCGTGCGCGACTGCATGAAGCGCCGCAGCCCCTGCAGGATCTCTTCTTCGGTGCTCGTATCGACGCTGCTCAAGGCGTCGTCGAGAATCAGGATTGCCGGGTCTCGCGCGAGCGCCCTCGCGATCGTGGCGCGCTGCTTCTGCCCGCCCGACAGCGTCACACCCCGCTCGCCGACCACGGTCTGATAGCCGTGTGGGAAGTCTTCGAGATCGCGGGCGATCTGCGCAATCTGGGCCGCCTCGCGCACCCGCTGCCCGTTGCCGTCGCGCGCGCCCCACGTATCGTCGCCGAATGCCAGGTTCTCTTCGAGCGAGTCCGAGAACAAGAAGGGCTCCTGCGGCACGAACCCGATCGCGCCCCGCAGCGTCGAGACGCTGAGGTGCCGCGCGTCGACGCCGTCGATCAGCACGGCGCCCTCCGTCGGATCGATCAGCCTCGGGATCAGCGACACGAGCGTCGTCTTGCCCGACCCCGTGGGGCCGACGATCGCCACCGTGGCGCCGGCCGGGATCGTCAGCGTGATGTCGTGCAGCACCGGTTGTTGACCGTAGGCGAGCGAGAGGTGGCGAAACTCGATCGCGCCGCGCACCCGGTCGAGCGCGACCGGGGACGGCGATTCGGCGATCGCGGGGCGCGTCTCGAAGATATCGTCGAGCCGGCGCATCGACGCCATCCCCTGCTGGATCAGGTTGGCGGTCCAGCCGAGCGCGATCATCGGCCACGAGAGCATCATCAGATAGCCGAAGAACTGCACGAGCTGGCCCAGCGTCATCCGCCCCGACATCACGGCCAGACCGCCCTGCCACAAGACCA
>Ga0334722_10006306_pt1 | contig 11778 bp, 8 predicted proteins | sample C3_bottom_MG_FD_207210 | JGI IMG/M metagenome (GOLD analysis project Ga0334722, IMG submission 207210) | Sediment microbial communities from Yellowstone Lake, YNP, Wyoming, USA - C3_bottom | ecosystem: Environmental > Aquatic > Freshwater > Lake > Sediment | place: USA: Wyoming | collected...
GAATTCAGGAACAGACCGGCGTCAAGATCGACATCGACGACGATGGAACGGTCAAGATCGCCGCGGTCGACGCCGAGTCGGCCAAGGCGGCCATCGCCATCATCGAGGGGATCGTCCAGGAACCGGAGGTGGGAAAGATCTACGACGGGAAGGTGCGCCGCATCATGGATTTCGGCGCCTTCGTGGAGATCTTTACCGGCACGGAGGGACTCCTGCACATATCCCAGATCTCCAAGCAGCGCGTCGCGGCCGTGTCCGACTGCTTCAAGGTGGGGGACGAGGTCAAGGTACGCGTCCTCGAGGTCGACCGGGATGGGAAGATGCGGCTTTCCCACAAGGAGTTCGAGACGGAAGGGCGGTTCCCAGCCGCTCCCCCCGGCGCACCGGATGAGCGCGAGGGCCGAGGCGAGCGCGAAGGCAGGGGGGGAGACCGCGGGCGCGACCGGGATCGCGATCGCGGGGGCCCGAGGGGCCGTCGGTAAATAATTACGCCGATGACAGTCGGGAAAACAGTCCTCGACGGCGGCGTCACGATACTCAGCGAGCAGGTTCCCCACCTGCGCTCCGCTACAGTAGGGATCTGGGTATGCGTGGGATCCAGGGCGGAGTCCCTCCCTGACAACGGCATCGCCCACTTCATCGAACACCTTCTCTTCAAGGGTACCGCCCGGCGGAAGGCCATCGACATCTCGCGGGAAATAGAGTCCGTGGGCGGGGCGATGAACGCTTATACAGAGCGCGAGTACACCTTTTTCTTCGCTAAAGCTCTCGATAAGGATTTTTCGCTCGTTTCCGACCTGCTCTCCGACATTTTCCTCAACTCCAGGTTCGACGGCGAGGAGATCGAAAGGGAGAAAGGCGTCGTTCTGCAGGAAATCCTCATGGTTGAAGACAGCCCCGAGGAGTTCCTGCACGACTTTTTCCACGAATCGTACTGGGGAGGGCACCCGCTCGGTTACCCCATACAGGGGACGGCGGGCAACGTGTCCGCATTCAACAGGGAGCATCTCCTTGGGTACTTCGGCGACCGGTTCCGCCGACGGGGCACGATCGTGTCCGTCGTGGGGAACCTGCCGCACGACCGGATTGTCGATGCGTTCTCGGAGACCCTCGGCACACTTGATCTCGGCCAGAGGCTGTCACCCGATGCGCCGCCTCCTCCGCGTCCCGGCGTGTTTCTGAAAAAGCGGCCGCTGGAGCAGCTTCACCTTGTCCTGGGAGCGCCGGCGGTTTCCCGGGGTAGCGAGTTCAAGCACACCGCCCTCGTGCTGAACATAATCCTGGGAGGGAGCATGAGCAGCCGCCTGTTCCAGGAGATCCGCGAGAAGCGAGGCCTGGCCTACTCCATATATTCCTCCCTTTCCGCCTATGCCGACTCGGGGATCCTGAAGATATGCGCGGGCACCTCGAAGGAGAAGGCCCGCGAAGTGCTGTCTGTGGCGTCGGACGTGGTCGGCGAGATACGGGAGGGGCGCTTCGGTGACGAAGAGGTCTCCTTCGCCAAGGAACTGATCAAGGGGAGCATGCACCTGAACCTGGAGAGCCCGGAATACCGCATGTCGAGGCTGGCGATGAATGAGATGTTCTTAGGTCGGCTGGATCCGCCGGAAAATTCGCTTCGCCGGGTGGACGAGGTGACGCCGGAGAAGGTGCGTGTGCTCGCGGCATCCATGCTTCGCAGGGAGCTTTTTTCCCTCGCGGCGGTCGGTGACCTGCCAGCCGGCGACGAACTTCACTTCTGATATGGACGGCGGCTGCGTGATTTCAGTACGATTCCTCAGGGAGGGTGGGGCGGTCGCGCTGCCCGCCTACCAGACGGAGGGGGCTTCCGGGGTGGACCTTCGCGCCGCCATCGATGAAGAGGTCGTGCTTCCACCCATGGGGCGAGCGCTCGTCCCGACCGGAATAGCGGTGGCCCTTCCTTCCGGCGTCGAAGCGCAGATACGCCCCCGCAGCGGCCTGGCGGCCCGGCACGGAGTGACCTGCCTGAACTCGCCGGGGACCATCGACTCCGATTACCGGGGAGAGATAAAGGTGATCCTCATAAATCTAAGCGACGAGCCGTTCCCGATCCGGAAGGGCGACCGCATCGCGCAGATGGTATTCATGCCGGTGCTGCGGGCCTCTTTCCGGGTCGTCGAAGATCTCGATACGACCCCGCGCGGCGAGGGCGGATTCGGCCACACCGGGTTGTAGAAACAAAGGAGGGACACCGTGATCGAGCGTTATACCAGGCCGGAGATGGCGAAGATATGGGAGCCGGAGAACCGGTTCCGGATCTGGCTGGACATCGAGCTCCTCGCGATGGAGGCGATGGTCGAGAAGGGGTGGATCCCGGCGGACGCCCTCGCGAGGGTCCGGAAGAGCGCGCGGTTCGACGTGCGGCGGATCGACGAGATCGAGAAGAAGGTCAAGCACGACGTCATCGCGTTCCTGACGTCGGTGGCGGAGCATATAGGCGACGACTCGCGCTTCCTGCACGTCGGGATGACCAGCTCCGACGTGCTCGACACCTCCTTCGCGGTGCAGATGCGGCAGGCGCTGACGCGCCTTGTGCGCGAGGCGGACAAGGTGTACGAGGTGCTGAAGAGGCGGGCTTTCGAACACAAGGACACCGTGATGATAGGGCGCACCCACGGGATACACGCAGAGCCGATCACCTTCGGACTGAAGATGGCGCTTTGGGCGGACGAGATGCGCCGGAACGCCGCCAGGCTGCGCCGCGCGCGCGACGTGATTTCGGTGGGAAAGATTTCGGGGGCTGTAGGCACGTTCGCAAGCATCGACCCTTTCGTCGAGGAATACGTCTGCCGGAAGCTCGGGCTGAAACCGGCCCCCGCCTCGACACAGATCGTCCAGAGGGACCGTCACGCCGAGGTGTTCTCCACCCTGGCCATAGTCGGTTCATCCCTGGACAAGTTCGCGACCGAAATACGCCACCTGCAGCGCACGGAGGTCCTGGAAGCGGAGGAGTACTTCTCGGAGGGGCAAAAAGGCTCATCCGCGATGCCGCACAAGCGCAATCCCGTCCTGTCGGAGAACATCTCGGGCCTATCGCGGCTCCTGCGGGGATACGCGGTCACCGCGATGGAGAACGTCGCCCTTTGGCACGAGCGAGACATCAGCCATTCCTCGGCCGAGCGCGTGATCGGTCCGGACGCCACCATTGTCCTGGACTTCGCTCTGGACCGCTTCCGCGGCCTGATGGACAAACTGCTCGTCTATCCGGAGCGCATGAGGAAAAACCTGGACAGGACCCGAGGGCTCCTATTTTCACAGCGTGTACTGCTGGCACTGGCCGCCAAAGGGCTTTCGCGGGAAAGCGCCTATTCCGTGGTGCAAAAGGCCGCCATGAAGGCGTGGAGCGACGAAAAGGACTTTTCCACGCTCCTGTGGAAGGACCGCGAGGTCCGGGCTCGTCTTCGCCGGAAGGAATTCGACGATCTGTTCGACATCCGTTATTACCTTAGAAACGTCGACGCCATATTCGATCGTGTGTTCGGCGGGTAGGTTCCGTATTACAATGGATATTTAAGGCGCACAGAAGAAACAACGATCGGAAACGGGAGGGTCACCGTTCCATGTGCGGCATATTCGGCGTTATAGGCCATCCCGAGGCGTCCAACCTCACCTACCTCGGCTTGTACGCGCTTCAGCACCGTGGACAGGAAAGTGCGGGGATCGCCTGCTCGGACCGCGATGTCATCACCTTCCACAAGGAGATGGGTCTTGTCGCGGACATCTTTTCCGAAGATGTCCTTTCGCGGCTGCAGGGCAGCATGGCGATCGGGCATGTCCGCTACTCGACCACGGGCAGCTCGGAGCTCAAGAACGCCCAGCCGTTCGTCGTCGATTTCGAAAGCGGCTCGATAGCGGTCGCGCACAACGGAAACCTGGTGAACGCGCATATCCTGAAGCAGGAGCTGGAGGTGGGCGGGTCGATCTTCCAGTCGACGATGGACACGGAGGTGATAGTCCATCTTATCGCCCGCTCGCGCCGCAGCCGGATAGAAGACCGGATCGTGGACGCCCTGTCACAGGTTCGGGGCGCTTACTCCCTGCTGTTCCTGACGCGGGACAAGCTGATCGCCGTGCGGGACCCTCACGGAATCCGGCCGATGGTGCTGGGCAAGATCAAGGGCGGGCACGTGGTCTGCTCCGAATCGTGCGCCCTCGATCTCATCGAGGGGGAGCTCATACGGGATGTGGAGCCGGGGGAGATGCTCGTCATCGACGAAAAGGGGATGCAGTCGTCACGCCCGTTTTACCCTGCGCCGCCCCATTTCTGCATATTCGAGTTCATATATTTCTCCAGGCCGGACTCCATTTATGGGGGAACCAACGTCTACGAGGTCCGCAAGCGGCTTGGGAGGGAGCTTGCCCGGCTGCATCCCACGGAAGCGGACATCGTCGTTCCCGTGCCGGACTCCGGCGTGCCCGCCGCGATCGGTTACTCGGAGGAATCGGGGCTTCCCTTCGAGATGGGGTTCATCCGCAACCACTACGTGGGTCGGACGTTCATCGAGCCGCAGCAGTCGATCCGGCATTTCGGCGTCAAGATAAAGCTGAACGCTGTCCGGGGCGTGGTGGAGGGGAAACGCGTCGTGGTGGTCGACGATTCGATCGTTCGCGGGACGACCGGGCGGAAAATAATCAAGATGATCCGCGCGGCCGGAGCCAGGGAGATCCATGTCCGCATCAGCTCGCCCCCCACCACGTTTCCATGCTTTTACGGGATCGACACGCCCATTCGCCGGGACCTCATAGCGGCGACGCATACCCTCGACGAGATCAACCGGTATCTGACGTCCGATTCCCTCGGATACCTGACTTTCGACAGCCTGCGCGCCTGCGTACCAGGTTCGGGTACGGGGAAGGGATACTGCGACGCCTGCTTTTCCGGGGAATACCCGGTTCCGCTCGAGGTCCAGGAGAGCGACGAGCAGCTTCCGCTGTTCCGCGGCTCCGTAAGGATATGAGTCGGTAGTCCATCATCCCCTGGAGGTAATCACGCAAATGTCCATCCAGACGGCCGCTTCCGGCGCCGACCGCGCACGTTTCCTCGCGATCCTGAAGGAGAAAAGCTACGAGAAACGGAAGGTTATACTATCGTCGGGGCGCGAGTCTGATTTCTACATAGACTGCAAGCAGGCCACGCTTACCGCGGAGGGTGCGGTCCTCTGCGGCCGGCTGTTCTGCGAGATGCTGGAGAAAGGAGAGTGGCCGGAGGCGGTCGGGGGGATCACCCTGGGGGCCGATCCCATCGTGACGGCGGTGTCCCTGACAAGCGCTCTTCGCGGGCGGCCTATTCCCGCCTTCATCATCCGGAAAGAGCCGAAGAAGCACGGCACATTGCAATGGGTGGAGGGGACGAAGAACCTGACCCAGGGGATGAAGGTGGCGATCGTGGAGGACGTTGTGACCACTGGCGCCTCTACGCTGCGCGCGATCGAGCGCGCGGAGGGCGCAGGACTGACGGTCACGCGGGTGCTCGCCATCGTGGATCGGAACGAGGGGGGCGCCGACACGATCGCGGAAAAGGGATACCGTCTCGAGCCGATGTTCCTGAAAGAGGACGTGGAGAACGCCTGAGGCGCTGTACCTCGGGGGGGGGGCGGCTACGCCGAGTTACCCTGCGGCGAGCGCCTTCTATGCGTCCCCTAAAACCTCTCTCTCCGCAGGAGCGTGTCCTTCCGTCCGTGCTCGTCGTCCAAGTACGGGTAATCGATCGTGGTGTGCAGCCCGCGGCTTTCCTTCCGCTGCATGGCGCACCGAACGATCACCTCCGCGACGGTGCAGATGTTGCGAAGCTCCAGCAGGTCTCCCGTCACCTTGAAGTTCCAGTAGTACTCCTGGATCTCCCTCTTCAGCATCTCGATCCGGTCGAGCGCCCGCATCAGGCGCTTGTTCGAGCGGACAATGCCGACGTAGTTCCACATGAGCCGACGGACCTCGTCCCAGTTCTGGGTTACGACTACCGCCTCGTCTGAGTCCTGCGCCTTCCCCGGGTCCCATTTCGGAATCGCTACACGGGAACGGGGCTTTCCGGCGTAAACCTCCGCCGACCGCTTGACGGCCCGGGCGGAGTACACCAGCGCTTCGAGCAGAGAGTTGGAGGCGAGCCGGTTGGCGCCGTGAAGCCCCGTGCAGGCGCATTCGCCGATGGCGAACAGACGCCGGATGTCGGTTTCACCATGCAGGTCGGTACGGACGCCGCCGCAGAGGTAGTGCGCCGCGGGTACGACCGGAATAGACTCCTTCGTCATGTCGATGCCGAATGAGAGGCAGGTCTCGTGGATGTTGGGAAACCGCCGTTGTATGAACGATTTCCCCTTGCGGGTTATGTCCAGGTAGACGCAGTCTTCCCCCGACCTCTTGAGCTCCGAATCGATGGCTCGCGCGACGATGTCCCTCGGCGCCAGCTCGCCCATCGGGTGCACGTCCTTCATGAACCGCTTTCCGGCGCGGTTGAGCAGCACGGCTCCCTCTCCGCGCACCGCTTCCGATATGAGGAACGATTTGGCGTGAGGGTGGAATAGGCAGGTGGGGTGGAACTGGACGAACTCCATGTTCGCGATCGTGGCGCCTGCGCGATACGCCATCGCGATGCCGTCTCCAGTGGCGACATCCGGGTTGCTCGTGTAGAGATAGACCTTGCCTGCTCCGCCGGTGGACAGGATAGTGGCGTCGGCGACGAAGGTGTGGATCTCTCCCGTCTTCCGCTCGAGGACGTATGCCCCGAGCGCTTCGTCGCTCCCGTGAGGGTCGAACGCCTCCAGCTTCCTGCGGGTGATCAGGTTGATCGCGACATGATGCTCGTAAAGCCGGATGCGCTTGTTCGCCCGCGCGCGGGCGAGGAGGGCGCGCTCGACCTCCCGGCCGGTCAGGTCCTTCGCGTGGAAGATGCGGCGGCGGGAGTGGCCCCCCTCGCGGCCGAGGTCGTATTCCTGCTTCCCGTCGCGCCGGGTGAACCGCACGCCCCAATCGATCAACTCCTTGATCCGGGCGGGCGCGTCCCGGACGACCATGTCCACGACCTCGGAGGGGCAAAGGCCCGCTCCGGCCCTGTGCGTATCTTCTATATGAGATTCAAATGTGTCCTCCCCGCTCCAGACGGTGGCGATGCCCCCTTGGGCGTAATTGGTGCTCGATTCCGCCGCCTCCACCTTCGTGACGATCGTCACCGTTCCAACCTTTGCCGCCCGCAGGGCGAAGCTTAACCCTGCGATTCCACTTCCGATTACAAGGAAATTGGATGTACGTTCCATGCCCGACCCTCCGGTAAGGACTCCTCCCACGGTTGACAGGGGAAGGGGGTTCTCTTAGAATGAAAATCATGAAGAATTTCCGCATATTTTTAATCATATCCCTGCTCGTTTGTCCAACGGTTCTTTGGGCGGACATATACCGTTTCGTCGACGAGGACGGCGTTGTCCACTTCAGCAATACACAATACGACAACAAGTTCGAGCTCTATCTGCGCGAAGGCGTTAAGGATCCCCCGCTGGTTTCCGATCAAGCTTCCGCCGGCTGGATGATGGAATACGCCGACCGGTATTCCCGGGCGCACAATCTTTCTCCCGCACTGGTGAAAGCGATCATACGCGCCGAGTCGAACGGCAACCGGTTCGCCGTCTCCCGCAAGGGAGCCAAAGGGATGATGCAGCTGATGCCGTTCACCTCGAAGCGCATGAAAGTGAACGATCCTTTCGATCCAGTGGAGAACATCGAAGGGGGCGTGAAGTACATCAAGGAGCTGCTGGGCACGTTCCGCGGAAACATCGTCAACGCGGTCGCCGCTTACAACGCCGGACCCGCGGCGGTACAGAAATACGGCGGCATTCCCCCCTACCCGGAAACACGCATCTACGTTAAAAGGGTGTTGACCTTCTACGAGCAGTACGCCGCCAGGGAATGAATCGGCAGACCCGTCTCAACCCTCCAACGATCCTGACGCTCCTCCGGATCCTCACGATCCCTGTCGTCGTCCTCCTTCTCTACGTTCCCGAAGGGAAGGAAATCCCCTATTTCCGGTCTGTGATCACTTTCGCCCTGTTCGTCGCGGCAACCATCACGGACCTGTTCGACGGGTACCTCGCGCGGAGGTACCAGATGGTCACCGCGCTCGGCAAACTTCTCGATCCTCTTGCCGACAAGCTCCTGGTGTGCGCCGCAATGATCATGTTGATCCCTCCCGAGCGGGTGCCGGCGTGGATGGTGGCGATCGTCGTCGCGCGCGAGATCGGAGTGACGGCGCTGCGAGGCGTCGCCTCCACAGAAGGCCTTGTCATCGCCGCATCCTCGCTTGGGAAGGCGAAGACGCTCCTCCTCAATATAGGCGTTGCCGCGCTCATCCTGCATTACCCTGTGTTCGGTATCGACTCCCACCTCTTCGGGATGGTGTTCCTCATGGGGGGGATCGTCCTGACGGCCTGGTCGGGGATCGACTATTTTTTCCGGTTTGTAGGCGAGATCTTCAAACAATAGGTTTCAAGGACCCATTTCTTGACAAGGAGCGGCCGATTCCCATAGAATCGACTTTCCGAACGCGGGCGTAACTCAGTGGTAGAGTGCAACCTTGCCAAGGTTGAAGTCGCGGGTTCAAATCCCGTCGCCCGCTCCATTTTTCTTAACTCAGGAGCCGTTGATTTTCGTTGGGCTCCTGAGATGTGAAAAATGTCCCGAGGAGTGCCAGCTCCGAGGGACTACATCGAGAAGGACTCGCTCGGTGTAATCTCGCTGGCATCCACCCCTCTTGTTGTGTCGGGTCGCGCATAACCCGTCACGTCTTTCTCCAAAGGACGATTCGCCTCTAAAACAACATCAACCTGTATATCGTACGTCCCTACAACGTAACCCTGGAAGTATCCCTGCGCTTCCCCTTCGGATGATCGGACTCCTCTGACGCGAGCCGACATGCATGGTCATGCCGATGGCTTTATCCAAACGAACGGCATTATAATGTATACCGTTGATTATTTCTTGACGATCGTTCGCCAGTCATGCTAAATTCTGCCAAACAATGATCTGATGCTTTCGCTGCCTTGAACCCTTCTTGAAAGCAGGAAAAGAGGTCATGGCAGTAACATCCTCCCTATACCACCCGATGTCTAATTCCAGGTTGTACTTTAAATCGAAAACCGATTTGTAACGGAGGGGCACGTGTTAATCGACTATTCCCCTGCCCGGTTGGTGAAAGACAAGTCCAGGAATCGTATCAAGACGCTGATAGGCGGCACGAAGACCCGCCGAAATCGTTTTGGTATTTTTATGTTATGTTGCGCAGTTATTTTATCCTCCCTCGCTATTTCATCGACTTCAATTTACGCCATAGATGAAGAATGTTACGCCTCTTACCAAAATACGCTGGGGGCATGGACGCTTAGAATTTATTTTCAGCCCCCGTACCCTCCATACGACTACGGAGCCAGTTGGCGCGGCTATCTCTATACTACGCTGGCTTGCGACAACCTTGCCTATATGCCATGGCCATTTATGTGTTATTGCAGCGGCATTCCTTACAATGGCACGGGAAAAGATGAAGGGTACAATTGCCTGATTGACCAAATGATGCAATGGATTGAACGTTGCGGCGGGTCTGGATTATGGACGAATGTGACGGATAATACTTGCACGCCGTATAAACCATATTCGTATTCCCCCCCTCTGGGCAACTCCTGCGCCAGCGCCGATGTCGGCTCGCGCGTCAATTTCCAGGGCGGCAACCTTTTTCTTACCTACAATATTCTCTCTATACCGGGAACCGGGCCGCAAATTGATTTCAAGCTCTACTACAACAGCCTTGATGACCTACAGGGCTCGCTTGGTCCCGGATGGAGACATACTTATCAGACCGGTATCGTAAGTGATAATAACGGGATTCTAATACTTGCGGAAGAGGACGGCCGCCGAATTGCTTTTGCGCAGACCGCCCCCGGGACGTACGTCCCCCAGGATCAATTCGGCTTGGCCGGCACCAACATCTCCAAGTTCACAGACGGCTCTTACGAGATGAGGAGGAAGGACGGGATAAGGCAAGATTTCAACCCCGCCGGGCAACTCACGCGGGTCATAGACCGCAACGGCAATATGCTTGCGGCTGCCTACCTGGGCGGCGACCTGGTCACGCTTACCGATCCTTCGGGGCGCGCGACTTCGCTTTCCTACGACGGGCAGCACCGGCTGACAAGCGTGGCCGACCCTGCGGGCCGAGCCACGTCGTTTGGATACGACGGAACGGGGAACCTTACAAGCATCATCGACGCCGCCGGCCAAGTACAGTCTTTTACCTACGGTGCAAACGGCTTGATGATGCTCAAGACCGACGCTGCGGGGAACCAGACCAGTTATGGATACGATTTCGCAGAACGCCTCATCAGCGCAACGGACAACTCCGGTGTCCCCATTACGATCGGATACGATCCGCCGGCATCCACGGCGACCGTACACCAGCGAAACGGCGGGGTCGCCACCACGATTTATGATCAAACAATGGATATGCCCCTGAGCACAACGGCGGCGGACGGCGGTGTTACCAGCCGCACGTACGATGCAAACCGGAACCTTCTTTCGACAACCGACCCGTTGGGACACAGGACATCGTATACCTACGACTCGAACGGCAACCGGGTATCGGTCACCGATGCGCTCGGGCACGTCACGACCTACACGTACAACGGATTCGGCCAGGTCACGTCGACCACCGACCCGGAAGGGCATATAACCTCGAACATCTACGACAGCAACGGGAACCTGACCTCGGCGACCGACGCGGCAGGGGGGGTGACGAATTACGGATACGATTCCCGGGGCAACATGACATCGATCACCCGCCCAGGCGGGCAGACGACGACGTATTCCTACGATGCGTACGGGAATCTCTTGTCCGTGACGGATCCGGCGGGGCTCTCCACGACGTTTACCTATGACGTCGTTGGGAACCTGCTCTCTCGAACCGACGCCAACGGGGCTTTAACGACATTCGCATACGACAATGTCAACCGCCTGCTCCGGATGACGGACGCCGCAGGCGAAGTGACCACCTATCAATACGACGGCAATGGAAATCGCACAAACGTAACGGATGCCAACGGAGGCGCGACGATTTTCACCTACAACGAGCGCAACAAGCCCGTGACGATGACCGACACGTTGGGAAACGTCACGCACTTTGACTATTCCTCGGGCTGCTCCTCGTGCGGCGGACAAGGCGATCTGCTTTCGCAGGTAACCGATCCATTGGGGCGCATAACAAGCTACGATTACGACATCATGGGCCGCAATACGAAGGCGACCGATCCGGCGGGATTTGCGACGACGTACGCCTACGATGCGGTCGGGAACCTTATCTCGTCGTCCGACGCGAACGGGCGCACGACGCTTTCGTATTACGATCCCCTCTCCCGATTGATTGCCAGGACCGATGCGGCGGGGGTGTCCAACTGGTTCGACTACACCCCGGCTGGCCGGACCGACAACGTGATCGGCGGCAACTCCAACTATACGCACTACGTCTACGACGATGCCGGAAGGCCCGTGCAGACGATCTCCCCCGACACGGGGACGACCGCCTATTCCTACAATCCCGACGGCACACTTTCCTCGAAAACCGACGCCAACGGGACCGTGGTGACGTTCTCCTACGACATCGCGGCGCGGCCCACAGGGGTCCTCTTTCCGGATCCTTTGCAGAACATCGCTTTCACGTACGACTCGCCTTTGTCTTCCTACGGGCTGGGCCGCCTCACCGGGATGAGCGATCCCTCGGGGACGACCGGG
>Ga0334722_10006307_pt1 | contig 11776 bp, 9 predicted proteins | sample C3_bottom_MG_FD_207210 | JGI IMG/M metagenome (GOLD analysis project Ga0334722, IMG submission 207210) | Sediment microbial communities from Yellowstone Lake, YNP, Wyoming, USA - C3_bottom | ecosystem: Environmental > Aquatic > Freshwater > Lake > Sediment | place: USA: Wyoming | collected...
TGGTGGTGGGTCTTTAGCTGGATTTTTAGGGGCAAAAACAAAGAAAGCAAAAGAAGCTATTCAAAAGATTGAGGGGGCACCATATACAACAATAGATGATGTTAAAAGGACAATACATGAAGAAAAGGTTCCATTAACAGGAGATGAGATAGATTTTAGTCCACGAGAAATTGCTAAATTAATTACTTCCACAGCAAAAAGTGATATAGAAACAAAAGCAGGAAAGAAGTTATCAATGGAAAATTTGACGAATTTTAATATTTTAACAACAAGAATAGTAGGTAGCTTACAAGACAAATTGAAAATAAATACATTACTCCTTGCAGATGTTCTGAATGAGCCTAATAAATATAAAGCAAAAATTAGCAAGATTTTTCAATCGCATAGAGATTTTGTAGAAAGAAAATGGGATAAGATAAAACAATTATTCGATAAATTACCAGAAGAAGCCGTTAAAATTGTCAATCAAGACGATGAATTGTTTGAATTCTTTAGTATGAACACAAGTAGAGCTCTATATAATAGAGCGAAAGCAATAGTAAAAGACTTAGAAAAAAATGGTATAGAGTTAGACAAAATAAAAATAAAAATAGGGGATGAAATTGTAGCTTTACATGGAGGGCATGTATATTCAAATGATTTTATGAAGTTAGTTGATGACTATGTAAGAAAAGCAATAAAGAATGGACATATAGGGGTTGGTATTGAGTTTTTAGATGAGGCAGGGGAGCAATTACGGGTAGTTGGGTTACCTTCGGTGTATCTTCCTACATCTGATTATAGAAAAGTAATGGAAGTTATTGTTGAAGATGAAGAAGGATTAAAAAAGATATATGTTGATATTCCAAGCACATTATTAGGTGGAGTTACACAAAAATTTAAAGATGATATTGGAAAGATACATGAATATTTAAAAGAGTATACGGCAAAAGTTAAAGGTTTAGATATAGACCAAGTAAAGCAAGTTAGATATATTTATGAACCAGCTACTCAAATTTTCCCATCTACGCTTGTTAGGGAGCTTAATTTATCACAATATAAACTTATTGATGAAGCATTAGGTGTATTTCCTGATGAAGAATTAAAAGAACTTGGTTTAACAAAAGAACGAGCTACTAAATTAGTTGAATTTGGTGATAACATAACTAAAGCATTCAATCAACATCAATTAAGATCAACAAAAATCGAATTAGAAAAAAGAGTAAAAGAAATACGAACCACATTAAAAGAACTCTTAGGATATGAACCAAAGGATAAAATACGAACTGACAAATTACTTAACGAAGCACTTGAACATGCCTCCATATCTACAGATGAAGAATTAAATGTCTTAGTTAATCAGTATGCACAAGAAATCAATGACTATAGAACACTGCTAAAAGATTTAAAAGTTAAATATACAGATAAAGAAAAAGCTAAATTTGTTGAGCAATTAATAAGGTCATTCCAGAAATTTGATACCATAATAGAAAAATTAGGTGGGCAACCAATTGAAAACTTAAGACAAAAATTAATAAAGGAACTTGTATACAAAGAGAAGCATCCAAGCGAGTTTAAAAAATATGGAAAAGGTTTTATAGATGTAAAGATGTTAGAAGAATTAGATGGAGATTTAGCTAAGGATTATTTTGCAAGGGCATTTGCACGGCAATGGACACATGAAGAAAGATGGTTAGTAAGTGTTGCAAGAAATTTTGATGAGCTGGCTTTGAATGATCCTATGTTAAAAGAAACAGACTTCGTTAAAACTTTAGAGCTCATTCGAGACTATCAAGGTAGAGATACAGCAAGAAGTAAATGGCTTAAGACACTTGGTAAATTTTCAAGAATTTATACATGGATGTTGCCACGGATTGCGATGGGTGCAGGTGTTCAATTATTCAGTGCTATATCTCAACGGTATCCAAGTTTTAGATTTTTCCAAGCACCAATTGAAACAATAAAAGATGTAGTAAAAAATCCAGAACTTAGAGACTATTTATTCAAACAAATTAAAGAAGAACTAAATGATGATAATTACTTGTCATTCTGGATTAGAGCAGTTGAACCATTTGTGCAGACAATTTTCTATAATGAACTACTTAAGAACCCTGAATTCAGGAAGGAAGTATTAAAAGATTTTGGGCATATAGCGATAGAGGGATTTACACCTACAGATGCTAAGTTATTAGCTGAACATTTAGCTAATTTAATTGATAGTCCTGCAGCAATTTCTCCATTTATGGGTGCAAATTTTGGTAAGTTAGCATATATACAAAGTTGGTTTCCTTATGTTGTAGCACCATTCCAAGTAGCTCTTCAATCATTTGCTAAAAGTTTTACTTCGCCTAAATATGCTATGAATTTCTTTAAACATTTGATACTTGGTGCAACTATTCTTCCAGCTACTATTACACAATTTAGTGGAGTTGCAGATACAATACAAAACGCATATGACGGTTTATCAACAGTTTATCATACTATTGCATCAATACTTACAGGCAATCCTGAACCAATACAATCATACCTTGAGAAACAAGAGCCAGCATTTGCAACTATATGGAAAAATCTATTTAGTAATCTGACTGATATACCAAGAGATGAATTGACAGGTAGGTTATTCCATGATTTAGGTTTAATGTTAGCTTTACATGGCGATAATGTAGCGTGGCAATATGTTAAGTCGGGGCTTGCTTTCTTAGAAAAGCATATAGATTTAGCAAATAAGAATTTATTCTCGGCTGGATCGGTTAGCACATCATTTGAAGTAACGATGCCTGTAGTGGAAACAGCTACAAGATTACTTAATAATTTAACTGTTTATGAAAAAGAGCAACCACAGCAAGCAGGAAGAGCTATATTAGAAACATTAATGCAAACCATACCGATTGCTAAGAACATCAAATCAGGCATCTTAAGTGAGCTAACTCAATATGGTAGGGTAAGTGATAATAGTGTGCTAAAATATTTTGACGATGAGGATTTAGCGAAAGCGACAGGTCTTGGATATTTCCTTGGGGTAATGATTAAACATCCTGTAACGGTAGCGAAGATATTTGATACGATGTTCCTTGGAGGGTTTGGTGAGGCTGTAGGTAGAGTATTGACTGGCGAAGAAAAACGAACTTTATTCCTTCCTAAAGTTACCGATGCGAAAAGTTACAAATTGAAAGTTTTAGGTAATGAAGAATATGTGTTGCAATCTTTACGGCAAATTGAGGATCCGTATACAAAGAAAAATATTCTCTTACGGTTTGCTAATGTGATGGATAATTATTTTAATGAACGATACATTAAAAAGACAGATAGGTCACCAGAAGAAGAAATTAATATGTTCAAGAGCTACCTGAAATTTATGATTTATGATCCAAGTGTTTTGGATGAAGCTGACCTTAAGTATATGGTAGAAGTTGTAAATAAGGCTGGATATTATTTCAAAGAGAAATATGGATTGGAAGACCAACAATTACATAAATTCTTAGCCAAAGCTCTGGATGAATTAAAAATCAGAACAAAACTTAGAAAACAGTCGCCTCGCCCTGAAACGGTATCTCAGGGTTCTTAAATAAATAGTTCCACATCTCAGCCCCTGCCTCGTCTAATGCTTTAATATACTCTTGAGCTTCCTCTTGACTATCACATTCTATTTGTATCTCATCATGTATAAGGTTAACTATCTTAGCGTCAGGATATTTTTTTGTAAACAAGACTACAGTTCCCTTAAGCAGTTCAGCTCCTGTGCCTTGGATTGGAAAGTTTAGTGCAATGTTCAAATGTTCAGTATAGCGTTTTCTTTGTAGGACTGTGCTTACAGAGATGGGACCATTTTTAAGTGTATTCATTGTTGATTGGATATGTTCAGAAACTCTTCGATGATAGGACATCCATTTAGCTCTTAGGAATTTGGTTTCTTCATAGGTCAAAAGGATATTTGCTTCGTATAAAAGTTCTTGTAATGTTTGAACCGAGGCTCCGTAAATTAAAGCGAAGTTGAATTGTTTAGCAATATGTCGTTCTTGTTTGGATATTTGGTCAATTGGTTTGTCGAAGAGGAAGGATGCTGTCTTGCTATGTAGGTCCTCTCCATTTCTATAGGCTGTAATAAAGGTTGGTATGTAATAAACTTGTCCAGCTAATCTTAATTCTATCTGGGAAAAATCATACTTTAGAAATGGACTTTTATAGAAGAGATACCGCAGATGCCGTGGGATATTAAGTAAATTAGAATTGGAACAAGAAAGCCTACCAGTAACGGCTCCGCAGATATCATAGTGACCATACAGTCGCCCAGATGATCCTTTGCTTATCCATTCCTCTAAGTAAGAAATCTCATCTTGTTGCTTCTTGAGGGATAGAATATCATGTATACATTGTTTCAATTTTTCATCTTTAGTAGTTAAGAAATAATAGAGTAAGGTCTGCTTTTGGGCATCAGGTAAGTTAAGTTTTGCTTTAGTTTGTGCAGGTGAAAACGGATTGAATTGATAAGCTTTCTGGAAAGCCATTAGATTTTGATTAAAGACAGGCTTCTTTTCCTGTAGTAATTTAGATATTTCTTCAATATTAACTGGAACACCTCGTTTTTGTATCTGTAAAAGTCTAATTAAGAAAGCTTTGTCTAAAAGATATACAGGCTTAAATTTCTCATGCTTAGCAATCGTGTGTCGATAAAGTAAATCCGTAGCATTCAAATCTTCTGTCAAATAATCTTTTAATCGGTTGTCTAATAATCTAATACCTTTCTCAAGGTCTTTACGAATTTTAGTCTTATCAGTCTTATATTCATATAACTTGAAAAATTTACACAAATTTTCTAAACCAAATACTCCTCTTTCAGGCTTCTCTATCTTATACTCAACTTGATATGCCTTCATGAATAAATATGTATCATCAAAACAATCTCTATTTGGTGGGATAAAATCAAGTATTGAAAAATCATAAAATAAATTATGCCCTACTATCACATATCCATTGCTTATCAAATCATTTAAAAAATCTTTAAGCTTATCCGCATCTTCAAAATAAAAAAACTTATCATCTACCTTTACACCACCAAGTAATAATCTACCATATAAACCCTGAGTCTCCGTATCAAGAACAGCAACCTTTCTCATCTTTCTTCTCCTTTGGTTGAAAATATTCACAAGCAGGAAGTAAGGGATGTATCTCGGTTCGTGTGTCTTCTAATGTGCATCGCCAATCATAACTTTTTCTTTTTTGAGCAAACTTACAATCTTTACATTGCTTCTTTGATGCTAAAAATTGTGCTAATTCTTGTAAAGTCATTGTTATCCTCCTATTGCCATTTGTCTGCTATTTCATCTAATTCTTGTGCGTGTATCTCTCCAAATTCTTGTTTAATGATATCTCTAAAATCATATCCACTTAATTGCAAATACTGTAAGAACTTCTGGAATTCTTTTGGGAATTGAGTAATAAAGTTATTAATTGTGTCCTTATGGTATGGGTCTTGTAAAATAAATTTTATAGGATTACCTTTCACAATAACAAGCCAGAATGGATTTAAATTCGGTTGTGATACCCAATCCTTTCTGTAAACTTTAGTTAAGAAATTATAAAACAAATGCAACTCTCCATTATAAAGCGTTGTATGCTCCAGCATGATTACTCTGTCTATGTTTTTATCGCCTTGATACTTAATCGTGGAAAGCATATCGTTAAATGTAATGAACTCTACTTCTTTGTCAAAAATACACGGCTCAATTAACATATACTCCTTAAACTTAGGTGCTACTAAAATATGCAAAATTTGTTTAAAATAAAAATCAGCTTTTTCCTTATCGTAAAGTTTATGTAGTATAAATTCAAGTACAAATAAAGTCTTAAGTAAGGGGTCATAATCGTAAACAGCATAATCAACTTCTTTGTATATTCCTTGCTGAATTAATTTGGCAAGTTCGTCTTCATATTGTTGAAAAATTTCTTGGTAAAGTTCTAACCCCCAGCCCCAATTGTCTGCTAAATGAATAATGTATTCTCTATAAAATTTCTCTATCTTATCAATATAAGATGGGTCTCTATAACCAATGTTAAATGTGATTAAGCGTCGCCACATTCCTTCAATTGTAATAAAAGGTGCATAATACTTTGTCTCCATGGTAAACATTGCAGGCATAATCATTTCTGTGGCTCGGGAAAAATAAATATTTGCTTTACTAATCCTTCTATTTGCTAAATCATGGACTAATTGTCTCATATATTTAATATCTCTATCATCGTTAACAATAAAATCATCACCAACAAAAGGGGTTCTGAAATAAGGTAAGCGTCTATTCATATAAGCAACTGATATATCATCAGCATGTAAAGTAAAGAAATGGTCAGGTTTTCTAAAAAACAGATTATACAATCGCAAAACAGATGTCTTACCGCAACCAGTAGAACCAATCAAAACGAAAATCGGGTTCATACTAAAACAATCATACCGACGTAAATAAAAAATCGAAAATAATCCTATCCAACAAGCAAGCTTAAAAATAAAATATTCATCAGGCAATTTGTATAAAATGTGATTGATTATCTGCTTAAACACTTGATAACTACCGTTTGTTTCGGTGTAGAAATTTGAAAACGGGTGGTCTTCTAAGGAAGCAGTGATAAAATTCTTCAATCGTATAATGGAGCGAGGTTCGGAATAATACTTAAATCCTAACATATCAGGCTCAATAATCGTGGGGATTTCTCGGTAGAAGAAGGTAAGAATATCTTTGTATCTTCTTTTATCTGAAACTGATAGCATCTCGGCTTCCTTAAATCCTTTTTCAAAGCTCATTTGCACAATAAACTCATCAATTTGGTTTGACCCAGCTACAATTATTTTGGCTTTGCTAACATTCTCTCCTTCAATTTTATTGATTGCAAACCACACAGGATAAAAGAACCTACAGACATACTTCAATTCCAACCCATCTGTTTGCTCATTCTTCTTAATAGGAACACGGCAAAAATACATCTTGTCAACCACTTCAAAACCATCAGGCAAATGGAACGCTGGAAGTATTGGAAGAGTTGCCTTGTTGAAATTTGGACAAGTCTGCGGGCAACCAAACTCCCGATTAAACCTACGACACGACCAAAATACTAATGGAAAATTTCTGCTAACAAACCAATCAAAAAATTTCTTTGTCTTCTCTCTTGCTTTGTTCGGTGGCTCCTTCTTGTATAGACTTGCATTATCTAAAAGCTCCTGTAAAACCTTCCCCCGTTCCTCTTCATTTTTAGCAAAATATTGATAAAGCAAATAATAATACCATATGGCAATTTTCCACTCTATATAACTATGTGCCTCCCAAGAATTCAATATGTTATTCACTACAGGACAAAATGTCTCGGTATATTTCTTAACCGATTTGACATCATACAAAGCATAATACAAAGTTGTTGAGTAATCATTTTCAAAATCTACTTTGTTATGCAAAATATTAGTTAGTTCTTCGTCCGAGGATTTCTCATCTATTGCAATGACTTTAGAATACAAATCCCAAAAACTCTCATACCATAAACCTTCATATACAATCAAACCATCCGCTCTGGTATAAAATCCCTCTAAAGGTATTAATTTATCCAAATGCACATGAGGCAACTCCTTCTCTATTAATTGCTTAATCTGATTAAAAAATGTAGACAAAAACATATTGAAAGTCGAAAATAAAACATTGTCTTCCTTAATCAAGTACTTTTTGCTAAGCCAAAGGAAATGATAGCCTTTTGTAGTTTTGATGACATAAGTTGGTGTGTAATTGTGCTTGTTTAATATTTCAATAATTTGATTGCAATCTTGTTCAAGTATATCATCAATATCTATGACTATTAGAAAGAAAGTATCTTCAAGTGTTGACCTACTTGGATAATCTGTGTAAAAACCTGTTGATATTCGAAGCTTAATATTCCTTGGTTTGAATTTGCGCTTGGTAAAAAAAGATAACAAAAAATTCAAATAGTGATTGTATAAACTCGGCTTAGGACCTTGGAAAACTTTTTTCTCACCGCCTATCGTTTCAACGAACAAATAAACATTCGCAAACTCCGATTGATACCTCTGATATTGGTCAAATATCTTAGCTAATAAAATGTTATCATTTGCAAAAATTGTATCTCGAAAAAATTCTACCGTTTGGCTTAATAATGCATCTGTAATTTCTTGAATATTATCATTCATCGCTCAAACTCCCTCGCCGTTTTAATTCTTCTAATACATCCCCCTTTCGCTTCAGTATCTTCCAAACCTTTGTGTCTATTCCTTTCTTATCTATCAATCTTTGTAAGTAAACTTTGTTCTCTTGCCCATACCGCCAAACCCTACTCAATGCCTGCTCATAAGTCCTCCATGCTAAAGGAAGACAAAGAAAAATGATGTTCTTATATTTTGTTAAATTAATCCCTTCCGATATACAATAAGTTGCTAAAATAGGTTTCTCTCCTTCCTTCAAAGCATCCTCTAAATCCCTCTTGTCTTGCCCTGTCAAAAAATAAACATTCTTCCTGCCAAACTTCTTTACTATATGTTGCAATGGCTCAATAAAATAACTAAACACTACAGTCTGCGGATTATCAATTATAAAATCAATCACATAATCAATCTTATCCTTCAGCAAAGCACTCTTTCTATACTCATACATAAATGCTTGTAAAATATTATCTCCATCAATTCGTTTATTCTTTTGTTCAATCAAATATCGCTCAGATGAAAAATATTTATCATCTTCTATCAAACTTGGCAACTCTACAATGTCTGCACGCCTCACAAAATCAACATATCGCAAGACATATCGCTCAATAAATTTGTCCTTTATTCCAGGTAGAAAATCAATAATGTAATAAAACATCCCATCAATCCTAAAAAATGAATTCTTATATTGAGTAAATGATAACTGATTAAATGGATGGTCTGGTCGTAAAATCCTTAATTGACTGTAATAATCTTCAGGTTTCTCAAATGGTGTCCCGCTTAGCATAACTTTATATGTCTTTGTAAATACTTTCATAACAAGCTTCGTAATCTGGGCTCGAATACTCTTTAGCTTATGTGCTTCATCAAAAATAATCAAATTCCAAAACGCTTTCCTCAATATCTTAGGATAATGCAATCGAAAACTATCATAGCTTACAATTTCAAAATTGTTCAATCTTATACCCCATTTTTCAATCTCTTGATACCATACCTGTTTGACCGAAGCTGGACACATAATAAGCACATTCCTAAAATTTTCTGCTATCTTTAACGCCGTTAAAGTCTTACCAGTTCCCGTTTCCCAAGCTAAATAAGAATAACCCTCAAACTTCTCTATCGCCTTCTGCTGATGCGGTAATAGCATTACTAAGCACCTTTCATATCCTCAAGCAAATTATACAACTCTTCAGCAAGCTGTTCTAAATCTAACTCTCCCGTCTCTTCATACCCTTCAAAATGCTCACATATCTTACAATAGGCACTAATTAACCATTCATTTAATTTTTTCTTGCTCAAATCATCAGTCGCTTGGTCTAATAAATCAGCTATTATTGCACTAAACATTTGGCACCTCCTATAAGAAAATTCTCTTTACAGGCTTATATTCAACATATTGTTTCTTAATTTCCTCAGGTATATTGTAAAAAGCTCGTTGATATTCTGTGATTTTAATAATTTTATCACCAATCTTATAAATCCCCGCATCCCATTCTTTCAACTCTTCTTTCAATTCTTTTTCTAATTGCTCATATTGTTTAAGTTTCGCTTTAATGGCGTAATAAATTTCAAGTTTTTTCATAAAATCAGGGCTTACTTCTACCGTTTTAACAGTGGCTTTCGCATCTTCAGGATAACATTGATTATAAAATGGGCAAGCTCGGCATAAATCATATTGTTCAATTGTCTTAGGTAAAGTCCCCTTCTGAAGATGTTCCTTAACATGAATAGCTCTTTCGATTATCTCTTCAATAATCACTTGATCTTTCTCTACATCAAAGAAATAATCCTCTCCAGTCCGCCTATCAATTACATAGAATACCCCATGTTCCTTCCTTAGCAAGAGTATATAAGCCTGCATTTGGTAGTAGTATTTTTTAGTTAATTGATTATCATAAAGACCAAAACTATCAAGGACTTGTTCATTAGCCGTGCTCTTAACCTCAATAAAGTCTCCATTCTCAAGAACTATGTCTACAATTCCTTTAATATCAAGTTCCTCATCTATCACGGGCAATTGGTAAGCCTTAACAGGAACAACTTTCAATAACCGCTTCAATGCAACCTCTTCAAATTCATTTCCCACATCAAAAAATTTCTTAGCTTGCTTAACTGGCAACGGTGTCTGCCTTAAAAGAACCAATCTACGCTCACATGGATGCCATAACTCTGTCGGTGGTGTGTGCTTCGGACAATATGTTTCTTGGTCTTGCAAATTAATAAGCTGTTTCAATTCCTGTGCTTTCATCCGTAGCCTCCTTTATAATTTTTGAACTATAAACTAATTGATATAACATTGGCTCAACATCCCTCTGAACATAAGAACCAAATGGAGTAAAATAAACTTGAATACCTCGATAATTCAATCTCTTAATCAAAGACCCCGCAAGACGCCTCTGAACCAATTTTGGTAAAAAACTTGCTTTTTCCTTAACCCAATCCTTAATGAACAAAAAATTCTGTTTTAAATACTTATACTTCCAAATATTATACCACCATAAAAGTTCACTATTACTCCAATTCTTTACCTCATCCTCTAAATGCTCCCGCCAGTCATCCCAGTTCAAATAAACAATTCCTTTCATTCGTAGCATTTCAGCCTTTGGAACTTTCAAAGCAATAAAACACCCACACCCATAATATTGATACCCCAGCAAATATCCTATTTCTAATGCTTTCTTTCTTACATCAACCCAAGACCTACAACCAATCCGTGAATACATTACTTCATTACCTCTTCAATTGTCTTATTCGGTTGCTTATCAAATAATTCCTTGATCACTGTATTAATCACTGCACCTAAGCATACTTCTGTTGCTCTCTTCATTGCTCGTGTTTCAGCTTTAGTCAATAAATTATGCAAATTATCAATCCCCTTAAGCTCTGCCCGCTCACAAACTCCTACCCCCTCCCCTCTTCTCACCACACCGTTAGGAAAAATCACCTCAAGCTCTACCCGAACTAAAGCATAATCTTCCGTTATCTCTCGCTCAATCAATCTAAAATTATAACTAATTGGCAAACTACTCAATAGGTTGAGGATCCCATCACGCTTTATTTCTACAATATCGCCAATTTTAGTTTTAATCTTTGCGAAATCCGATGGCTTGAGTACTTGTTTGGCTACTTGAACAATCTTATCGGCTGTCGTAATTTCTTTTTTTTCTTCAATTATTTGGACATCAGTCATGGCATTCCTCCTTTTTTATTTTTTCTAAACATTTATCAAGTTCATTCAATAATTCATCTTTGGTTATCCTTTTCAATATTACATAATACTCAATCGCTTCACTTAATAACACTCCTACTGCACTTTCTTCTCTCATCTTAACTTCTAATCTTGTATCATCATAAAACAAATAACTCTTAGCTAACTCAGAACCATACATCGCCTCTAAAAATAAACATGTCTTATATACCCTTTCCCATTCATATTGATAATCACAATCAATAACCGCATAGAACTTCAAAAACCTTTCTTTCCATCTCTTAACAATTTCCTCAAAATCATTATGATCTACAACATCATATAAAAGCTTCAGTTCATTAAACATTTTAGCCCTCCTCATTTATTATTTCCCATATTCCTTCCTTAATCAAATCAGCAAC
>Ga0334722_10006308_pt1 | contig 11774 bp, 6 predicted proteins | sample C3_bottom_MG_FD_207210 | JGI IMG/M metagenome (GOLD analysis project Ga0334722, IMG submission 207210) | Sediment microbial communities from Yellowstone Lake, YNP, Wyoming, USA - C3_bottom | ecosystem: Environmental > Aquatic > Freshwater > Lake > Sediment | place: USA: Wyoming | collected...
ACGACGACGTGCACGCTCATGGCCACCATGCCGCTGGTCACCGTCCAGACGTGCAGGTCATGCACCGAGCAGACGCCGGGCACCGCGGCGATGGCCTCGCGCACCTGCTCCAGCGAGATGTGCGGCGGCACCGCCTCGAGCAGCACGTCCACCGATTCGCGCACCAGTTGCCACGCCCCGCGCACGATCAGCGCGGTCATCACGATCGACGCCACCGGATCGGCGATGATCCAGCCCTTGTAGCGCACGGCGAGACCGGCAATGATCGCCGCCACCGAGCCGAGCAGGTCGCTGAGCACATGCAGGTAGGCGCCGCGCATGTTCAGCGACTGCGTGGAGCCGGCATGCAGCAGACGGGCGGCCACCACGTTCACCACCAGGCCGCCGACGGCTACCACGATCATCAGGCCGCTTTCCAGCGGCTCCGGGTGGCGCAGGCGGCCGATGGCCTCCCACACGATCCCCGCGCTGACGAGCAGGAGCACCGAGCCGTTGAGGAAGGCGGCGAGGATCTCCCAGCGCAGGTAGCCGAACGTCTTGCTCGCGGAGCCGGGCTGCCGGCTGAACCAGGCCACGAACAGCGTCAGCCCAAGCGCGCCGACGTCGGTGAGCATGTGGCCGGCGTCGGCAAGCAGGGCCAGCGAGTTCGCCAGCCAGCCGCCGACGACCTCGGCGAAGAAGAAGGCGATGGTGAGCCAGAGCGCCAGCTTCAGGCCGGCGGTCGACCGGGCGTCATCACCGTGCGCCGGGTGCGGAGCGTCGGCCGGGCCGTGGTCGTGCGCGTGCGGCGTGCCGCCCGAACGGCCCTTGGCGATCGGGGCGCAGTCGGCAGGAGTGCGGCTGGCGCTCATCCGCGTCCCCGACGCTGGCGTGGCGCGTCGCACTCCCGGTACGTTTGACTCGTGCTCTCGCGACTTGGCATCATCGTTCTGTTGCTGCTCCTCAACGGCTATTTCGTCGCGGTGGAGTTTGCGCTGGTCCGCGCCCGCCGGACGCGGCTGCAGGCCATGGTGCGCGCCGGCGACCCCATTGCCCGGTTCGCCCTGCACGCCACGGACAATCTGGCGCGTGTACTCTCGGCGAGCCAGTTGGGGATCACGGCGGCGTCGCTGGGGCTCGGCTGGGTGGCCGAGGAGTCGATCGGCCACGTCTTCGAGGGCTGGTTCACGCTGCTGCCGTTCGCCATCGAGGCCGGGCTGCGCGTGACCCTGGGTGCCGCGGTGGCGCTGGTGGCCGTGACGTACCTGCACGTGGTGTTCGGCGAGCTGACCCCGCGCGCCGCCGCGCTGCAGCACGCCGAGGTCTGGGCCAAGTGGCTGTCGCCGCCGCTGCTGGGCTTCGCCTGGCTCGTGCGCCCCTTCACGGCGCTGCTGAACGCGTCGGCGGCCCTCGTGCTGCGGCCGTTCGGCGTGCGCTACGACGCGACGCACGACAGCGTGCACTCGCCCGACGAGCTCAAGGTCATTGTCGAGCAGAGCCAGCGTGAGGGGGAGATCGAGCAGCAGGACGCCGACCTCATTGGCGCGGTGTTCGAGTTCTCCGAGAAGAACGCCCGCGAGGTGATGACGCCGCGCACGGCGATCGTGGCGATCGACGCCGAGTCGACGCTGGACGAGACGCTTGCCATCGTGGAAGAGGCCGGCTTCTCGCGCTATCCCGTCTTCGAGGAGTCGCTGGACAACGTCATCGGGATGGTGCACGCCAAGGACCTGCTCCCGGTGCTGCGCCACCGGCCGGCCACGTTCTCCATGGCCAGCGTGCTGCGCGACGTGCACGCGGTGCCTGGTTCGCGCGAGGTGGAGGAGGTGCTGGCCGACTTCAAGCGCCTGAAGGAGCACATGGCCATCGTGCTCGACGAGTACGGCGGCACGGCCGGGCTGGTGACCATGGAAGACCTGCTCGAGGAGCTGGTGGGCGAGATCCTCGACGAGCACGACGAGGGCGCGGCCGTCGCGCAGCGCGGGGCCCCCGGCGAGACGCTGGTGGCGGGCCAGGCGGAGATCGGTGACGTGAACGAGCAGCACGGGCTGCACGTGCCGGACGACGACTACACGACCGTGGGCGGGTTCGTCTTCGGCCTGCTCGGCCGGCTGCCGGCGGTTGGCGACCGGGTGAGCGGCGGCGGTGCGACGTGGACCGTGCGCGAGATGGACGGACGGCGGATCGCGATGCTCGAAATGACGCGAGAATAGAGATCCTGCCCCGCCGCAGGTCTCGTGGTTCTTTCAACACGGTGCGGCGCGGAGATGCATTCGTGTTCTTTCAACACGGAGCCACGGAGAACCACGGAGATCGCGGAGACTGCCACTGCTGGGGGAACAGCGCGCGCCACGCAAGACACTGCGTGGCGCGCTGTCGTTAACCCAGGAAGTGGCCGTTGCCGTCTCCGTGATCTCCGCGCTCCTCCGTGGCTCCGTGTTGAAAGAAAACGAAACCGTCAGTGCCCGGCGCCGTCAGTGCCCCGCGAGCCGAGCCGCTAGCAGGATGGCCTCGATCATCGACGACGCGTCGGCCTTGCCCTGCCCGGCGATGTCCAGCGCCGTGCCGTGGTCGGGCGACGTGCGCGGGAACGGCAGGCCCAGCGTGACGTTCACCGCCGAGCCGAACGACGCCACCTTGATGGCCGTCATCCCCACATCATGGTACGGCGCAATGACCGCGTCGAACTCGCCGCGCATGGCGCGCACGAACACGGTGTCGGCCGGGAACGGCCCGAGCAGTCCGTTCGCCCGCGCCGCCGGCGCCAGCAGCGCGTCATCCTCGCCGCCAAAGCGGCCGCCGTCGCCGGCATGGGGATTGAGCGCGCAGAGCGCGATGCGCGGCTCGGCGATGCCGAACGCGGCGCGCAGGCCGTCGCGCGTCACGCGCGCCGTTCGCGCGATGACCTCCGCCGTCAGCAGCCGCGGCACGTCGCGCAGCGGCACATGCGTGGTGGCGAGCACCACCCGCAGCCGGTCGCTCGCCAGCATCATGGCCACGTCGCGGCCGGTGAGCGCGGCCAGCATCTCGGTGTGCCCGGGATAGTCGTAGCCGCCGGCGAGCAGGGCATGCTTGTCGATGGGCGCCGTCACCATGCCCTGCGCCTCGCCGGCCTGGCACAGCGCCACGGCGCGCGCAATCGCCTTGCCGGCCAGGCGCCCGGCGTTGGCCTCGCTCTGCCGCGCATGCCATTCACCCACCGGCTCGTCCGCCGGGCACTCCAGGCCCGCGGGACCAACCACCACCCAACGGCAAGCGCCCGCCACCCGGGGGTCGGCGAGCGCCTTGCGCACGATCTCCGCGCCGATGCCGCGCGGGTCGCCCAGCGTGATGGCGAGGCGCGGCGGCGTCACATCCGGATGGACACGTAGAGTTCCTTGCGCAGCTGGTCGAGGATGCGGCGCGCCGTTTTCTCCTGCGAGAGCTGCGACCGGATGCGGTCGCGCACGTCCGAGATCTTCATCTCGCCCCCCTCCTCCGCGGAGGTGAGCTGCAGGATCACGATCTTGCTGAGCCCGTTCTGCGGGTTGGGAATCGAGAACGGCCCGGCGAAGTCGCCGGCCTTCTTGTCCTTGATCGCCTCGCGATACTCGGGCGGCAGCGAGTCGCGCGGCACCGGGTCGGCCATCAGGCGCAGCTCGGCGTCGTCGTGGTGCTTGGTGACGAGGGAGTCGTACGACGCCCCGCGCTTCCACGCCGCGAGCGTGGAGTCGGCCTCGACGCGCGCCCGTGCCACATCGGCGGAGTCGATGTTCCAGCGCAGCAGGATGTGCCGCGCCTTCACCTCGGCCGGCCGCACCCGGTCCACGCGGATGATGTGCGCGCCGAACACGGTCTCGACGATGGGGCTGATGACGTTCGGGTTGAGGGCGAACATCATCTGGTCGAACGCCGGCACCATCTGCCCGCGCCGCGCCCAGCCAAGGTCGCCACCCAGGTCCTTCGAGGACGGATCCTGCGACTCGCGCTTGGCAACGGTCTCGAAGTCCGCGCCCCGCACGATCTCGGCGCGCAGCGAATCCATCTTGGCGAGCGTCGCCTTGCGGCTGGCCTCGCTCGGCTTCGGGCTGATGATGATCTGCCGGAACGTGACCGTGGCCGGGCGCTGCGGCAGGCGGTCCTTGGCCTTGGCGAACGCCTCGGTGATCTCGGCCTCGGAGATGGCGACCGACGGCATGCGTCCCTTGGCCTTCAGCGAGTCGATGGCGCGCTGCTGGTAGAGGTCGCGCTTGGCCTTGTCCACGCGGATGCGGCGCAGCTCGTCAATGTTGCCGAACCCTTCGGCCTTGAGGGCGTCACGGTACTCCTGCTCGGTCTTGAACTGGTCGCGGATGCGCTTCATGTCGCCCTCGACCTGCGCCAGCACCTCGGCGTCCGAGACCTCGATCTTGTAGGTCTTGGCCGTGGCGATCAGGACTTCCTGGTCCACGAGGTCGCTGATCACGCCGCGGGCGTAGGCGACGAACGCCGCCGAGTCCTCGGGAATCTGCGCGCCCTGCTGGCGCTGGTAGTTCATCAGCTCCTGCACCTCGCTCCACATGATGGGCTTGGTGCCGACCACCGCAACCACGCGGTCTACGGGGATCTCACGCGGCGCGGCGGCCGCCGGCACCTGCTGGCCGAGGGCCGGCAGGGCGACGACGGCGCACAGCCACGCCGCGCGGGAGAGGAGGCGAAGGTTCACTTACGGCTTCTTGGCGGGTTCCGCCGGCTTGGGCGCCGGCGCGGCGGGAGCGGCCGGTGCGGCGCCGGGCATCGGCACCGCCGAGGCCGGCTGCTGCGCGGCGCGCGTCGAGTCGGCCACCTGGCGGATCTTCGTGGCGCGTTCGAGCGCGCGCTCGATGCCGGCCGCCACCACGCGCGACTCGTACTTGTTGCGCAGGGCGGTCGCTACCGGCTCGGGAACATTGACGAACTGGGCCTTCTCGGCGAGCAGCAGGTCGAAGTACGCGTCGATGCGCGACGCCGCGAGGCGCTCGCGCTCCGACGAGGTCTTGGCCGAGTCCTTCAGGAAGAACGGCGACACCTTGAGCTCCGACATCGCCCCGGCCACCTGGCCGTAGAAGGCGTTGCGGATGTTGGCCAGCGAGGCGCTGTCCGGCGCGATCTTCGCGCTGTCGGCGGCGTGCAGCACCAGCTCGTTGCGCGCAATCTGCTTGAGGAAGTACGGGATGGCCGTGTCCGGCGCCTGCGCCAGCTGCTCGCGGATGCGGGCCTGCGGCGGCATCGCCGCCATCCACTGCACCAGGCGGGCGGCCGTGAGGCTGCCGCCCTTCCACGACACGAGCGTCGCCTTGTCGTCGCGGTGCGCGTCAACGTCCTGCGCGACGGCCTTCACCGCCTTCGACGCGCCCGCCTTGACCTCGACGTCCGCGCCCTTCTCGAGGGCGCCGATGAAGGCGCTCTCGGCCTTCTGCGTGGCCACCTGGCCGTAGGCCTGGGCGAACTCCTTGGCGACTTCGTCGTACGTCTGGCGCTTGATCAGGTGGAACCCGAACTGCGTCTCGACGATGCCCGACACCTCACCCGGCTTGAGCGCCTTCACGGCGGCCTCGAACTCGGGGACCATCGCCCCCGGCGGGAAGACGCCGAGCGCGCCGCCGTTGGCCTTGGAGCCATCCTGCGACTTGGCCTTGGCGACGTCGGCGAAGTTGGCGGGCGTCACGGTGCGGCGAATCTTCTCGAGCTCGGCGCGCACCGAGTCGCGCGACTTCGGGCTCGAGCCCTCGCGGGGCGACATCAGCAGGATGTGGCGCGCGGCGTACATGTCGCCGGCGGCGTACTTGGCGGGGAGCGAGGCGGTGTCAACCTTGGCCCAGTCCTTGGAGATGCGCTCGTAGAACGCCTTCGACTTCTCCTGCGCGACCATCGACCACATGGCGGCGTCGGCCACCTTCGCGTCGCGCAGCGTATCGTCGTGCGCGCCGGCGTAGCCGAGCAGCTGGTACGAGATCCAGATCTCGGCGACGGCGTTGGCCACGTCCTTGCGCAGCGGGACCTTCGCGTTGCCCAGCAGGTCGGCGAGACGGGTGACCGACAGCTCCTGCGTGCCGGCGCGCGCCACCACGTCGACATGGGCGGTGAGCGCCTCCTTGAAGCCATCGCAGGCGGCGATGCCAAGGGTGGCGACCAGGGAGGTGGCGAGGATGACGTTGCGCTTCATCGAATGATGGGAAGGCGGGCATTGGCCAGCCATCCGGCGAAGGCGCCGGAGACCAGCCGTCCCGTAATTGATGTTCTACTTCGGGTCGGACCCAATTGTTCGCAGCGCGCGCACGAGCCCCTCGAGGATCGAGGCAGCACCCAAGCGCGTCAGCTTCAACGACAAGGGCTGCACTCGCCGGACATCCACCTGGAACTGGACGTCCCGGAAGGCGGTGGCCAGGGGCTTCATGCGCGGCAGCGCATCGGCCCTGAAGTTAACACGCGCCTCCCCGCCGCGCACCAGGATCCCCTCGATTCCCAGCTGCCCGCCGACGAGCCGGAGCGTGGCGGAGCCCAGGTAGGCCTCGGCCGGCGCCGGGAGCGGCCCGAACCGGTCGCGCACCTCGAGCCGCATGGCCTCGATGACGTCCACCGAATGGGCGCTCGCCAGCCGCCGGTACAGGTCGAGCTTGGCGTCGGGCGAGGCGATGAAGTCGTCGGGGAGGAAGCACGGGGCGTCCATGCTGACGTCGGCCGGCGGGGGGGGCGGTGCCGACGCCCCGCGCTGCACGCGCTGCACCGTCTCCTCGAGCATCCGCAGGTACAGGTCGAAGCCCACGGCGTGCACGAAGCCCGATTGCTCGGGGCCCAGCAGGTTGCCGGCGCCGCGCAGCTCGAGGTCCTTGAGCGCCACATGGTAGCCGGCGCCCAGCTCGGTGTGGTGCTCCAGCACCTTCAGGCGGCGCTCGGCGTCGAGATCCACCTGCGTGTCGGGCACCAGCAGGTAGCAGTACGCGCGCCGGTGCGAGCGCCCCACCCGCCCGCGGAGCTGGTAGAGCTGGGCCAGGCCAAAACGGTCGGCGCGGCTCACGAACATCGTGTTGGCGTTGGGCACGTCGAGCCCGCTCTCGACGATCATCGTGCTCACCAGCACGTCCACGTCGCCGTTCACGAACTGTGCCATCACGTGCTCGAGGTCGCGCTCCCGCATCTGGCCGTGCCCCACGGCCACGCGCGCCCTCGGCATGAGGCGGCGCAGGTGGTCGGCCACCGCCTCGATGGTCTCGATGCGGTTGTGCACCACGAAGACCTGCCCGCCGCGGTCGAGCTCGCGGGCAATGCCCTCCTCGAGCAGGCCGTCGTCCCACGGCTCGACGAACGTGAGCACCGGCGACCGGTCGCGCGGCGGCGTCTGCATCAGCGTCAGGTCGCGCAGCCCGGCCAGCGCCTGGTGCAGCGTGCGCGGGATCGGCGTCGCGGTGAGCGTCAGCACGTCGGTCTCGAGCCGCACCTGCTTGAGCCGCTCCTTGTGCTTCACCCCGAACCGGTGCTCCTCGTCCACGATCATCAGGCCGAGCTGCCGGAAATCGACGTCGGGCGACAGCAGGCGGTGCGTGCCGATGACGATGTCCACCGTGCCGGCCTTCAGCTCCACCAGCTCCGCCTTCTGCGCCTTCGCGCTCTGGAAGCGCGAGAGCACCGCCACCTTCACCGGGAAGTCGGCCAGCCGCTCGCCGAAGGTGCGCGCGTGCTGCTCGGCCAGGATCGTCGTCGGCACGAGCACGGCCACCTGCCGCCCGCTCTGCACCGCCTTGAACGCCGCGCGCACCGCGATCTCGGTCTTGCCGTAGCCGACGTCGCCCACGAGCAGGCGGTCCATGGGGCGCTCGGCTTCCATGTCGCGCTTCACGTCCTGCGTGGCGCGCAGCTGGTCGGGCGTGTCCTCGAACAGGAACGAGCTCTCGAGCTGCTTCTGCCATGCCCCGTCCGGGTGATGCGGCGGACGATGGGCAATCTGCCGCCGGGCATACAGGTCGAGCAGTTCGTGCGTCATCTCGTGGATCGCGGCGCGCGTCTTGTCGCGCTGCTGCGCCCACTTCTTGCCGCCCAGCCGGTGGAGCCGCGGCGGCGGCGCGTCCTCGGAGAAATCCGTGGCGTGGCGGAACCGCTCCACCTGGTCGATGCGGTAGAGCGGGACGTTGAGCCGGTCGCCCCCCTCGTACTCGATGACGATCACCTCGATCGTGCTCTCGCCGACGAAGATCGTCTCCATGCCGCGGTAGATGCCGACGCCGTGCTCCAGGTGCACCACGAAGTCGCCGGGCTTGAGCGCGCCCACCAGCTCGAGCGCCGTTCCCGCCGCGTACTTGCGGGTGCGACGGATGCGCCGGTCGCGCCGGAAGATCTCGTGGTCGGTGAGCACGCGCAGGCCGTCGGGGTGCCCGCGCGGCGGCATCACGAAGCCACCGCCCAGCACGCCGATGGTCAGCGCCGGCAGCGCCTCGCGCCCGTGCACGCTCAGCAGCTCCTCGAGCCGCTCCGCCTGGCCGCTGTTGTCGCAGAGGATCACCGTCGGCGTGCCGTCGGCCACCACCGCGCGCAGCTTGGCCATGTCGCGCTCGATGGGCTCGGGCGCCCGCAGCGGGAACAGCACGCCCGCGTCGCCCTCGACGTCCGGCACGATGGCCAGCGTGGAGAACGCCCGCAGGGCGGCGGCGGCGACCTCGGGCGGCTGCAGCAGCTCGTCGCGCGCCGCCGCATCCTCGCCTCGCCGGCGGGCGAGTTCGAGGTGGTGCGCCGCCTCGTCCCACGTGCGCCGCAGCTCGGGCTCCACGTGCACGCCCTCGGGCACGATGACAAGGGAATCAGGCGGCCACAGCGCACTCAGCGTCGTCCGCGCCGACGCCCGGCGTCGCGGCGCGTCGTCCGCCGGCTCGGCGGCGGCGTCCGCGGAGTCCTGCGCCTCGCGCGGCGTCGGTGCGTCGTCGTCGGCACGCGGCACGGCGTCCACCGGCAGCACCACCACGCGCTCGATGGCGCGCGTCGTCCGCTGCGACGAAAGGTCGAACTCGCGCACCTCCACCAGCTCGTCGCCCCAGAACTCGAGGCGCACCGGCGCCGGCATGCCGAAGCCGTACACATCCACGATGCCGCCGCGCACCGAGAACTGCGCCACGTCCTCCACCATCCCCACCCGCTCGAACCCGATCCCCCCGAGGTGGCCGGCCAGGTCCTCCAGCCGCCATGTCGCGCCGCGCCGAAGCTCGAGCCGCGTCTCCTCCAGGGCCTGCGGCAGCCGCGTGCGCTCCTGCGTGGCGCGCACCGTGGTGACGAGCACCCGCACGCCGCCGCGGCTCAGCCGTTCGAGCGTCTCGACGCGCTCGCCCGCCACCTCGGCGTGCGGCTCGACCTCGCCGAAGCCTTCGCGCGAGGGATACAGCGCGACATATCCCTCGCCGAGGATCGCTTCGAGGTCGGCGAGCCACCGTTCGGCATCGGGCACCTGGTCGGCCACCACGACGTGCAGCCGGTTTGGCGCCTCCATGGCGAGCGCGGCGACCAGCAGTGCGTCCCCAGATCCGGCGAGCCCCGCCACCGGCAGCAGGGCGCCGGGGTGCGGCGCGCGGCTGCGCAGCGCCTGGAACTGCGGCAGGGCGGCGAATCGCTCGAGGAGCAGCGGCAGCGGCATCGTCAGGCCGCGCCCGCGTCGTCGCGGCGCGACACCCACGTCTCGGCCGCCATCAGCAGGAGCGCACCGACCAGCAGGCCAGCGAGCACGGGTCGCGGCGACGTGTCGGACCAGGCGCGGGCCGCCAGCCGTGACGGATCACCCACGCCGGCCGCGTCACGCCCGGCGAATCGCCCAGCCACGGCCGCGGCGCTCACGCGGTCGAGCACCGACTCCTCGCTCTCGGGCGCCACCACCACCGCGCCCGCCCGCTCGGCACCGCGGCGCAGAAAATGCACGCCGGTGACCGCGGGCGCCCGGAACCGCGCACCCTGCAGCTCGTGCACGGTGCCGTCCGGTGCCTCGAGTCCGGTGGCCCACGACGGGCGTTCCACCCACGCCAGCGGCGCCGCGTCGATGATCGGCCCCGCGTCTGACGCCAGGCGGCGCGCGATGGTGCGATCGAGCCATGGCAGGAACGACGCCCGCAACGGCAGGTCCGTGTCGGCCGGATCGAGCGCAAACGACGTGAGCACCCACCCCGCCCCGGCGACGACGGCCGGCTCGGCGCCGGCCCGCACGAGCGTGTCGGTGGGCGCGTCCCCCTGATGCACGAGTCCGTAGAACCGCTGGGCCGTGGCGCCGTCGAGGCCGTCGCCGCGCAGCGGCACCGGTCCGGCGCGGCGCTCGGCGAACCGCCACGGGATCCGCACGCGCTCGAGCGCCCGGTTGGCAAGGGCGACGCGCACCGGGTCCGCCGGCGCGGTGACCAGCGCGGGCAGCGCGGTGAGATTCTCCGCGCTCGTGAGCGCCACGCCGCCGCCCTCGCGCACGCGCCCGTCGGCGGCGAGCGACGCAATGGCCGTGCGGGCGAACGCGCCGGCCGCGGCGTCGGCGTGGGCGGCTGGCGCCGCGCCCACGTGCAGGGCGAACGGCCGCACGTCGTCGGCGCGCAGCTCGTCGGGTGGCAGTTCCACCACGCCGGCCGTCCAGCCGTGCGCGGACGGGGCGGCGGCCGCCTCAATGGTTCCGCCGCCCGCCACGGTGCCGCGGGCGAGCGTGGTGGTGCCGAGGGCAGCGCGCCAGGTGACGCTCGACCGCGACAGCACCGTGGCGCGCAGCACGCCGCGCGGCGCCCAGTGCGGCGGGTCGGTGACGACGCGCGTCACCGCGCGGTTCGCCGGCGCTGCCGTGGACGGGGCGTAGACGAGCACCGGGGTCGAGGGGGCGGCGAGCTGCGCCGGCCACGCACTCGACTGGCCGTCGGTGATCACCACCACCCGTGCCGACGGCAGTGCCGCCCCGCTGGCCAGCGCGGCCGCCGTGCGCGTGGCGGCGGCGAGATCGCCCGCCCCGGCGAGCGGCTGCGCGCGATCCACCGCCGCACCGACGGCCGCCGCCGAGCCGCCCGTTACTGCGCCGTCTGCGGTGACCAGCCAGACCCGGTCGCTGGCCCGCGCCCGGGCCAGCACCCCGTGCGCCACCTCCTGCAGGCCAGCAAGCACCGGGCGTCCGTCCACCACGGCCCCCGTGCTCATCGAGTTGTCGAGCATCACCGCCAGCGCCGTCGGCCCGTGCCCCGTCACGCCGAGGCGCGCGAGCGGTCGTGCGGCGGCGAGCGCGACCATCAGCACCATGGCCACGCGCAGCAGCATGAGCAGCACGTTGCGCACCTTGAGCTCGCGCGCATGCTCCTGCTCGGCGCGCAGCAGGTAGCGCACGGCCGGGAATTCGATGCGCATCTCCACCTTGCGGCGGCGCAGGTGCAGCCAGAGCGGCACCGCCGCGGCCAGGCCGAGCAGCAGCGCGAACGGGGCGAGCAGGCTCACGGGAGGCGCTGGCGCGAGAGGAAGGCGCGGCGCACCGGCACCACGAAGGGCGCGTCGGTGAAGATCGGCTCGTACGACGCCCCGGCGCCGGCGAGGCGCGACCGCCACTCGTCGATCGCCTCGGTGACCGTGGCGCGGTACGCAGCGCGCACGTCGCCCACCGAGGCCTCGACCTCGGCGCCCGTCTCCGGGTCCACGAAGACCAGCTCCGCGCCCGGGACGCTGAGGTCGCGCTCCGCCGGGTCGAGCAGGTGCAGCACGGTGACCTGGTGGCCAGCACCGCGCAGGGCCTGCACGGCCTCCACCGTCTCGGCGGCGTCGAGCAGCAGGTCCGAGACGACGATGACCATGCCGGGACGCGGCACCAGCCGCGC
>Ga0334722_10006310_pt1 | contig 11774 bp, 7 predicted proteins | sample C3_bottom_MG_FD_207210 | JGI IMG/M metagenome (GOLD analysis project Ga0334722, IMG submission 207210) | Sediment microbial communities from Yellowstone Lake, YNP, Wyoming, USA - C3_bottom | ecosystem: Environmental > Aquatic > Freshwater > Lake > Sediment | place: USA: Wyoming | collected...
ATACCGCAGACGATCCCTGTTGCCGTGCCGGCAGCCAATGCGTAGATTGCCCGCTGCTCCGCATGGTATTTCAGCGTGTAGTAAAGGCTCATGAGATAAAACAGGGCAACAATGATGTCGATGTAATTGGATCCGGCCTGCATGAGCACAACCGGGCACAACGCATACAGCAGGGAGATGAAGAAGGCGTCTTTGTCCGGTACGTCCATGAACCGCGCCAGCTCGCGGATCAGCACCACCGAAATCAGTACGAACGGAATATTCGCGGCATCCAGCATCCGCGTGTCGCGTGAAAAAATGGCTGCCCAGAGGTACAGCAGTTCCGCATTCTGGGGAAACGCAAAATGAAAGCGGATTTCGACCGGCAACATACTGATTGTGTGTGTCTGGAGGTAGTGAAAAATGGGGGGTAGATGATAATACAGGTCGTCTACGCCACGAATCGGCAGATGATATGCCGCAAGCAATACCCAGAGATAGGCCGGTACGACCAGCAAGAGTAGCAGCGTGTATGCCAACCCTGGATACCTGGCCAGGCAACCGGCGAGATAGTTCCTGTCGGCTCGGATTGTCTCGGTCAGGCAATCGTTTATTTTGCGATATGCGGAGCAGATTACGGTCACTGATAGCGCAAAATTGAGGCCCAGCAGAGAACCGGCATAAAGCCATCCTGCAAGCCCGAGCAACAGGACCGTCCCGATGATTTGGGCGGTGGCGAAGAGTGATGACACGAGAATTTTTTGCGGAATGACGAAGTCAGCCTGACAGGCCGATATCAGCAGATACCAGGAGAAACAGATCACTATGGTCACTACCAGGCAGATCATCATTGAGCGTATTCCCCGGACTTCAGGCCTCTGATGGAGGCGCTTCCAAACATCCATTCCGTTGCAACGACTCTGCTCTCGGGTAAATAATACCACGGAGCCGACGCGACACCTGGCATTTGAGCAACGAGAATCTGTCAGATTCTCTTGAGTTTATGTGTCAATACGACTATATTTTTAATCCGGCCTTTCGTCTGCCTCTCGCGAACCTGAGTGCCACAGCTCATACCAAACCATTCCACATCGGCAGGTTGAATTTTCATGCTCCTCATGATCGACAACTACGACTCCTTCACCTTCAACATCGTCCAGTACTTCGGGCAGCTGGGCGAAGAAGTGCAGGTATTCCGCAACGACCGCATCACCATCGACGAGATCGCGGCGCTGCACCCGGCCCGCCTGGTTATCTCGCCCGGCCCCTGCTCGCCGGAAGAAGCCGGCATCTCGGTGGCAGCCATCCGTCATTTTGCCGGCACGGTGCCCATATTGGGAGTCTGCCTCGGGCACCAGGCGATCGGCGCCGCTTTCGGCGGCACCGTAGTACGCAGCGTTTCGCTCATGCACGGCAAAACCTCCCCCATTCACCACGACGGCCGGGAGCTGTTCGCCGGCCTGCCCAACCCGTTCCAGGCCACCCGCTATCATTCTCTGGTGGTCGAGAGGACGTCACTGCCGGAATGCCTCGAAGTCACCGCATGGGTCGACAATGGGGAAATCATGGGCATGAGCCACAAGGAGCTGCCGGTATGGGGCGTCCAATTCCACCCCGAGTCGATTCTTACCGAGGGGGGCATGGATATCCTCAGGAATTTTCTCACCGTCAGCGCTTAGGCACCTCACCTAGATACGACACAAGGCCGCCCCTCGTCATGGAAGGCGGCCTTGTGTCGTTCTGCCGAAACAACAAGCTTACTTGATGCCCTTTTTGTTCATGACCGGTCCGTACTGCTTGTCCATACCCTGAATATGGTTCACCAGCCAGTTTTTGAGGAACGTCATCACCTCCTGGCCCAGGGCCGTGCCGGCGTGATACTTGATTTGAATCTCCTTCACCTGGCTGATCAGGGCCTCATGGGCCCGTTTCTGATCCTCGAAGCCGGCAAAGCCCGCATCCTGCATCAGGCGCTCCTCATGGGCAAAATGGGTCCTCGTGTAGTCCACCAGTTCATCCAGGATCGAACCGATCGCTTCCTTGCTGCGGCCGGAACGCATGGCAGCGTAAAGATTGTTGATGATGTCGATCAGACGCTGATGCTCCCGGTCCATGCCATCGACGCCGACGCTGTAGCTCCTGCTCCAGACGATCAGCTTGCCCGTTTCTGACAGCTTGAACTGCCCCACCACCCGCTGCAGTTCGGCGGCAAGCCGCGACAGATGCTCTGCCGCTGTCGCCGTCCGCCTGGCCCCTTCCACGGTATTCTGGGCCACGTCGGTGATCTGGTGAATGTTGCTGCTGATCTCGCTGGTGGTGGCGGTCTGCTCCTCTGCGGCCGTTGCGATCTGCTGGACCTGGAGATTGACGGCATTGATCTCGTCCTGGATCCGCTCCAGCGCCTCTCCCGATCGAGCAGCCTCCTCGGTACCCTGTTCGACTTCTGCCACCCCCTCCTCCATGGCCATGACAGCGGATTTGGTCTCGCCCTGGATTGCCTTGATCATCAGCCCGATTTCTCTCGTTGCCTTGGTGGTCCGTTCGGCCAGCGCCCGAACCTCGTCGGCCACGACGGCGAAGCCGCGCCCCTGTTCACCGGCACGCGCCGCCTCGATGGCAGCGTTCAAGGCCAACAGATTGGTCTGATCGGCAATGTCCTCGATGGTACCGACAATGGCACCGATCTCGTCGGAGCGTTTGCCCAGGGCCTCGACCGTAGTCGCCGACGACTGTACCCGCTCGGCAATGCGATGCATGACGGCAATCGACTTCTCCACCACGGCGGCGCCATGCTCCGCTGCCTTATTCGCGCGTTGGGCGCTCTCGGCTGCCATCTGGCAGTTCTGGGCGATGTCGCCCGAGGTGGCCGACATCTCCTCGCTGGCCGTAGCCACGGTTATGGCCTGGGCAGCAACCTCTTCGGCACCGTTGGCCATCTGGCCGGCATTGACCTGCATCTCGTTCGACGAGTTCGAGATCTGGGCCGATGAATCCGCCAGCGTGCCGATCATTTCACGCAGGCTGTTGACCATCTTTTCAAAAGACTGGGCCAACTGGCCGGTTTCGTCTCGGGAATCAACATCCACAACCACCCCGAGGTCGCCGGTGGCCACCTGTTCCGCATCGCTACCCAACCGCCTGAGCGGCACACTGATGGCCCGAGAGGTCAGGAGTCCCAGGCCAATGCCGATGCAGAGACCGAAGACCAGCAACGCAACGACCCAAAGCTGCGCCATTGACGTTGCCGCATGAACGCGTTTGAGGCCTTCATCGGCCTCTTTCTGGTTTTGGGCCTGCAGATCGCCCAGAATCTGATTGGCCTGATCATACAGTTTCTTCCCTTCGCCCCTGGTAACCGCCTGCGCCTCGTCCTGCTTTCCCTCCCTGATCAACGCCAGGGCTTTCTGGGCTGAAGTGATGTAGGACTGCCATGCGCTGTCAAAAACCGTGATCTGCTTTTTATCTGCCTCAGACAGCCGGAGTTTTGCATAGGAATCCCTGATCACCTTCAGTTCCTCCTGCATTTTCCCCATTCGATCGAAATACTTCTTGAATTCGGCCTCCGTGTTATTAAGGTAGAACTGAAGCTCCGAACGCCGGTATGTATCAACGAAATTCCTCATTTTAGCCAACGCCGCGACACTCGGCATGAGGTTCGACCCGATTTCATCTGCGGTCGCCGACACACCTGACAGCTTAGCCAGCGAGACCACACCCACCATGGCTGATATGATCGTTATGACAACGATGGTACTGAAAATCTTGGCGCCAATGTTCAGGTTCTTAAACATCCGACTTCCTCCAATGCTCGTTCAGAATATGATATTTTAAAAGTTTAACGGGAAAATGAATCTGGTCAAGCAGGTACCGGCGTATCATTTGAAGCAGAAAGGATCCTTGTCGGACAACGGTCGGAGGCCCAGACTGGCGGTCACGGCCGGGCAGCCGCGACAGACGGCGTTCAAAGAGCAGCCGTCGCAGGCGCTGCTGCCGCGCCGGTAGCGCGCAGCGGCATCGGAGGCATAGACCGCTTCCAGACTCTGGTCGATGATTGATCCGATGTATGAGGGAAATTTGCGACAGGCATGCACCTCCCCATCGGAGAGGATCGAAACGAAGTTGAAGGCGGCGCCGCAGCCATGGCCGGCACAGCCGCCGAACAGCCCGCTCTGGTCGGCCTCGAAAATGGTATTGAGCAGGCTTTCCTTGAGGGTCAGTACGGGGTAGTGTTCCAAAGCGGCGGCATAGCGCTCCAGGAAAAGACGGTACTCCGCAGGCCCGGGCAGTTCCAGAGCCGCTCCCTCGCCGAACAAAGCCAAGCGGTTGAAGGTCAGCCCGCCGGTGACCCCTTCCAACGCTTTCGCCAGGGGAAGTACCTGATCCATGTTATGACGGGTCAAGGTCAGCATGACCATGTTCGGCACGCCCAGCCGGGTCAGCTCATGCAGAAAATCGACCGTGCGCCGGAAATTGCCCTGCCCCCTGATCCGGTCGTTATGTTCCTCCAACCCCTCCAGGCTCACCTGATAGTAGACCGGCATGCGGACGTCAATCAGCCGCTGGACCTGGTCGATTTCCACCGCATTGCCCAGGATGGCGATCATGAAGTCGTACTCTGCAGCTGCCCGGTAGAGTTCGAAGAAACGGGGATAGAGCAGCGGATTGCCGCCGGAGAAGGAAACTTGGCCGCGAATGAAACGGCTGCAGCAAAAACTGCGCAGTTCGTCGAGCAGTGTCAGCGCACGCTCGAAGGGAAAATCACTGCGCCGGCTGCGGTCATAGCAGTGCCGGCAGTGCAGGTCGCAGGTCTGGGTAAGGTGCCACTGCAGGGTAAAAACATTGGCTGACATGAACCGCTCGATCTGCGGGTCAGCGGGAAATGTCGGCTCCCGACGCAAACCTGACGACGGTGAAAGAATCAGGCCATCCCTAAGTGCCGCACGCAGTACAGCATCCAGGGTACCGACCGGCACGCTCGCCTCCCGGGCGGCACTCGGGAGATCGGCATCTTCGGCCACCAGCTTGATGGCCAGCAAATCACCGGACTGCGCCGCGCGGGTCCACAAGCGACCTGAATCCCCGATACGCCAGGTCATGACTATCCCGTCACCGGGCTCCGGCATTTCCGCCGGGAGCCGGTCGTCACAATCGAAAAACAGGGGCAGACCGCTGTAACGGACCGGGGTAAGCTGGAGTGAAGGATTGAGGGTATAGCTGTCGCTGGGAAGGGGAAATTCCCGGGATGCTGCAGCCGTGCACCGTGCCAGTTCGATGCGGGCGAGCCCGGGAAGAAACGGCGGAATTCCGGGCCCGCCCTGCTGCTCAATGACATCCGGAAAGCTGTCTGCTGATGTACCGGGGCCAGCCGTGAGCCGCCGCCAGACCGCAGGGGCCAGCAGTGACCGACAACGTGGAAATACTTCGGCCAGAGTGCTCATGTAACGATGATAGCGGACATCGTAGCTATGGTCAATCCGCCTTCCGGAAAAGTGTGTAGCGCGACCGCGCTACTTCTTGGAGCCCCCGCCTCAACCACTCGAGCCGGGTTTCTCTGCAGGCTTCTCGCCTTCTTTCTGATCCTTGGCGGCTTCCTTCTTGTTCTTGTTCTTCTTGTCCTTTTTCTTGTCCTTCTTGGCATCCTTCTTCTCGGCCTTCTCCGGTGCCGTTCCGGTCACCTCGGCCTTGTCCTTGGGGGCGCTCCCGGCGCCCGCTCCACCGCCTCAACCGCTCTGGGCCGCCTGAGCAGGAACCGCAAGAGCTACACCCGCCACCAGACTGGCGATACCCAAACCTGCCACGAGACCCTTGATCTGTTCCTTGTCCATGATGTTGTCACCACCTTTCCTGACAGAATTGATTACAAACTTTATTGATTTTACCAATTGATCTACATTTTTCAATTGCAACAATCGATTTATGCTTTCGTTCCCTCATCAGTTGAATTATCGGTGCCAATGATGGTATGGTACGTTTTTATTTCGCTCCGGCACGGACAGAGCAACCAGACCATCGAAGGATCAACGGATGACCACAGAACTTGCCAAGGGGTACGAGCCCCACGACGTAGAGAAAAAATGGTATGCCGAGTGGGAGGGCAAGGGTTACTTCCATGCCGCTGCCACCTCTGACAAGAAGCCATATGCCATCGTCATCCCCCCGCCCAACGTTACCGGCGCCCTGCACATGGGGCACGCCCTCAACAACACCCTCCAGGACATTCTCTGCCGCTGGAAGCGGATGCAGGGGCACAACGTCCTCTGGATGCCGGGCACCGACCACGCCGGCATCGCCACCCAGAACGTGGTGGAGCGCCAGCTGGCCGCCGAGAAAAAGGATCGCCACGAACTGGGACGCGAGGCCTTCATCGAGCGGGTCTGGCAGTGGAAAACCGAATCCGGCGGACAGATCATCGGCCAGCTGAAGCGCCTGGGCGCCTCGTGCGACTGGGAGCGGGAACGCTTCACCATGGACGAGGGGCTGTCCAAGGCGGTACGCACCGTCTTCGTCAAGCTGTACCAGGATGGCCTGATCTACCGCGACAACCGCCTGATCAACTGGTGTCCCCGCTGCCACACCGCCCTCTCCGACATCGAGGTGGAGCACGAGGACAAGAAGGGGCACCTGTGGCACATCCGCTACCCGGTGGCCAATGATCCGGGCAGGTTTGTGGTGGTAGCCACCACCCGCCCCGAGACCATGCTGGGCGACACCGCCGTGGCGGTGCACCCGGAGGATGAACGATACCAGGCGTTGATCGGCACGACCGTGATCCTGCCGCTGGTCAACCGGGAAATCCCGGTGGTGGCGGACGAGTATGTGGACCGCGAGTTCGGCACCGGCGTGGTCAAAATCACCCCGGCCCATGACTTCAACGACTTCGAGGTGGGCGCCCGTCACGGTCTGGACAAGATCAACGTCTTCGACGAGTCCGGCATCATCAATGCCGCCGGCCGCCAGTACGAGGGGCTGGACCGTTTCGAGGCGCGCAAGCGCATCGTGGCGGAGCTGGAAGAAGCGGAGCTATTGGAGAAGATCGACGATCACGCCATGTCCGTGGGCGGCTGCTACCGTTGCAAGACCGTGGTGGAGCCGTACCTGTCACTCCAGTGGTACGTCAAGGTCGGGCCGCTGGCAGAACGGGCGCTTCAGGCGGTGAAGGACGGCCGCACCCGCATCGTGCCGAAGCAGTGGGAAAATACCTACTACGACTGGATGGAGAACATCCGCGACTGGTGCATCTCGCGCCAGATCTGGTGGGGGCACCGCATCCCGGCTTGGTTCTGCGACCACTGCGGCGAAGTCACGGTAGCCATGGACGACCCGACCAAGTGCGCGAAATGCGGGAGCGACGAGATCCGCCAGGAGACCGACGTGCTGGACACCTGGTTCTCCTCGGCGCTGTGGCCCTTCTCCACCATGGGATGGCCGGAGCCGACCGCGGAATTGAAGACCTTTTACCCCACCTCATGCCTGATCACCGGCTTCGACATCCTCTTCTTCTGGGTAGCCCGCATGATGATGATGGGTTTGCACTTCATGGACGAAGTGCCCTTCAAGGACGTCTACATCCACGCTCTGGTGCGCGACGCTCAGGGACAGAAGATGTCCAAGTCCAAAGGGAACGTCATCGACCCGCTGACCGTCATCGACCAGTACGGCACCGACGCCTTCCGTTTCACCCTGGCTGCCTTCGCGGCCCAGGGGCGTGACATCAAGCTGGCCGAAGAGCGCATCGCCGGGTACCGCAACTTCTGCAACAAGGTCTGGAACGCGGCCCGCTTCACCCTGATGAACCTGGAGGGGTTCGATCCCGCGGGCGGCAAGCTGGCCGACCTGACCCTGTCCGAAGGGGACAAGTGGATCCTGCACCGCCTCAACGAGACCGTGCGCGACACCAATACCGCCCTGGAGGAGTACCGCTTCAACGAGGCGGCCATGGGGCTGTACCAGTTCACTTGGAGCGAGTTCTGCGACTGGTACCTGGAGCTGTCCAAAAAAGAGCTGTACGGCGCCGATCCGGAACGCAGGCGGACTACCCAGTACGTGCTCTGGCACACCCTGGAGCAGCTCCTGCGCCTGTTGCACCCCTTCATGCCGTTCATCACCGAGGAGATCTGGCAGGCGCTACCGGGGAAAAAGGAAACGCCGAGCATCATGCAGGCCGGCTACCCGGCGCCCTGCGCCGACCGGGAGCATGCTGTTGCCGCCGCGAACATGGAACGGGTCATGGCGGTCATCTCCGGCATCCGCAACATTCGCGGCGAGATGGAGGTCCCCCCTTCCAAGGAAATTGCTGTCATCCTCTCCTGCGGCTCCACAGAGAGCCTTCGGCTGATGAAACACAACGAAGGGTCGATCATCGGCCTGGCCCGCATTTCCGATCTGGCCATCGGCAGCAATATCGCCAAACCGGAGGACGCCTCCATCCAGGTAGCCGGCGACGTGCAGATCTACGTGCCGCTCAAGGGGCTGGTGGACGTGGCTGCCGAAGAGGAGCGACTGCAAAAAGAAATTGGCAAGACAGAGAAAGAGATCGACATGTTCTCCAAAAAGCTGGAGAACCCGAGCTTCGTGGATCGCGCCCCGGCCGACATCGTGGCCAAGGAGCGCCAGAAGCTGGCCGAGGTTACGGACAAGAAGCGCGTGCTGGAAGAAAGCCTGGAGAAGATCAGAAAACTCAAGGGGTAGACCATGTCCCTACGCTACGTTGCCATATTCGCCAAGGTTCACGATCCGCGCTGTCAAAGTGTGGCCGATGAACTGATCGACTGGCTGGAAAAGCGGTGCTGCACACCGCTGGTGGACGCACACCTGGCACACCATCTCGGCTATGGCAACGGCATGTCGACCGATGAGATCCGCGAGCAGGCCGAGCTGGTAGTGGTGCTGGGGGGAGACGGCACCCTGATTTCGGTGGCCCGCCTGATGAGCGGCATAGATGTCCCCATCCTGGGAGTCAATCTGGGCAGCCTCGGCTTCTTGACCGAAACCACCGTGGAGGAAATGTATCCACGACTGGAAAAATGTCTGCAGGGCAATCCCCGCGTATCCGAACGAATGATGCTGGAGGTGACGGTCAACCGCAACGGCAGCGAACTGGAAAAATTCCATGTCCTGAATGATGTGGTCATCAACAAGGGGGCACTCGCCCGCATCGTCGACCTGGAAACCAAGGTCAACCGCCATTTCCTGACCACCTTCAAGGCCGACGGCCTGATCGTCAGCACGCCGACCGGCTCAACCGGCTATTCAATGTCGGCCGGCGGACCGATCATCCATCCGCTCATGAGTTGCATCGCCATCACTCCGATCTGCCCCCACACCCTGACCAACCGGCCGATCGTGGTCACCGACGAGTCGGTGGTTTCCATCACGGTCACCTCATCTTTCGACGAAAAGGTCTACCTGACCCTGGACGGCCAGGTGGGCATCGAATTGACCGAAGGGGATTCGGTCGAAGTCAGGAAGGCGTTCAAGACCACCGCCCTGGTCATGTCCAAGACCCGCGACTATTTCGAGGTGCTGCGCACCAAGCTCAAGTGGGGCGAAAGATAACATTGCCAAATACCTGCCACAGAGACACAGAGGAATCAACAGACCATAACAGGCACGCTTAAGTTGTTACCCTAAGAATATAGGGTGGGTTATTCGGCCTTTCTCCGGGTCTCTGTGTCTCCGTGGCAGATTGTAGATTGAGGATTATTTTGCTGACCGACCTGACCATCAAAAATATCGCCATCATCGATGCGCTGCATATCAGCTTTGCCAGCGGGCTGACCGTGCTGACCGGTGAAACCGGCGCCGGCAAGTCGATCATCATCGACGCGGTCGGCCTGATCCTGGGAGGCCGAGCCTCCACTGACCTGATCCGCACCGGTGAAGAGGAGGCGAGCGTCGAAGCGCTCTTCGACATCTCCGCCCTCCCCGCCCTCGGCAGACAACTGGCCGAATCGGGCATCGACTGCGACACGGAATTGCTGGTCAAGCGATCCATCTCGCGTTCGGGAAAAAACCGCCTGTTCATCAACGGCAGCATGGCCACCCTCAACCAGCTGAGCGAGATAACCCCCCGCCTGATCAACATCTACGGCCAACATGAATCACAGACCCTGCTCAGGCCCGAAAACCATCTGCGGCTCTTGGACAGCTTTGCCGGCCTGGCCGACCGGCGCGAGGAATTCACCGAACTGTACGAGCGGCTGCGCCTTCTGCGCGAACAGCTGGCCCGGCTGGAGGATGATATGCGCGAGGCCGACCGGCGGCTGGACCTGCTCTCCTTCCAGTCCGAGGAAATAGCCAAGGCGGCGTTGACTATCGGCGAAGACGAGGAATTACAAGAGCGTCGTCTGGTGCTGGCCCATGCCGAAAAACTGGCGACCGTAAGCCACGAAACGTTCGAGCGCCTGTACGGGGGCGACGGCGCCCTGCTCGGCCAGTTGCGGCGCATAAACGCCGGCATCACCGAGCTGGCGGCTATTGACCACACGCTGCAACCGCTGGTGGAATCCCTGGAAAACGGGTACCTGCAGTTGGAAGACGCTGCCATCAGCCTGCGCGACTACGCCTCTCACCGCGAAGCCGATCCAGGCGCCCTGCAGCAAGCCGAAGACCGGCTCGACCAGATCGGTCGTCTGCAAAAGAAGTATGGCGCATCCATCGAGGCGATTCTGCAGTACCAGCAGCAGATCGATGCAGAGCTGGACACGATCCGGGAGCAGGGGCAGGACCGGGGACAGTTGGAGGATCGTTGCGCCGAACTTGCTGCGGAACTTTCTCTGGCCGGCGCAGAGTTGACATCCCGGCGCAGCGAGGCGGCCTCACGATTTGCCGGGGCTCTGGAAGGGGAGATCAGGCAGTTGGCCATGAAAAACGCCCGCATCGAGATCTCGATCGAGCCACTGCCCGAACCGCGTCCGCACGGCTTCGAACGTCTGGAGCTGCTCTTTTCGCCCAATGCGGGAGAGCCGCCGCGCCCCCTGGCCAAGATAGCCTCGGGAGGCGAATTGTCGCGCCTGATGCTGGCCATCAAGCAGGTGCTGCCCGAAAGCGACGTACCGAGCCTTATTTTCGACGAGGTGGACACCGGCATCGGCGGCGCCGTTTCGGAACTGGTCGGCAAGAAGCTGAAGAATGTCGCCGCGTGCCAGCAGGTACTCTGTATCACCCACCTGCCCCAGGTGGCCGTGTACGCCGACCAGCACCTGCGCGTGGAAAAGCTGGTCAATGCCGGCCGCACCGTGACCCGGATCAGCGCACTGGACCCCACAGAGCGCGTCAGCGAGATCGCCCGCATGCTCGCCGGCTCCGAAATTACCGACTCGGCCAAACGCCATGCAGCGGAACTGCTTGCCGCTGCCCGCTGACCATCCAGACGGATCGCGGACTCCACCCGCGCACCATCACTTCAAGATTTCAATGTCTTACCCCCCACCATCTTCAGGTAAAATTTTTAACCATTTAAATTTTTTACCCTGTCAATTCTTTTGCAACATACTGTTTTTACTGAACTAGCATTCTCCTTTCATAAATATTTTTTCACCATCCTGGCTTCGCTGGCCAGCTTCGAAATTGACGACAACAGCCCTGACAGTCCTGCCGGGGCCGTTCCGACGATACTGGTACGGTTTATGTATTGCACTGTTCGCCATACTTCTTCACACAAATTACACAGAGTACGAGGTGTTCTATGGATCAGCTCGGCAACCGGCTCATCGAACTGGGTATCATATCTGCTGAACAGCTGGAGCAGGCCCTGTCGCGCCAGAGAACGCACGGCGGACGTTTGGGAACAAACC
>Ga0334722_10006311_pt1 | contig 11773 bp, 11 predicted proteins | sample C3_bottom_MG_FD_207210 | JGI IMG/M metagenome (GOLD analysis project Ga0334722, IMG submission 207210) | Sediment microbial communities from Yellowstone Lake, YNP, Wyoming, USA - C3_bottom | ecosystem: Environmental > Aquatic > Freshwater > Lake > Sediment | place: USA: Wyoming | collected...
AACGATACGCCGACGCGCCCGACCGATACCCCGGAATACCTGACCAGCTCCGAAAAGCACGCCCGGAGCAGCTGATCGTCGACAACAGGGACGCCTGGCCGCAAGACAACGAGAATGCCGAGGAGCAGCTTCGGGACCAGCTCTTGGACCTTGAAGCCGCCACCCCTGAGGGAGCCCGCAACGAGATCAGACGGCTCGATGATGACCACGCCTGGCGTCGGGGCACTGTCTGGGCCGATCTCGATCTTGCGCCCCTCGCGTTCGCGCTCGAACAGCTTGTTCGCGTTGCCGAGCTGACCGGCCTACCACTCGCCTCCGGAGACTTGGGGGCTATCCGAGGGGACTACGTCGACCGCGGCTGGCAGGCTGATGACGCCGTGCTTTGCGCGCTGGCCGCTGCTCGCAGCCCTGCTGACCGAGCGGCCGTCGGTGCCGCCATCGTGGCGGTGTACCGACCGTGGGCGGACGCCGGCGCGAGGGCATTGCAGTCCGTGATCGGCCCCATGGCCAACGCCCATACGTACGAGGCCTCGCAAGCTAATGCGGTGTCGTCAGGAACGGTCACGGTCTTTGTGGATGGACTTCGCCTCGACGTAGCCCACCGTGTTCACCGCAGCCTTGCCGAGACCGGGCTGGCGGTCGAGTTCGGGTCGGCCCTGGCTGCGCTCCCAACCGTCACGCCGACCGCCAAGGCGGCGGTTGTCCCAGTCGCCGCGGATGCGCTGAAAGCGGGGGCCGACTTGCATGCAGCCAACTCGTCCACCGACACTGCAGCCACGATCGCGGTATTGCGCGCGCTGATGGAGGACAACGGGGTGCAGGTGCTCGCCGCCGCAGAGGTCGGCGATACGGATCAGGCGGCCTGGACGGAGGCCGGTTCGCTCGATCATCGAGGCCACGACGACGGTGTCCGGCTGGTCGACTCCCTCGACGAAGAGATCGGGCGAATCGCCAGGCGAATCCGTGAGCTCCTCGACACCGGCTGGCAACGCGTCGAAGTCGTGACCGACCACGGCTGGATCCTCCTGCCTGGCGGGATGGAAAAGACTCACCTCAGTCCCGCAACCGTCGCGGTCAAGAAGGGGCGGTGTGCCCGGCTCAAGGACGGGGCGGTGGTCGATGTTCCGACGGTGCCATGGCATTGGGATCAAGACGTTCGTATCGCCCTTGCTCCAGGCGTTACCTGCTTTGAGGCGGGCAAGGAGTACGAACACGGCGGAGTCAGTCCGCAAGAGTGCATCGTTCCGCGCCTCACCGTGACGCTCGGCGCGACACCCAAGGCCGTGGGTGGGCCGGAGATCGCCTCCGTCAAGTGGCTGGGGTTGCTCTGCAGGATCGAGCTGAGCGGGGTACTGGAAGGCGGGACCGTCGACATCCGGGGTCTCCCCGCGGAGCCCACAACGAGCATCGCCGAGGAAGCCAAGGAGACGTCAGGCGCGGGTAGGGTGTCCCTCATGGCTTCGGACGAGCTCGAGGGCGAGCGTGCCTACCTGGTGCTCGTCGCACCCAACGGCGAAATCCTGGCGCAGCGTGACGTCGAGGTCGGCAGGAACCGTTGAGCCAGCTCGACGCACTGGATCAGCTCGCCGCTGAGGTCTTCGAGGGGTATCTGGTCCGGAAGGACCTCGCGCAACAGTTCCGGGGCCAGTATCCCGTCCCGACGTACGTCGGCGAGTTTCTGCTGGGAAGGTACTGCGCTACCACCGACCCGGAGGAGATCGCCGAGGGGCTCGCCATCGTCGAACGGTCGATGAAGGAGCGCACCGTCCGGGCCGGGGAGGAGGAGCTGTTCAAGTCCCGTGCCCGCGAGAAAGGCCGCGTCAAGATCATCGACCTCCTGCGGGCCCGGCTCGACGCCAAGGTGGACGCCTACAAGGCGGAACTGCCAAGCCTCCAGCTCGCGGACATCCACATCTCGGACCAGATCGTCAACGAGCACGACCGGATGTTGACCGGCGGCTTCTACGCCGAGGTGACGCTCGAGTACATCGCCGCGCTGGCGAGAGAGTCCGGTGGGCAACCGTTCCGGGTGGAGTCCGTGCGACCGATCCAGATGTCGACGCGTGACGCGCTCGACACGTTCATCGCCGGACGTGCCCGGTTCACGCTCGACGAGTGGCGGGACCTGCTGCTGCGCAGTGTCGGGTTCGAGCCGAGCCACTTCACCACGCGCCAGCAGGACGTGCTGATTGCCCGCATGGTGCCGTTCGTCGTGCCGAACTACAACGCGGTGGAGCTCGGGCCACGGGGTACTGGGAAGTCGCACCTCTTCCAGCAGATCTCCCCGTACGCTCACCTCGTCTCGGGCGGCAAGGCGACCATCGCGAACATGTTCGTCAACAACGCCACCGGGCGGCGCGGGCTCGTCGCGCAGTACGACGTCATCTGCTTCGACGAGGTCTCCGGTGTCTCGTTCGACACCAAGGAAGGCGTCAACATCCTGAAGGGCTACATGGAGTCCGGCGAGTTCAGCCGCGGCAAGGAGAGCATCCGCGCCGACGGCGGGATCGTCATGGTCGGAAACTTCGACGTCGACGTCGCCGAGGAGCTCCGCCTAGGACACCTCTTCAGGCCGATGCCGAAGGAGATGCGCGACGACACAGCCTTCCACGACCGCATTCACGCGTACCTGCCCGGCTGGGACGTGCCGAAGGTCGATCCGTCCTACTTCACCGACCACTTCGGGTTCGTCAGCGACTTCCTCGCCGAATGCTGGAGCCAACTACGGCGCATATCACGCCTCGACGCGATCCAAGGGAAGATCGAATGGGGCAGCCAGCTCAGCGGACGTGACCAAAAGGCCGCGAACAACACCGTCAATGGCCTGCTGAAGCTCCTCTGGCCAGACCCACAGATGGCGGTCCCGGACGAAGCGCTTGCATGGGCGGCGGATCTTGCGCTCGAGCTACGCCGCCGGGTGAAGGAACAGCAGGCGTTCATCGGGATCGCCGAGTTCGGCAACGTCGACCTCAGCTACCGGGTCGGCGGTGGCCCCGACAAGATCGTCTACTGCGACGAGTCCGTTCTCCACCGTGCACAGTCGAACACCGAGGGACCAGACCGACGCGTGCGTACCCGTGACAGCGAGGTACTCCCCGAACCCGACCCGTCAGAGGTGAGCACCCCACGTTCAGCGAAAGCCGCTGACTACGCCGTCGGCGACGTCGTCGATGGACGGTTCGAGATCCTCGAGGTTCTCGGTCAGGGCGGGTTCTCGAAGGTGTACCGCGTTAGGGACGAGGTCGAAGGAGAAGAGCGGGCCTTCAAGCTGTTCGACACTGCAGCCGGCTACGACGCTGTCCGGCGCGAGATCGGGGCCCTCCGGAAGATCGACCACCCAAACGTCGTGAAGGTCTTCTGGGCGGCGAAGACCCACGACGGCGACTGGTACCTGATCACGGAATTCGTGGACGGCAAGTCGCTCGATGCGTACGCGACTGGCGAGGAACACCTGCGCGACCGCGAGGCGATCGATGTGGGCCTGGACATCCTGTCAGCGTTGATCGCGATCCACCCCGACGCGGCTCGGATCGCGGAACTTGACGCGAAGAGCCAGACAGGTGAACTCACCGAGGCCGAGTACCAGGAATGGCTCGAACTGAAGGAGTCCGGCGTCGTGCACCGCGACATCAAGCCGCTCAACGTCATCCTGACGCGCCGAGGGGCGAAGCTCCTGGACTTCAACATCGCGAGCCGTGTGGGGGACCCCGTGATGACCCAATCCGGTACTCCGCCGTACCAAGCCCCGGACGCCGACCTCACGCGGTGGGACGTCTCGACCGACCTCTTTGCGGTTGGCGTCCTCCTGTACGAGCTCCTCTGTGACGGGCATCACCCTTACCCGGGCAGCCGACCGATGATCGGCGAATCGGTTATCGATCCCTCAACCTTCCGCTCAGACCTGCCGGCCGAGCTGCGCGAATTCCTGGTGCGCGCCTGTTCTGCGGAACGTCAGCACAGATATGCGACCGCACGTGAGATGCGGGACGAACTCGTGGACCTTCGTGATCTCATTTAACGGTCCGTACATCGGGGACGGCCCCCGGCCGCGCCCGCGATTGCAGACATGAGTTCGACGCGTGTGCGATACATTTCGCCGAGATGACCTTCCACCGGGGCATGTACGCCTATCCACTGGACCGTGTGCGGGCCGATCTCCGCGCAGAGCTCCTGGAACTCGAAGCCAGCGGTCACGACGTCGAAGTCGTAGACCATGTCGGGACGTCCCGGTCGTCGCCTCTGTGCCGGATTGAGCGCGGCGGGGTCGCGGTGGGCCCGGGCGGTCCGACCATGGATCAAGCGGTCACTGGTGCGCTTGAGATGTGGCGTGAGAGGGCACCCGCGAGTCGGTCGACGCCTTGGTGGACAGTCAAGTGGGGGCCGGACGTCCTATCGGAGCACGGAGGCGATGTCGAGCGCTACGTATGGACGCTGGAACGGCCAGGGTGCCCGGAACACAAGATCGAGGTCCGGGTCACTCACACGCTGATCGCTGCGACCGACGACCAGTGGCCCGGCGCTGCGCGCGCGATCGCGACCATGGGCCGCAGCGAAGCCGAGGCGATGTGCTGGTGGGAGTGGCCGCCGAGGACGAGCACCTTCTATGCAATCCCGACAGAACATGGTATCCGGAGGCTCGGCCGGGAGAACGGTCGGCCGTAGCTTCCGATGGGCGTTGGGCGGAATGACCAAGGCTGTGCTGAGCCCTGCGTGGGGCGTCGTATTCAGAGACTCGGCGGGTGGCCGGAAGATGGTCTTGACGCCAGCGCTGCGTTGAAAAGGCGCCACTCCATTGCCGGCTCAGAGACTGCGAACCGGATCGCGAGGACACCGATCGGGACTGCGGCGAGTCCAGAGGTCACATGGTCGTCCGGCATGAGGAGGGTCGCCGCAAACCGGTTCGCTTCACGCTCTCGGGTCTTCGCCGCGAGCTCTCCCACGTCCGCCCCCCGGCACATGATCGCGGGGAGGGGTGCACGGCCCTCATCGCATTGGCAGACCCAGTGGCCCAGCTCGTGGGCGAGGGTGAACCGGCGGCGCACCGGGGGCTCATCGCGGTTCAGGAGCACCACGCGCTCAGCGGGGATCAGCACGCCCGACACGGAGAGGTCGTCGACCTCCTCTACCCACAGGCCCAGCAGGTCGACGGCGATGTCCTCCACGGGGACCGGGATGGTGTCGGGCGCGCCGAACGCCTCGCAGTAGCGGCGGCGGAGCTCGTCTGCGCGGGGGTCGCTGGGGCGGCGGTCGTCGGTCACCCAGGCTCCCCGTCGAACAGGTCGTCCACCTCGTCGCGCTCCGCCATCTCGTCGAGCGACGCGACGCGGACCTCGAGCAGCTCCTCTGCCTCCGCGGATGAGCGCAGGTATGCGTCGGCGACGGCCGGGCTCGGGCTTCGGGCGAGGACGAGGTCGGACAGCTTCGCGCCGAGCGCCTTCGCGAGCGCGGTGAACACTCGTCCGTCCACGCGGGCGGCGTCCAGGAGGCCGGTCTCGAGCCGTTGGTAGTAGCGCGCGACCTTCGAGCGTCTGGGCTCGGCGATCGCGAGGTCCCGCATCAGCGCGGCCACGACCTGTGTCTGCTTCACGCCCCTGCTGCAGCGAAGCTCCAGGAGCGGCGGCTCGCCCTTCGCCCACGCGTCGAACATCGCCACCAGCGCCGGGTCGGCCGGCGGGGCTGGGGCGGTGCGCAGGAATCGGTCGAGCAGGTCACGAAGCTCGTCCGCCCCGTCACCGGCTCGCTCCAGGTAGGGGCGCGGATCCGGGTGCTCGCCTCGCGCGAACCGCGCCTCGAAATCCAGCAGCAAGTCCCTCGCCTCCTCAGCCATAGTCCACCGACTCCCGCAGCCTCACGTGGGCGTTGTGGAGCGCCTGATCCACCGCGTTTCGGGAGATATCGAGGCGCTGCGCGATGTCCGCGATCTCGAGGCCCTCGACATAGCGAAGCCACGCCACCTCGTGCTGGCGACCCTGAAGGCGGCCGATCATGTACCGCACCCACTCGTCGCCAACCGCGCCGTCGAAGTCGCCGTCCGCCGGCGGGTCCCACCCCTCCGGCCACGCCACCTCCCGCCGGGCGCTCTGCTCGGCGTAGTAGTCGGAAAGCGACCAGCGGGTGACCTGCCACACCACCACCCGGAACGGCACGGGGTAGCGCTTCCCGCGGGAGAGTTCCTCCAATAGGCGAACCGATACCCGTGAGGCGACCTCGTACGCGACGCCCGGCGATTCCCGCAGCAGCAGTCGGTTGACCACCATCGGGTAGTAGGCGGCCAGAAGCTCCGAGAACCGTTGCTCGTCCAGGAGCCCGTCGTCCACATCATCACGGTCGCCATTCATCGAAGATGAGTCACCCTTCTGGCCCGGGCATCTTACGGGACCGCCTCGGGGCGGTTGGCCGAGCCGGCGCGTCGCTCCAGGTGATCCAGCACGTCCTGCAGGAACCGCCGCTCCGCCGATGCCCCGCACACCAGGCGGAGCTCGGTGATCGCCCGCCGCGCGGCGCGGCGCAGCGGGGCCGGGTCGGCGGGGTCTTGCACCAGCCCCCATGCGGCGCGCGCCACCGGCTGCAGCGCCGATGCGGTCATGTCGTGGCTCACCCCCAGGTTGAACCGCACCCCCGCCGTCGCCACCTCCGCCAGGTGCACATCCGACTCGAACACCGGGGCAACTGGGTGGTCCATACGGGTGAGTCGGGCCGGGGAGGGGGTCGTCTTACGAGGCGAGGTGGTCGCTCCGATGGTGGTCGCCCAGCACCGTTCGGTGGTCCGGCGGGACCGGCACAATGACAAGACGCATCGAAAGAGCGGGTGGAATGGCAGCAGACAGTCCGGGGGGCATCAACGACGACGCGGCGTTCATCCGGCCGGTGGCGGACGTGCCGCGGGACGTTTACGCGCAACGCTTGGGGAAGGGCGGAGCATGAAGCGGATCTCTCAGCGATGCGGCTCTGGGCCGCGAGGCCATCGCAAGCCGTCGGAGGTGAAGCGAAAGTGCGGGATGCTTCGGGAACCGCACATCGCGCCGCTCACGGACTACGTCGACGACCTCCGCTCTTGCAGAGGGGACGAGTCGATCCCGTACTTCGACCCGACAGAGGCGGGGATCGGAGCGACGATTCTCGTTCTGCTCGAGGCCCCGGGTCGCAAGGCAGCCCACGGCTCTGGGTTCGTCTCTGCCGACAACGACGACCCGACTGCGGAGAACATGTGGAACTTCTACCGGCAGGCGGAGATCGACCGCAGCCGTGACATCGTGGCCTGGAACGTCTGCCCGTGGTACGTCGGTACGCCCACGAAGATCCGCTCAGTCACGCGCCGCGACATGAAGGAAGCGGGACCCCACGTGGAGCGGCTCCTGGGCCTGCTCGACGACCTGCGCGTTGTCATCCTGCTCGGCTTGAAGGCGCAAAAAGCGTGGGGTCATCTGGAGCGTGCGACCTCTGCGATCGCAGGACGAGACATCCAAGTGATCAAGTCATGGCACCCATCGCCGCGTGGGCTTGCGAGGTACCCGCACCGAGCCGAGGAGATCTTGGAGAACCTGCGGCGTGCAGGTCGCCACGTCCAGCAAGACAAGTGAGATGCCTCGGCGAACCAGCGGGCCGACGAGAGTTGAGATACTCGGTCAAGTGAACGGCTATGTCGCGAACACGGACTTCGACTGGTACCGGTTCCTGCGCGACCGCAGCAGCTCGGACGAGGTCAACTTCTGGCAGCCGAGCAGCCAGGCCGACTTCAAGGCGATCCCACCCGGCGCACCGTTCTTCTTCCGGCTCAAGGGCCCGCACAACGCGATCGCCGGGTTCGGCTACTTCGTCCGAAAGCTCGTCCTCCCGGCATGGGAGGCATGGGAAGCCTTCGGCGAAGCGAACGGCGTTTCGAGCCTCGCCGACCTGACACGGCGCATCGCGAAGTACCGACGAGGCGAGCCGCACGATCCCCACGGCCACCAATGGATCGGCTGCCTCATCGTCTCGACCCCGGTGTTCTTCGCGCCCGACGAGTGGGTCCGACAGCCGAATGGCTGGTCGCCGAACATCGTTCAAGGCAAGCGGCTCGACCTGGCCAGCCCCGATGGACGCCGCATCTTGGATACATGTTCCGCACACGCGCTGGCTCAGGAGACCATCGACGCCGCGGCATTCGAGGAAGAGACCGGTTCGCGTTACGGCGCGCCTCGGCTTCTCCGCCCAAGGCTCGGGCAGAGCACGTTCCGCTACGCCGTGCGGGATGCATACGGTGCCTGTGCCGTCACCACTGAACACGCCTACCCGGTTCTGGAAGCCGCACACATCCGGCCCTACAGCGAAGGAGGACGGCACGAGGTCGCCAACGGCCTGCTCTTGCGGGCGGATCTCCACCGCCTCTTTGACAGGGGCTACGTGACGGTGACAACCGAGCACCGTCTGCAGGTGAGCCCTCGGCTGCGGGACGAGTGGCAGAACGGCCGCCAGTACTACGCGATGGACGGAGCGCGCCTCGCTCTGCCGCGCGATCCCGAACACCACCCCGACCCAGAGGCCCTGGCTTTTCACAACGAGACGATCTTCCGGGACGGCTTCTGAATCGATGCGCAGCCGGATCGAGCTTCAGGTCGATGGGCTCCCGCCCAAGAAGGACGGTGCGACCTCGATGTGGGGTAAGGCGTCTGAGCGCGACCGCTTGAAGGCGTTGAGGCGGGCGGCATGGGAGGCGCCCGGTCGCCAGAACTGGGACACCGGCGGGGAGATCTCACTGACCCTCACCGTCTTCGCCGAGGATCGCGCGGGTGATCTCGACAACTTCGTCACAGGGGTGTGCGACGGGCTGCAGCCAGCGGGGATCATGGCCGCAATCAGCCCGGACGACTGGTCTGACCTCCCCGAAGAGGCGAGGCCCGACCGGGTGCTCCTGATCGCAGACGACCGGACAGTCAGTCGAATCGTCGCCGAGCGCCGGCCGATGGGAGGAGGGCAGGAGCATTACATCGTCGTCCTCGAACAATGAGATCGGAAAGCGCTTCCCGTGAGACCACGAACACTGCTGGGCGGGGCACGGAGCCGATGATGCGATGACGCTCCGGTGGGTCGGCCCGGGCGGGGTGCCTCGTCGGGACCTTCGACGCCTGGGTCCACTCCGGGCACTCCGACCACTGCCCCGTGGTCGTGGACTTCGCGGATCTGGCCTGAGGAGAGGCATTCCCAGAAGAACTGCGCGGGGGGAGGTAGCGACCCGTGGTCTCCTCGGTGCGGGAACCGGCGTAAGGTCGTGAAGCCGACGGGCAGGGTCGATTCGCCGGGATCCCGAACCTGGGCTATAGAAGATCTGTCAGTGCCGCAACGCACGCACTTTCGGTAACCGGCATTCGTTCGAATTGAACGAGGTGGCCATGGGCTGACCTCCAGGGGCCGTTGGTCTCGGCCCGGGCCTGGATGGTCTCGCCGATACGAGGGTACGCCAGCACTCCCATGGGGAGGGGGTTTCGGGAGTTCGCGGAGAGGTAGCTGGTGAGCTGATAGAGGTCCTCTCGATCTACTCCACGAGGATCCGCGAGGGGCTTGTACTTGGCGTCGATGATGGCGCGCGGGCTCGCTGTATCTCCGACGATCAAGTCTGGGAACAGCCGGCCGAGGGTTGCTCCCTCCCGGACCGTGCTGTGAAGGAGGGCGCTGCCCCGGCTCAGGCGGGTTCCGTGAGTCACCTGGGAAGCCCCGAGTGCCCGACGGGCGCAATGAACGAGGAAGAGCTCCCAGAGCTCTGCCACATCGATGAGGAGCCCTTCGGTGCGCTCGCCCGTCGCGCTCACCCGCAGCCCACGATTCCGGGCGATCTGCCACGAGAGCTCTGCGGCCCTACGGTATGCGCGCGTGATCGGCGTGTACCGCACGCGGTCGAGCTCCTTGCGCGAAGGGAGCGCAGGCCGGGCTCCGACAGCTCCGACCAGCCGGGGCATGATCTCCTCGATCCTGTCGCCGCGCCAGCCGGGTCGCCTTCCGAGCCGTCGATCAAGCATGCGGTCCGCCAGCACGATCGAACGCGTCACGGGATTGTCAACGAGCTTCCTTCGTTCGATGGAGGCGAGGCGAGGGCTATTGCGCGACCGTAGGCGCATCGTTCCCTGCACGTCGAGTCGTCCGCGCGCATTCAAGCCCTCGCACGGTTCAAGTGAGCGAAACCCGGGCAGGCCGTGCCGCACGGCTTCGACGAGCGCCGACCTCCATGTTGCCGCGACGAGTTCCGCAACCAGCGCGGCCGTGCCGCCGTGTTCGGCTGATCGCGGGACGACGCGCAGGTTCAGGGCCGCGCCGACCCAAGCGGCGATCGTGTCCACGCCAAGCCGCGGACGGATCTCGAGCACACGCCCTTCACGTCGCAATTCGCCCACGTAGCGTCCAGCCCGCCAGCCGCCGTCGAGCTGCCGCTCGAGAATGGGTCCCGGTTCGTCTGCCGCGTGCGAGGTACGCACGTGGACCACGAGAGAAGTCGGATCGGTCTCAGCCGCGATGTCAGTGAGCCAGCTGTCCTCGGCTGAGCTCAGAACTCGTGCGGGATCAGCGAGGCCGACGAGGTCGAGGAACGTGATCGGCTCGGTCACTCCGCGCTCTTGGCATCGAGGAAGACGTTGCGCAGGCGCAGGAGCTCGTCAACGCCTGTGTCGGAGCCCGCCAGGTACTGCTCGAGGAGCGGCCGGAGCGAGCGCTCCCAAAGGTCGACGAGCGGCGGCTGGGGGGCGCTTCTCCCCGTCCAGAGGAAGGTCCCCTTCGGTGGCGCGCTCTTCCTATTTCGCAGCCAGACCCCGAGAAAGAATGTGATGTCGGCAAAGTACGTGTGCCCGACCTCGTAAGCGCGGCCGAGCTCGTCTGAATCGTCGATGGCGTCGTTAAGGGCTGCAGCGCGATCCGCGAACCGCTCGAGCTGTGCAGCCGCCGCCCCTTGGTTCCACTTCTTACCGATGTCATCGGTCCATCGGCTGGCGATGATCTCGAGAAGCGTGTCTCGCTCAAACGGGCATTCCCTCCAGAGGAACCTCCGGCGCAGTGCAAAGTCGAGCGTTTCCACGGATTGATCGATCTCGTTCATTGTCCCGATGATGTAGAGGTCCTCGGGTATGACCAGTCGGGCGACCGGATCGCCGACGTTCAGGCCCGGGAGTTCGGCGCCTGGCTCGCCTCGCCGGTCGCGCTCGATCAGGGAGAACGCTTCGCCGAAGAGCGCGGAGAGGTCGGTGCGGTTGATCTCGTCGAGCACCAGCACGAACGGCAACGGGTCAAGGCCGGCGGGCGGCTCCTGGTTGGCCATCTCGTCGATCATCTTCGGAAGCGCTCCAGGTTCGTAGCGCGTCGTCGAGCCATCAAGTCGCAGCCCGCGAATGAACTCCTCGTAGCCATAGCCGGGGTGGAGCTGAATCCACCGGACGCACGACTTCACCATCTGCTCAAGCTCGTCCTGATGATTGAAGAACCCGGCCGGCTTCCAGCGCTCGAGCGCCGTGCGCCGGATGACGGTTTCGGCGAGGCGCCTTGCCTGAAAGCTCTTGCTCGTTCCTGGGGGGCCGTACAGCACGATCTGCTTCTTCCAGATGAGCGCTTCGAGATCGCCGGTTCCGTCGCCGTCTCCTCCCCCCGACGACTCCCAAACACCCCGGAGGGGGGGGTGGTAGAAGTCGACCTGGTGGCCCTGCGGCGTGTTGCCGTTCGGGATCAGCGCTTCAAGCTTCCTTCGGATTGCAAACAAGTGCTCGTCGAGATCGTCAGGGGCCACCTCATCGAGCACTTGTTTGCAATCCGAAGGAAG
>Ga0334722_10006312_pt1 | contig 11773 bp, 9 predicted proteins | sample C3_bottom_MG_FD_207210 | JGI IMG/M metagenome (GOLD analysis project Ga0334722, IMG submission 207210) | Sediment microbial communities from Yellowstone Lake, YNP, Wyoming, USA - C3_bottom | ecosystem: Environmental > Aquatic > Freshwater > Lake > Sediment | place: USA: Wyoming | collected...
ATGCGTGAGGAGGTTGGCGTTCCCTTGCAGCAACTTATCCAGGGCAACAACTTTTCGGGACTGGTCAGCAATATTTTCAGCAATTGCATGGATCAGTGTTCTCCGTACAAGCACAACCATGACCAGCGTTACCCCGACCTGATCTTCAAGGGCGGCAACAATGGCGAAGGCGTCGGCCTCGAAGTCAAACTGACCGTAAACATCGGCAAGGGCGGCGAGAGCCACAACGGGCACAGCGGTTGGCACATCATCGCCTGCTACGACTTCCTTGAGGCGGGCGACATCACATGCGTGTACCTGATGTTTGCAACACTCAAGGGCCACCAGGAGCCTGACGCAGACTGGTCTTATCTTGGCAGCAAGGTCAATGCCAACACAGGCAGCCGCCGCACGGAAACCCATGTCACCAATTTGCAAGGCACGACCAGGCTTCGGGACGGCTCCTTGTACATCAACACCGACAGGGTACACTTCGCCCGCTGGAAACAGAGCCGAACCGGCCCCATTCCTTCATGGTCCATCTATGCAGGCAACTCGGGGAAATAGCCAATACCAACCCATATCCGCCGCCATGCCTCTTCCTCGCAAACAACCGAAGACACCCTCCCGGAAAAAGACCCAGACGCCGGAAGAGCCTCGCCTATCCCGGCACAAGGCGCCGGGGGACATGGAACCCGCCGAGTGGCAGGCGATGCTGCGGCGCCAGTTCGGCAAGGAGCAGGATTTCGGGCTGGATAATCTGGGCACGGAGAGCGTCTTTTCCGACTTCGCCGTCAGCAATCCGGCAAGCAAGCGGCGCTACCGGATCGCCATCCGCGGTACGAATCTGGGCGACAACTATTGCTCCTGCCCTGATTTCGCCACCAACAATCTGGGCACCTGCAAGCACATCGAATTCACCCTGGCCCGCCTCAAGGCGAAGCGCGGCGGCAAGGCGGCCCTGAAGCGGGGCTATAGCGCGGCCTTCTCGGAAATCTTCCTGCACTATGGCCGGCAACGGGGCGTCCGTTTCCGTGCCGGCACCGATTGCCCGGAAGCACTGAAGACCTGGGCCGGGGCGCTCTTTCCCCATGCCGACCTACCCAGAGAGCGCTTCGGCGACCTGAGCGCCTTCGTCACCGCCGCAAGCGAAATGGGTCACGATCTGCGTTGTTACGACGACGCGCTGGCTTTCGTGGCGGAAGTGCGGGATGGGGAGAAGCGCCGGGAAATCCTGGATGCCTGTTATCCCGAGGGGCCGGCCAGCCCAACCCTGGCGACGCTGCTGAAAGTGCCCTTCTATCCCTACCAGGCCGAGGGGGCGTTGTTTGCCGCACGCGTCGGCCGGGTACTCATCGGCGACGAAATGGGCCTGGGCAAGACCATCCAGGCCATCGGCGCCGCGGAACTCCTGGCGCGCCATTTCGGCATCGAGCGGGTGCTGGTGGTGTGCCCGACTTCGCTCAAGCATCAGTGGCGGAAGGAATTCGAGCGCTTCAGCGGACGCGCTGCCCAGGTCATCGGCGGCCTGCGAGTTCGCCGCCAGGAACTCTACCGGGAAGAGAGTTTCTGCAAGATCACCAACTACGAGACCCTGGCGCGGGATGAAGACCTGATTCGCGCTTGGGCGCCGGACCTGGTCATTGCCGACGAGGCCCAGCGCATCAAGAACTGGAACACCATCGCCGCCCGCGCGCTGAAGGCCATTGCCAGTCCCTACGCGGTGGTGTTGACCGGCACGCCCCTGGAAAATCGGCTGGAGGAATTGATTTCTATCGTCCAGTTCGTGGATCAGCATCGCCTGGGGCCGACCTGGCGCCTGCTGTTTGATCATCAGAAACGGGACGAGCACGGCCGCGTCGTCGGCTACCAGGGGCTGGATCGTATCGGCACCACCCTGGCACCCGTCATGCTCCGGCGGCGGAAGAAGGAAGTGCTGGATCAACTGCCGGAACGGGTGGACAACACCCTGTTTGTGCCCATGACGCCCCAGCAGCAAGTCCATCATGACGACGCCGCCGACATCGTGGCGCGCATCGTCAGCCGCTGGCGGCGCACCGGCTATCTTTCCGAGAGCGACCAGCGCCGGCTGACCTGCGCCCTCCAGATCATGCGCATGTCCTGCAACAGCACTTTCCTGGTGGATAAGGAGAGCGACTTCGGCCACAAGGCGGACGAACTCATGGCCGTGCTGGAGGAAGTCCTGTCCGACCCCGAGGCCAAGGCCGTGATATTCAGCCAATGGTTGGGCACCCACGAACTCATCCAGAGGCGCCTGGCCCAGCCGGGCCGGGAGACCTGGGGCCACGTGCTGTTTCACGGCGGCGTGCCGGGGGAAAAACGCGGCGCCCTGGTGGACCGTTTCCATGAAGACCCGGATTGCCGGTTGTTCCTGTCTACGGACGCTGGCGGCGTGGGCCTCAACCTGCAACACGCGGCCGCCACGGTCATCAACATGGACCTGCCCTGGAACCCTGCGGTGCTGGAGCAGCGCATCGGCCGGGTGCATCGCCTGGGCCAGGCGAAAAGCGTGCAGGTGGTGAATTTCGTCGCCCAAGGCACTATCGAGGAAGGCATGTTGTCCGTGCTGGCCTTCAAGAAATCCCTGTTCGCCGGGGTGCTGGATGGTGGTACGAGCGATATCAGCCTGTCCGGGACGCGGCTTGCCAGTTTCATGAAATCCGTGGAAGAAGTCTCGGGTGCCGGCCGGGAAGCCGCAGCACAGGAAGTACGGGATGAAGAAGAGGTGCCGGCGGAAGCCGTCCCGCCACAGCCCGAATTTGAGGAAACCGCCGAGGAAGTGGCACCCTCAGTGGCTTCTGAACCGGCCCCGGTTGTCGCCACGGTCGCCGACGAAGTTGCGGCGCCCCCCGCCAACCCCTGGGCGCCGCTGTTGGATGTGGGCCTGCAACTGATGCAAACCCTGGCCACCGCCCATGCCGCGCCCCCATCCACCGGCGCCACCGACCAAGCCGCACCGCCCGCCTGGCTGGAGACGGACGCCCGCACCGGCCAGACCTACCTCAAACTCCCCGTCCCCGAACCCGCCGTCGTGCAAAAACTCGCCGACGCCCTGAGCGGCCTGCTGGCCGGACTGAAGCGCTGATACCTTAGAGTCTGTGAAAAATTCCAAACTCAACGCAAAGGCGCAAAGACGCAAAGGGCCGCAAAGGAAACCTGCTTAGGTTCAGCCCGGGAAAGCTCAATAAACAAGGGTTAAGATTATTATAAAACAATGGGTTGCAACCAAACTGGAAAATGAAAACCGATGTTCAGATTGCCAACGGTTTTCTCTGCGCCTCTGCGCCTCTGCGGTTCAAATAGCTTTTTCGATTTTTTGACTACCTTCAGCCCTCGCCCTTCCTTCCGGTATCCAGGCCCAGGGCTTTGAGCTTGCGGTAGAGGTGGGTACGTTCCATGCCGGCCGTGTCCGCCAGACGGGCCATGTTGCCGTCCAGACGCAGATGGTGCTCGAAATAGAGGCGCTCAAAGGCCTCCCGCGCCTCCCGCAGCGGCATGTCCAGAGGCAAAGTCTCTGCCACCCCGGCTTCGGGCGCAGCTCCCGCCACGATTTCAGGCACCAGGAGGCGCCGCACATCCTCTTCGCCGATCTCATCATCGAGGGCCGTGAGCGCCAGCGAACGCACCGCCGCCTGCAATTCTCCGTAACCGCCGGGCCAGTCCTGGTTGCGCAGGGCATTCATGGCCGCGGTGGTCAGGCGCCGCCCCGGCACCTGCTCGGACGCCACCAGTTGTGCCAGGACTTGCCCGGAGATTTCCGGTACATCGTCCCGCAATTCACCCAACGTAGGCAGGGACAGCCAGGCCTGGTGCACGCGCGCCAGAAGGCCTTCCTCCCAGCCCAGGGCCGCCAGTTCCTCCTGGCTGTGGCTGGAGCCCACCAGGAGATGCTGGCCATATTTCTCCAGCCCCGCCAGGGCGAAGGCCAGGTTCTTCTGCTGGGTGCGGGAAAGCTGGGCCAGTTCCGCCACGAACAGCACGCCATCCCGCGCGGCTTCCAGCGTCTTTGCCTCGATCATGCCGACCTGGGCGGCCAGGTCCAACCAACCCTTGCCCACGGGGCACAGGCTGTGGGCACACAGTTCGGCCAGGCCGCTCCCGGCCCGTGACTTGAACAGAATGACACGGCTGCCCGCCGCCATTTGTTCCAGGCGCTTCCTGAGATCCCGCAACTGGGCGGAATGGGCAAACGCCGCCAGGGTCAGGTCGCCCCCAAGCAGCGCCGGTGCCTGCGCCAGGGCGCGTTTCACGGAGGACAGCAGCTTCTGCAGGGAGATGGGCTTTTCCAGGAAATCCTGGGCGCCGATGCGGGTCGCTTCGACAGCCGTGTCAATGGTGCCGTGCCCGGACATCATGACCACCGGCATGGTGAGCTGGCCCGCCGCGGCCCACTCCTTGAGCAAGGTCACGCCGTCGGTGTCCGGCATCCAGATGTCCAGGAGGACCAGGTCGGGACGGGCACCATGGCGTTCCTGGCGCGCCGCGGCTGCGTTGGCCGCCAGCACCACGTCATGCCCCTCGTCGCGCAGTATCTCCGAGAGCAATTCCCGTATGCCAACTTCGTCATCAACTACCAGTATGCGGGCCATTTTCAGGAATCAGGAATCAGGAATCAGGAATCAGAAAAACCCGGTATTTTGGATTCTGCGCTTGCCGCTTGCCGCTTGCCGCTTACCCGGAAGAGGCCAGAGGCAGGTCCACGCGGACTTCGGCGCCTTGGGGGGCGCGGTTGTCCAGGGTGATATGGCCGTGATGTTCGTCCACGATCTTTCTGACGATGGCCAGGCCCAGGCCAGTGCCCTTGGCTTTGGTGGTCACGTAGGGCTCGAAGGCGCGGCCGAGTATCTCGGGGGAAAAACCGGCGCCATTGTCCGCCACCACCAAGAGTGCCCTGCCATCCGCCACCTGGGTGGAAAGGCTGATCCTGGGCTGCTCCATGCCCGCCATGGCGTCTTCCGCATTCTGCAAGAGGTTGTGGATCAACTGGCGCAACTGGCCCGCATCGCCGGACACTTCGGGGAGTCCCTCGTCCAGATCCAGGGCGATGTGAGCCTGGGCGGCCTCATACAGGCCGAGCACATCCTTCACCACCTGGTTCAGAGAAAGAGGGTTGAGTTGCGGCGCCGGCAGCCGGGCATAGTCGCGGAAAGCATTCACCATGTCGCGCATGGCCTCCACCTGGCTGACGATGGTGGCGATGGATCTGGAAAGCATGGCCCGATCACTCTCGCCCAATTTTTCCGCCAGCTTGTGCTCGATGCGTTCGGCGGAAAGCTGAATGGGCGTGAGCGGATTCTTGATTTCGTGGGCCAGACGCCGAGCCACTTCGCCCCAGGCCGCGGAACGCTGGGCGGCGATGAGCCGGGTGATGTCATCGAACACCACCACGTAACCGCCGCTCGGCCCCGGCAGACGCGAACCGCGCACCAGAAGCACCTGGGGCATTACGCCCTGCAACTCCAGTTGCTGCTGCCACTCGGCCGTCTCGTCCTGAAAACCCTGGGCGATGGCCTCCACCAGCGGTGCGAGGCGCGGCCATTCCTCTAGGCGAAGGTCGCGCAAATCCTCCAGCTTGTCCTTCAGTACCGCCTTGGCCCCAAGATTGCAGGCGCGCAGATGGAAAGCACCATCGAAGGCCAGTACCCCGGCGGAGAGATTGGCCAGCACGCTTTCCACGAAGGCGCGGGCCGTTTCCGTCTCTTCCCGGCTCTTGTCCGCCACGGCGCGGGCGTCTTCCAGTTGCCGGGTCATCTGGCTGAAAGACTGGGTGAGGGTTCCCAGTTCGTCGCTGCACGCAAGAGCCCGGCGCGGGCTGAAGTCCCCCTGTGCCACGGCGCGCGTCCCCTCGGCCAGGATGGACAGGGGCGCGGACAGGCGCCGAGACAGGACGAAGGCCGCGGCCATGGCCGCGAGCAGAGCCAGGAGCAGGGTCAGGGTCAGGGTCAGGGTGTAGATGCGTTTTATGCCCTGGCGCGCCAGGGACAGTTCCTGGTAGTCGCGATAGACGGCCTGCACACTGTCCGCGCTCTTGGCAATGGCTGCCGGCACCGGTTGCACCAGTTGCAACACCCGGTCCTCCGCCGCCAGGGAAAGCCCACCACTCACGGGAAGCAGCACGCGCACCATCATGCCGCTCGCGGCCTCCCCTTCCACCGCCCGATAGCCCTGGCTCTGGCGCCCCTGGCGCAGCAAGGCGGGCGACGGTATCTCCGGTACCAGCACATTGTCACCGGAACTGCTGGCCAGAATGCGACCGGACGTGGAGAACAGGGTGGCATTACTGATCCCCGCCTGTTCCCGCAGCCTGCCCAACATGGCCGGCAGGCTGGTCTCGCCTGCGTAACCCAGGTCCAGCGCCATGGTGCGCCCCTTGGAAGACAGGTCGCTCTGAAGGTAATCCAGGGCATTTCGGCCCAATTCCAGGCCGCCGTCCAGCGCCGCATCCACCCGTACATCGAACCAGGAGTCTATGCTCTTCACAGCGAACTGCATGGATACGCCATAAACCAGGGCACCGGGCAGCACCGCCATGAGGGCGAACATCAGCAACAGCCGATAGGTGAGGCGAGACCCGAACACCTGGGCACGCAGATCCACCCATAGTTTCCTGAGTTCATACGACACCACACCGAACAGGAGCACCGCCGCCACGGCGTTCATGCCCAGGAGCACGGGATAGTATCGAGCAAACAGGGCCGTGTTGGCACTGGCAGTGGCCAACAAGAAGACCAGGATGGCCCCCAGCGCCGCCGCCGCCGCCACCAGGTACCTCATTTGACCTCCGGCGGAGGTGCCGCCACGACGGGAGGCACCGGGCCTGCGGGAGGCACCGTCACATTCCAGCGCCGCCAGTCCACCCCCAGGTTCCATTCTCGGCTGGCGATAGCCGTGATCTGGAGCGGCTTGGGCAGTTGTGCCCAGTCCAGGCGCAGGCGCACCGCGGCCTGATAGATTTCGCCCGGTTTGACCTGGCCACGATCCGCCACATGCCAGGAACGGGCGCGGGACAGAACGCCCAGAGCCTCAGACAGGCTGGAAAAACTCTGGTACAAGGCACCGCTGTAAAGACGGTATTGGCGCGTCAAGGCATGGTAGGTAAGCCGGTAAACACGGGACTTTTCCAGTTCCACTGCATTCAGCCAGTACCAACGGGGCCGGGTCAGTTCGAACTCCAGCACGAAGTGCAGCGGCACACCGTGATTGACGATGTCCTCCAGGCGCGTCGAGAGCTCCAGGCTGAAGTCTGCGTCCAACAAACAGGCATCATCCGAGAACGACAGGGAGGCACTCTGAGTCTCGATTTCCGCAGCCTGGGCCAGGCCCAACCACAGTCCGAGCAGGACGGCTGCCAGCAGGGCCAGCAGACCTCGCTCAGCAAGCTTTCTGTAGCAGGGCATAGAAAAAGCCATCATGGTCCTGGTCGGGAAGGATTTGCAGTGTGGACGCCCCCTCGATAGGCAGGCGCCGACAATCCGGGTGTTTGCGGGCGAAGGCGGCCGCCTGCATTTCGTTTTCTTCGGCAAAGACGGAGCAGGTCGCGTACAGCATTTTGCCATCGGCAGCCAGAGTCTGCCAAAGGGCGTCGAGCAGGGCCGCCTGGGTAGCCGCAAAACCGGCGATGTCCTTTTCGCGCCGCAGCCATTTGATGTCCGGATGGCGCCGCACCACGCCGGAAGCGGAACAGGGCACATCCGCCAGGATGCGCTGGAAGGGCTGGCCATCCCACCAGGCGGGATGCTCACGGCAATCGGCGGCACGAGTCCGGGCGGACAGCCCGAGGCGGAAGAGATTCTCCTGCACCTTGGCCAGGCGCCCCGCATCCGCATCCAGGGCCGTCAGATCCAGGTCGGCGCTCTCCAGCAGGTGTGCGGTCTTGCCGCCGGGGGCCGAGCAGGCATCGAGCACCCGCATACCGTCCGCCACATCCAGCAGCCCCGCCGCCCGTTGCGCGCCCGCATCCTGCACCGAGACCAGCCCCTCGGCAAAGCCCGGCAGACGCTCCACCGGCACCGGCCGCTCCAGCACCAGGGCACCGCCGGCCAACAGACGCGCGGGAATGCCCGCTTCCAGCAGCCGAGCGAGATAGGCTTCCGGCGAAATGCGCCGACGGTTGGCGCGTAGCGCCATGGGTGGATGGCCGTTACCCGCCTCCAGCACCCGCTGCCAGGCGTCCGGCAATTCGGCCTTCAGTCTTGCTATCCACCAGCGCGGATGCTGCCAGGTGGCTTCCGTATTGACTGTCACGCTTGCCTGCAAAGTCTCGCGCTGGCGCAGGAAGTTGCGCAACACACCGTTCGCCAGGCCGCGGAAAGCGCCACGCCTCACCGTCCCCGCCGCCTCCACCGCCTGATCCACCGTGGTGTGCCCATCCTCGGGCCGGGCTTCCAGGCGATACAGGGCGCACAACAGCACGGCACGCAGCAGGGGGTCGAAAAGGGGCTTGGACAACAAACGCCCGAGCAGGAAATCCCCGCGCCCGTAGCGCCGCAAGGCACCGTAGGCCAGATCCTGCACCGCCCCGTGGCCGCCCGTTGAAAGGCCGGGATGCGCGCGCCAAGTCCGGGCCAGCGCCTCAGTCAGATTGCTGCCCCCGAGCACCTCCGCCACCGCCTGCCCCGCAAGGAGCAGGGCAAAGGCCAGGGAATCGGAGGGCAGTGCGGGCGATGTTGGGCGGAGGGAGGAAGACAAGGCAGTAGTCAGTCAGCTTAGGGTCGCCCGGATTTTACGCTGGATCGGGGAAAATGTAGGTTGAACCGGGGAGTGTCAGTGACAAGGTTTCATATTCTCACCCCGCACATTGACATCGCCGCCACCGTCGGCAACAATTGTTGAAATTTTCAACAAGAAAGAGCGTGTCGTGAGCACCGTGAATTTCAGTGTCCCCGAGGACGTGAAGCAGGTTTTCAACGAGACCTTCCAGGGCCAAAACAAGAGCGCCATCATCGCCGAACTGATGCTGGAAGCGGTCGAGCGCGCCCAACGGCGGCAGATCAGCCAGGAGGCGTGGCAAAGAATCCTGGAGCGCCGCAGGCATGCGCCAACGATCACGGAAGCGGAATTCCACGAGGCCCGCGAAACAGGGCGGCCATGATCCTAGAAACCTCGGTTGACCGCTTGTCCACTCAAGTAAGTCATTATGAACATTGGGCTTTCTGCCTTCGATAGGCTTCACCCGTTGGGTGAGACCGCTACGTGCCCGATTGCACTCCTCACGGGCCGCCTGGCGGTGTTGCTCCTCCTAGCGGGGGCCGCTCCCGCGTCGTCGTCGCGCCTTGCCAGACAACCCGTGAGGAGCACACTCGGGCACGTCCAACCGAGGTTTCTAGGATGATTGCCGTCGTCGACGCCAGCGTCGCGATCAAATGGTTCCTGTTTTTCAAGCCGGAAGAAGGCGATGCCGACAAGGCATTGCACCTATTGGAACAGGCGGCGCTTGGCCGCATCACGCTGCACCAACCCCCTCACTTCATCGCCGAAGTGGCCGCCGTCCTGGCTCGCGAAAAGCCGGCCGAAGCGCATGACGATATTCTGGACTTGATGGCTGTCGAGTACCACACCGACACCAGCCCCGACCTCTACGCCACGGCGCTCGACTTGGCCATCCGGCACCAACACCACCTGTTCGACACCCTCTATCACGCGTTAGCCCTGCACACGCCGGGCGCCACCCTGATCACCGCCGACCGCCGCTATTACGACAAGGCCCGAAGTTCTGGTCGCATTGCCCTGCTCGCCGACTGGGATCTGCCCCGATAGGCGAAGTTTCTCGGCGCCTCGGTGTTCCGAAACGGTTTTCGCGAATCAAACTTTCGACAGCAGCCTGAGCGACTGGCGGATGCCGTCGGAAACGGAGACGCCGGGGGGAAGCTGGCGCAGGGCGGCGGAGGCTTCCTTGTCGTTGTAGCCCAGGGCCAGGAGGGCATGCAGGATGTCGCTGCCGCCATCGGGTGCCGCGGTACTGGAGAGGGTGCCGGATCGGGGCAGTTTGTCCCGCAGTTCCAGGAGCAGGCGCTCCGCGGTCTTCTTGCCTATGCCCGGAATCTTGGTCAGACGCCCCGCCTCCTGATCAACGACGGCCTGCGCCAGGTCGCCCACCGACAGACCGGAAAGCACGGCCAGGGCGATACGGGCGCCGACGCCGGAAATCTTCAGCAACTGCCGAAAGGCGGCCCGTTCCTCATCCTTCAGGAAACCGTAGAGGAAATGTCCGTCTTCCCGGATGGCCAGGTGGGTGATCAGGCTCACCCGTTCGCCGACGGCAGGCAGGTTGTAGAAAGTGCTCATCGGCACGTCCACTTCGTAGCCCACACCCTGCACATCCAGGACGATCTGGGGCGGGTTCTTTTCCAGCAGGATGCCGGTGAGTCGTCCGATCATGGTGTCTTTACCAGCCCCAGCCGCCGGGCTTCGCCAGAAACAGGGCCAAGGCCAGGGCGGCGCCGTGCAGGTTGGCACCCAGAATGGTGAGTTTGATGGCGGGCTCCAGTTCCCCTGGTTCGGCCGCGTGGGCCATGAGGATGCGAGCGGCCTTGAGGCTGAACATCAGGGTCAGGGCCGCAATAGCCGCCACCGGCGGCAAAGCATGGCGCCCCACCTGGACGATCAGCCAGACGTGGGCGAGCACGGCGATGAGCGCGTAGCCCCAGCGGGCGCTCAAGGGGCCGAGACGCACGATCACGGTGCGTTTTCCCACCGCGCCATCCGCCTTGCAGTCCGGGAACTGGTTGATGTAAAGCACGTTCGCCACCAAGAGCGCATAGCCCAGGCCGGCCGCCACGGGGGTGAAGGAGAACTCGCCACGCTGCACGAAGTCGGCCCCCAGCACGATAAGCAGAAAGCCCGCCGCCACGGCGAATTCACCCACCCCCCGGCTCATGAGCTTGAGCGGCGGCGCCGAGTAGGCCCAGCCCACCAGCAGCCCGGCCAGACCGATGAGCATCAGTCCAGGGGCCGAATTCAGCGAGAGCCACAAGCCGGCGGGAATCACCGACAGCAGGAGCGCATAGCCGAAGCGGCCGGTGGCGGAGAGGCTCAACACCCCGTTCTGAATGAAACGGCTGCCGCCGGTGAAAGGGAACAGGCGCTCGGCATTGATCCCATCCGTGCCACTGTCGTAATAGTCGTTGATGACGTTCACCCCGGCGTGAGCCACCATGGCAAAGAACACGGTCAGGGTGGCTTTCAGGGGATCGAGCACGGCCCCGCCCGCCTTGGCCGCGGCCAGGCCAAGCAGACAGCCCACAAGCGTCACGCTGAGGAAAGCCGGGCGCGTCGCCAGAAAATAGCGCAGGAAGGGGTTGGGCAGGGCGGCAAGTGTCGGTTCGGCTGGTGGCATGGCGTCGGGGGTAGTTTAGGGCACCGCGAGAGGTTAATGCCCAACCGGGGGGAAAGCAACCGGGCCTACCGTAGGCATGGATAACATCGGCATTATGGAGCAAGCACTCCAAACTCGGAATTCTGAGCCGGGTTTTGTAGGCGCCGGCTTGCCGCCGTTCAGCGCTGGATAAACCACCCACGAGCGCCGGCAAGCCGGCGCCTACAGGAATCACCGTTGTATTGCGGTCGCCGCACCCTGTGGCGATGGGGTACCTGCTCCATAATGCCGGTCGAGGTTTGAAGTCACCGGACCTCGCACGGCTTAATGAGCGAGGTCCGATGCAACGATGGGTTGGGCGCCTTCAGGTCTCGTCGCTGGCGACAAAACGATACGTCACTGCCCCAAGCAAGGCGCCTACGATAGGTGCGAGCCAGAATAGCCAAAGTTGGGCAACAG
>Ga0334722_10006313_pt1 | contig 11772 bp, 10 predicted proteins | sample C3_bottom_MG_FD_207210 | JGI IMG/M metagenome (GOLD analysis project Ga0334722, IMG submission 207210) | Sediment microbial communities from Yellowstone Lake, YNP, Wyoming, USA - C3_bottom | ecosystem: Environmental > Aquatic > Freshwater > Lake > Sediment | place: USA: Wyoming | collected...
CCCCGAGCCTGCCAACGATCGCGCGCGACTCCTCGACACCAAGCGCGAACGTGACACCGAAATACGCGACGCCGTACGGCGCGAGAACAATCATGGCGAGCGGGATCGGAGCGAGAGAGGCTCCAACCGACTTCGCGGTCCATCCGAGCGCGGCGGCGACGATGCCGGCTCCCCACAGCGACGCCAGGTACGAACGCGACATCGCCACCGTGCCGATGCGCGCGTGCAGCGTGCGGCGCAACAGCGCGAACTCGACCCATCCCGCGAGACCTGCCGAGACGGTAAGGCCGGCAACGCCCCACTTCGGATCGATCCCAAGCAGCGGCGGCAACGGAATCGAGAACAGATAGCCAAGACTCGTGGTCAGCAGCACGCGCAGCGTCGCGTAGCGCAGCGGCGTGCGCGTGTCGTGGAGCGCATAGTACGTCGAGGCGTACAGGCGCCCCAGCGTAGTGGCCAGCAGCCCAACCGACGAACCGGCAAGGATGCCCCACACCCAGATGGCATCGGCATGACTGAAGCGTCCGGTCTGGAACAGCGCCGCGGCGATCACGTCGCCGAGCGCCACCAGCGCCATCGCCGAGGGCACGATGAAGAACGCGATGCGCCGCAGGCCGCGTTGCAGGCGCAGGCGAAGCCCTGCGGCAACTTCGTCTTTCGCGCCGATCACGCTCGACATCGCCGGCAGCTCGGAGGCCGACACCGCCATTCCGAACAGCGAGACCGGCAGCGTGTACAGCGTCTGCGCGTTGGCAAGCGCGGTCACCGCTCCGCTCGGCAGGAAGCTGGCCAGGATCGAGTCGACGTAGCTGCTGATCTGAACGACGCCGCGCCCGACGAACACGGGAGCGAAGTTGCGCACAACCGTGCGGGCGCCCGTCGAAGCGAGGTCGAGGGAAGGACGCAACCCACCGGCAACGCGCAGGACCGGCGGCACCTGGATGGCCAGCTGCAGGATCGAGCCGGCAATCGAAGCCCACGCCAGCGCGACGGCCAGTCCCTGCTGGTCGCGGCGAGCGCCGAAGATCAGCATCCCGGCGATCATCGCGATGCTCCACAGCACCGGCGCGGTGTACGACAGGAAGAACTGCCGGTGACTGTTGAGAATGCCCAGGCACCACGCGGACAGGACCAGCAGGCCGGTGCCCGGAAACAGGATTCGCACCAGCACGATGGTGAGATCGCGCTTGTCGCCTTCGAAGCCCGGTGCGATCACATCGACCAGCACCGGAGTGACCAGCACCCCGATCAGCACCAGCACCGATGTGACCGCCGCCAGCAGGCATCCGACCACGCTCGCGACACGCCGCGCTTCGGCGTGTTCGCCGCGCGCCAGCAGGTTCGAGTAGACCGGGATGAACGACGCCGACAGCACGCCTTCACCGAAAAGATTCTGCAGGACGTTGGGAATCTTGAAGGCGGCGTTGAACGCGTCGCCCGCGTCGGACTGGCCGAAATAGTGGGCAAACACCCGTTGCCGCACCAGCCCCGCGATGCGGCTGAGAAAGATGCCGGTCGCAACCAGCAAGGCATGACGTCCGCCGGCAGCAGCGACCGGAGCAGCCGCGGCAGCGGGACCGTCGACAACAGCCTGAGCGGCCGAAGCAGCGGGACCGGCCGTATCAGAGGGAGTGGTTTGGCCGGGAACGGTCATCGCGCGAAGGCGATAGCTTAGCTGAACTGCCACCCGATTACGCGCGCGCGGCCGGCGATGGTGTGGCTTGCGCCCAGCGCGGCGCGGCCGTCGGTGTGCCCGATGACGCGCCGACGGTGGTGTGCCTTAACGCCCCATTTCGCCCATGACCATGCTGGCGACTTCGGCGAACATCTCCTGCGCGATCTGGCGCATGCTCTTTCCCGGCTGCTCGAGCTTGATCACCATCTTGCTGAGCACCGCCAGGTAAAGCTCGTGTTCGCGGCGGCCGACCTCGGGAAGGCGCTCGAGCATCAACCCGGCAAAGTGCTGCTGGGTGTCCGCGATCTGGTCGAGAAGATCCTGGTCGGACAAGCTGTTCTGGCTCATGGACGCTCCCGCTGCGCGGCCTCCAGGCAGGCCGCAACGCTCGCGACTGATGCCACGCCCCAAAGCTCGTGGCAACGTCGCGCCGCCCCAGCCGCGAAATCGGCGCGGCCAGCGGCGCAGCGCTAGTCCTGCGGCACCAGCCTCGCGAGCACCGCGTCCAGGTCGCGCATGCCGAGCACGAAGCTGCCGGGCTGTGAAAGCACCCGCGCGACCGCGCGACGCAGGATGGGCAACTGTGCCGGTTGGCCTTCGAGTCCGTCCTCCAGTCGATCGATCACGTGGAACGGCGCGATCAGATCACCGGTCACCCGAACGCCATGGAGATGGCCGTTCTCCATTCGAGCGGCAAGCTCGACGACACCGAGCATCGAAATCGCGCTGGCAATCGTCGATCCCTCCGGCAGGGGCCCCGGTTCCTGCTGAAACATCGTGAACGTGTCTTCGTCGGCGCGGGTCGCGTCACCGCTGTCGCAAGGCTCACCCCGGAACACTTCGCATCGCAGCTGCGAGCCCAGCGCAGCGGCAAGGCCTTCCTCGAAGCCCGCATCATCGAGCGTCCTTCCGGTGAGCTCGACGAACGTGGCGGCACCGTCGAAAGCATTGCGGTCTACCGCCGCAACACCGGCAGGATCGAAGCGTTCGAGCAGCCGCGGAAGTGCGTCGAACCCATCGCTGTCGGCAATCTGCATCTGGACAAGCAGCGCGCCATCACGAGCCACGGTGAACGCAGCGTGGGCAAGTGTTCTTCCGCTTACAGTCACCAGATCGCGGCCAGGATAGAAGGCGTCCACGGCGGCCGATCTGAGCGCCGCAAGCAAGGGGCGCAGGCTGCGGTTGAGCACCTGCTCGGGTCGCAGCGTTCCCAGCCTGGGGTCGAGCCATGCGACCTGCGGCACTGCCAGCGTAAGGCACGCAATGCCCGGGCCCTGGGGAACGATGCGGCCTCCGCAAAGACGCCGCACGAGCCCGTTCGTGCCGATGTCGCGAGCCGAGTCGCGGCGATGGTAGCGCCCGAGGCTCAGCCCTGCATCGCTCGCGCGCCACAAGCGTGCAACGGCGTGGCCACGCAAGGCTGCGATCAGCATCGCGAGCTGATCATTGGCGAACGCTTGTGACGGGGTCTCTGTCCCCGCGTTCCAGAAATGCAGCGCTCGCGTGTTCATCGGCGGGGAACCGTTGCGCTATCCCGTCAAAATGCCAAGCTGGCCACAATCCCGGGGGCATCATGTTTCGAAAGTTGAAATGGATCTTCCGCGTACTGATGGTCGTCGTGCTGATCGGCGGCGCCTGGTACTGGTGGTCTGGACCGGAGATCCGCCAGGGAAGCTATCTCGTTGTCGATCTGACGGGCAGCCTGGAGGAAGGCCAGACGAGCACCCTCGTCAGTCGCCTGCTCCATCGCGGACGCACACTGGTCGATGTAACCAATGCGCTGCGCAAAGTCCGGTACGATGGTCGTATCGCAGGCGTGCTCGTGCGCCTGGGACCGTTCGATGGTGGATGGGGACAGACGCAGGAACTGCGGGGCGCGCTCTCGCTGGTCAAAGCCCAGGGCAAGAAAGTCATCGCGCTGCTCGAAGTCGAGCTCGAGCCGGCGAGCCGCGAGATCTACCTGGCCTCGGTGGCCGACAAGGTCTACGTCGCTCCGGCTGCGGCGCCGATGTTCAACGGTCTGGCTGCGCGTTTCGTTTTCCTCGGAGCGGTGTGGCCGAAGATCGACGTCAACATGCAGGTGGAGAAGATCCGCGAGTACAAGAGCGCCGGTGACGAGTTGTCGCGTGAGTCGATGTCACAGGCGCACCGCGAGATGGCAGAGTCGCTGCTTACCGACACCGGGAACGAACTGCTGCAGACGATTGCGGTCGCCCGTAACCTGACCGTCGCCGAAGTGCAGGCGATCGCGGAGCGATGTCCGAGCAGCGGACCGGAGCTTGTCAGCGCAGGACTGGCCGATGCGGTCAAGAGTCGTGGCGAGATCGTCACCGAGCTCGGCAACGGCGAAGCGGTCCCAACCGTCACCGAAGAGACGTACGCAGGCGTAAGCCTCAGTTCGCTGGGGATCGGCGACGGTCCCAGGATTGCCATCGTCCACGCCTCTGGAGCCATCAATCGCGGAGATCCGAGCCCCGGCCGCAAAGGCGTCGCGTCACACCAGATCGCCACCGCGTTGCAGGATGCCGCAGCCGACTCGTCGATTCTCGCCATCGTGCTGCGCGTCGCGAGTCCCGGCGGCTCTCCGGCTGCTTCCGATGAGATCTGGCTCGAAGTGCGCGAAGCCGCGAAGAAGAAACCGGTGATCGCCTCGATGGGCGACGTCGCGGCTTCGGGCGGCTATTACATCGCATCGGCTGCCGACCGCATCGTGGCCTCGCCGGGAACGATCACAGGCTCGATTGGCGTCGTGATGTTCAAGCCGGACGTCTCGGCGCTGCTCACGCGCATGGGCGTGCACACGGAGTCGCTGTCGCGCGGACGGTTCGCGCGTCTGCTCGATATGGACAAGAGCTTCGACGAGGCCGAGCTGACGCTGATACGCAAGCAGATGAACGACATCTACTGGCTGTTCCTCGACCGCGTCGCCACCGGCCGCAAGATGAAGAAAGAGGACGTGGACAAGATCGGCGGCGGGCGCGTGTGGACGGGACAGCAAGCCTCGCACAACGGTCTTGTCGATGAGCTCGGTGGCCTCTCCGATGCAGTGCGCGTCGCGGCGGCCGCGGCGGGCATTCACGACCCCGACAAGGTCCGGCTCGTCCATTATCCGGCGTCGGGACTGCTCGACGCCGGAATGCTCCGTGCGGGCGCGAGCGTCGTCGCGGCCGAACTGGAACCGCCGATCGTGCGCATGGTCGCCGACACGCTCGAGCCGCTCCAGGACATGCTGTCGCTCGAGCCGGGCGTCCAGGTGCTGGCGCCCGACCTTCCGCGCATCGAATAACCCAGCGCGACCAGCCTCAGCGTCCGGCCATCGCGCGAAGCCGTGCGATGCGTTCCTCGGTCGGCGGATGCGTGCTGAACAGGTTCATGAGGCCCTGCCCCGCAAACGGCTTGACGATGAAAAGATGCGCAGTGGCGGGATTGGCATCCATCGGCACCTGCTCCACCGTCGCCGTGATCTTCTGAAGCGCACTGGCCAGGCTCATCGGCTTGCCCGAGATGCGTGCGCCACCCTCGTCGGCGGCAAACTCGCGCGAGCGTGAAATGGCTGCCTGGATGATCATGGCTGCGATCGGCGCGAGCAGCGCGGTGGCGAGCAGCGCAATCGGATTTCCGCCTTCACGATCGTCGCGCGAGCCGCCGAAGATGGCGCCCCAACGCGCCATGTTGGCCAGGAACATGATCGCGGCACCGATGGTCGCGGCAATCGACTGCAGCAGGATGTCGCGATGCGCGACGTGGGCGAGTTCGTGACCGAGCACGCCGTCGAGTTCGTCCTGATCGAGAATCCTGAGAATTCCATCGGTCGCTGCGACGACGGCGTGCTCGGCATTGCGCCCGGTCGCAAACGCGTTGGGGCTGTCGGTGGGGATCACGTAACAACGCGGCATCGGCAGTCCTGCCGATCGCGCAAGCCGCGCGACGGTCCGTGTCAGCGGATGATCGGGGCCGCACTCCTGGGCGTGATACATCGCCAGCACGATACGGTCTGAAAACCAGTACGACCCGGCGTTCATCACGATCGCCAGGACCAGGGCGATCTGCATTCCGCCGCTGCCTCCGATCGCTCCACCAATCAGCAACAGCAGCGCGCTCAACAGGCCCAGCAGGCCGGCGGTCTTCACGGTAGAGTTCATGCGCGGATTCTAGGTCGCGCTTGTCGCGGCGCAACCTGCAATGGGGACGCGAGGTGCGCCGGCAATTCCTACTGGATGTTCCACTCCGTCGGGTCGAGCAGTACGGCCTGCTCGACGAGCAACTGGTCGTGCAGGATCTGCTCGGGCGTCATGCTCGGCGGTCCCCACAATCCTGCCGGACTTTCGCGGAAGATCGTCGCGTACAAGCAGAGCGCGGCAACGTAGCGCCCGCGGTCACTGGCATGGTGGCCGTCCAGTGCCCACAGGTCGATGGCAGCATCCTCGATCGCTGTCTGCCTGAAAGCCCACCCGACCGGAGCGACCGGCGCACCGAGCTCGAAGGCGATCGGCACGTAGCCGATGTCGCCGCCAGGCTGCCCGTGCAGCCAATCGTAACTTTCAAGCGGCGCCCCGCGGTCGCGCCACGTCATCGAGAAAATCGTGCGGCTGCCGTTGAGCGTGATCGCAGCGTCGAGCTCACGCGCCGACGGATAGCGGCTGCTGAAGAGTCCGAGGCTTTGCTCCTGCAGCACGACGTAATCCCACGGCTTGCTCGCGATACGCGCGCGCGTGCTGCGCGAAGCGGAGTGATCGGCAAGCGTCCATGTGCCGGGCGTTCTTGCGGCGATCGCCACGTCGCGCCCCGAGGAACGCACCAGCATCTGAAGTTTGGGCTTCAGGCCTGCGCTGAAGCTGTTGCCGATCAGCAGGATCCTCACCTGCGCGAGCGCACCGGTGGGGACCAGCGCGAGCGCTGCGGCAACGATCAATGTCGGGAGAAATACGCCAGTCCTGGACACGCGGATGCTCCGTGTGATGCCCGGATTGGCAAGGCAGCGTCGAACCGAACGGGGGCAACATACGGGGGCGGCAAGAGTCGAACAAGAGAGGAGCGATCATTTTCCCGCAGCTCGCGGGCGCCGCGGAGAGAAACAATCTGTGGCGATACTAAGGGGTTACGCGCGATGGAGGTTTCAAGCCCTGGTCTTGGGGGTTCCGGCCCGCTCCTGGATGCGATCGACACCCCTCTCCATCGCATCGGTATCGCCGCGGGCCATGCTGCGGATGAACTCGGCGGTGACCATTCTCATCAGGTCGCCCTCGCTGCCTCCGAGACGATCCCCGAGCGTTGCCAGCTCCGCCATCGCCCTTGCCACCCGCACCCCGGCCTCGGGCACGTCGCCGCGATCGCGTGCCGCCAGTCCCGCCATGAGTTCCGCGCGGACCTTGTCGAGCACCGGAGTAACGTCCTCTCCGAGCACCGTGCGCAGCTCGCCGAGTCTCCCGAGGAAGCTCTCCATCGCCCACTGCCTTTCTTTGTCGAAACCCGCCACGCTATAAACGCCCGATGGCTCTTCGCACTATCGAGCCCGTGACATCCCGAAGATACAAGCCTCGAACCGGCGGCGCGCCAGCACTCGTCCCGGCGGTGATGCGATGACGCTGCACGGACCCACATCCGAGGCCTACGCCGAGCGCAGGCAGGCCGTGCGAGCCGATCTTGCCCCGGAGGCGGTGCTGTTCGTGCCGGAAATGCCGGAGGCCGTCTATTCCAACGACGTTCACTTCGCCTACCGGCCCGAGACCAACCTGCGATATCTGAGCGGCTTCGAAGAACCGGCGGCGCTGATCCTGACCTGCCACGGCGGCGAAGAAGACGGCTTTACGCTGTGCGTGCGACCGCGCGACGAGCAAAGCGAAACGTGGACCGGCAGGCGCATCGGCGTTGATGCGGCCCGCAGCCTTTACGGGGCCGACTACTCCTACCCGGTCGACCGGACGTGGGAGGTGCTGCTCGCCCACCTGCGCCGCGCTGGCAAGCTCTACTACGCGCACAGCAGGGACCCGCAGGTGAACCAGAAGGTCCTCGAGCTTGTCCATCAGGCCAACGGCGAGAGGCCGCGGCGCGGCGGAGAACCGCTGGTCGTCGCCGAGGCTGCGCCATTGCTGGCGAAGCATCGGTTGCGCAAGCGGCCCGAGGAAATCGATCTGATGCGCGCGGCCGGCCGCATCAGCGGCGCGGCCCACCGGCGGCTGATGGAAACGCTCCAGCCCGGCTGGCGCGAGTACCAGGCGCAGGCGCTGCTCGACTACGAATTCCGCTTCAACGGCTGCGGCGGACCCGCCTACGGCACCATCTGTGCGGGCGGCGTCAACGCGACCGTCCTTCATTACACCCGCAACGACGACACGATGCGCGACGGAGACCTGCTGCTGGTGGACGCTGGCGGCGAGTACGGCGGCTATTGCTCCGACATCACCCGGACATTTCCAATCGGTGCGACGTTCTCGGCCGCGCAGGCCGCGCTGTACGACCTGGTGCTCGCGGCGCAGCACGCCGCAATCGAGCTGATCCGGCCCGGCGTCACGATCGAAGACGTCCACAAGACGGCGGTGCGTCATCTTACGCAGGGGTTGATCGACCTCGGCATCATCGAAGGCTCGCTCGAAGAGTGCATCGAGCAATCCCGTCACTCGCCGTTCTACATGCACAACACCAGTCACTGGCTCGGCATGGACGTACACGATGCCGGCGTCTACCGTCGCGATGGCGCTTCGGTCGTGCTCGAGCCGGGAATGGTGCTGACGGTGGAGCCAGGCCTGTACATGCGCATGGACGCGCCGGCGCCCGAGCAATATCGCGGCATCGGCATTCGCATCGAAGACGACGTGCTCGTTACGGCAGACGGCGGCGAGGTGCTGAGCCAGAGCGCGCCCAAGCAACGCGCCGAGATCGAAGCGCTGCGCCGCGCGGCGCATAGCGGCAAGCGAAGCGCGCCGCGTTAGATGAGACGCAAGCGGCGCTTGCGCCGCTTGAACTGAGATGCGCTTGCGCCGCTTGAGCCGAGATGCGCTTGCGCCGCGGCGAATAGCCTATCTGGCGTGCCCTTCGGCGTTGCGCTGCAGGTAGGCGAGCAGATCCGCCTTCTCCCGCGCCGTCAGCGGCGGCAGCCCGGCCTTGGCAATGACCGGTGCCATGCGCGCCAGCTGCACCTCCCACATCGCAGAGGTCATCGTGCCGGGCTGGTACGGGCGATGACACCCGGTGCCGCACCGTGCGAGGTAGAGGCCAGCGACCGGAGTGCCTTCTTCGGGAAGATGCCGGGAGCAGCCTGGGCAAGCGACTGCGAGCGCGACGGCCGCGGCAACGAACACGAGCGGAACTCTCACAGGTCGATCCGGTAGCGGGCCTCCTGGTTGGGTGCCTCCGCGACGCCGACCTCAAGAACCGTCACGCTGCGCTCTGCGAGCACCGGCAGTTTGCTGCGCAGCTCGAGACACAGGAATGCAGCCAGCTCCTCGGCCGAGGAGTGCACGATGTCGAGCAGCACGCAGTCGTCCAGCGGAAACGAAAAGCGCGTTCCGTCCTCGCAGACGATCCGCACCTGGCCGTCAGCCACGTCGATCGTGAGCACGTCGCTGCGCATCGGCACGAGGAAGCGCTCGTTGAGCGTGCGGCACACGTCGTGCGCCGCGCGCTTGATGTCCCCGAAGTCCACCACGTAACCGTCGCGCCCCACCTCGCCTTCGATGCGCACCGACACGCGGTAGTTGTGTCCGTGCAGGCGCTCGCGAAAGCCCCTGTAGGCGATGAAGTGCGCCGCGTTGAACTTGAACGAGTCCTTGCTGACGAAGACTTCGTAGCTTGCCATCGGCGTCAGGCCACCTGCGCGAGCGGTTCGTCGAAACGGCGCCCTTCGAGCAGGAACTGGCGCAACACTGTCTCGACCTCGTCGGCACTTCGCGCAGCGCCGAGGCTGCGGCGCGCGGCGGCGCCACCCGGATACCCTTTGACGAGGCAGCAGCCCAGCCCGCGCAGCCGGCCAAGATAGGCGCGCTCCTGCTTGTTCTCGTCGAGACAGCGGCGGAAGAACGATACCAGCGCCACACGCTGCTCCGCGTCCGGCACGACCGGCACGCCGCCGCGCGCCACCGCCTCGATCTGCGCAAAAATCCACGGATTGGCGATCGCGCCGCGGCCGATCATGAGTCCGTCAGCGTAACCGTCGCGCAACTTCGACAGCGCGGTGTGCGGGTCGACGATGTCGCCGCTTCCGATCACCGGAACCGAGGCACGGCTTCGCACTTCGGCCACCAGGTCCCAGTCCGACTGTCCGCTGTAGAGCTGCATACGCGTGCGGCCGTGCACCGCGATCATCGCTGCGCCCTCGTCTTCGACCATGCGCGCGACATCGAGCGCATTGCGCGAGGCGGCGTCCCATCCCGAACGGATCTTGACCGTGAAAGGAATCGAGATCGCGCCACGGATCGCGCGCAGGATGTCGCGCAGCAGCTCCGGTGTGCGCATCAGTTGCGCCCCGCCGCCGCGCCGCACGACCTTGGGAGCCGGGCATCCGCAATTGACGTCCACGATGTCGGCGCCGGCCTGCTCGACCATCGCGGCGGCATCGGCCATGCGAACCGGGTCGGCGCCGAAGATCTGGATGGACAGCGGCCGCTCGGACGGCTCGAAGTGCAGCATCGCGATCGTCTTCGCATTGCTGCGCGTGAGCCCCTCCACCGCGATGAACTCGCTGACGAGGAGTCCTGCCGCCGCGCCGCTGGCAGCCTGCACGGTGCGGCGGAACGCGCTGTCGGTGACGCCGGACATCGGCGACAGCACAAGGTTGGTGGGGATCTGTACTGTGCCGATCGACAGCGGTCGCAGCACGCATTCGGGTTCGATTGTCATCTCGACGGTTTCCGCAGCGCGCGACTGTAGCCGAGCGCCCGTGCAGGATCACCCGGCGGATCCAGAACGAAACGCCCCGGCCGGAGATCCCGGACCGGGGCGTTCGTTCAGACCAGGCGCCTTGCGCGCCTGCGCCGCGAGCGACTTACGGGCAGCCGCCGATGCCGGGCTGGTACTGCACGCCGTGGTTGCTGGCGCAGAACAGCGTGGAGCCCGCCTGCGTGAGCGTGCGTCCCGGACCCGGCAGCCCGCTTACGGCGTTGATCGCCGCGCTGGAGGTCGGCGGAATGCAGAACGTTGCCGCACCCAGCGGGAAGCTCGGATCGGGAGCGCCGACGGCGACGATCGGATCGAGGAAGCACTTGCGGCGCGCCACCAGTGCGCACAGGCCGGCATCGCCGCCGACCGCCACAGGCGTGCAGTCGTCGTTGGTGCTGCACGACAGCATGCCGGTGCCGTCGGCTTTCACGGCGCCATCGCAGGACAGGTCATCGGGACCGGTGCTGCACTCGCCGTGCAGGCCGCCATCGAGATCGACGCAGGTGTCGCCGAGCGCGCACCCGTTGGGCGCCAGCGCCACACCAGCCCCGACGCTCGAGCAGGTCGAGGCAGGACACGTGTTGCCGTTGTGCGCCGTACAATCGGTGTTGGTGGAACACACCGTGCCGTCCACGCACGTGCCGCCCGCGCAGCGCACCGTTGAGTTCGTGCAGTCGGCGTTGGTGGTGCATGTGACGCCGGTAGCCTTCTGGCAGCGCCGGGAAGAACCCATCGTTATGCAGCTACCAAAATTGAGGTTCGTGCACTGGCTGCTGCTCGTACACGGGAAGTTGTTCCCACCGCCGTTGACGGTGCAGTTCGACAGCAGAGACGAGCAGTCGCTGTCACCAGTGCACGGAACCTGTTTGTTCGTTGAGCTCCCACTGCAAACTGCGCACGGGCACTTGGCGGTACCGGCACCGCCGAAGTCGCAATCGACGCCGAAACCGAGCGAGGCGGTGCCGGTGCTCTGGCTCAGGTTGATCGACAGACCGGCGCCCGAGACGTTCTTGCCAGCGGCGGGCATGCAGTCGAGGCTGTAGTGTCCGTCAACTGCGCCGTGGTACGGAGCGTACGGGGCCGGGAACGATTTATTGATCCCCTCGACGTCGCACGCCAGGCCGCTGCTGGTGCCGTTCACGCACGTGCCGTTGCGGATGCCGTCGCCGGCCACAACGTCGCCTTCGCAGCGCGGACACGGATCGACTGTGGTTTCACCGAGG
>Ga0334722_10006315_pt1 | contig 11770 bp, 12 predicted proteins | sample C3_bottom_MG_FD_207210 | JGI IMG/M metagenome (GOLD analysis project Ga0334722, IMG submission 207210) | Sediment microbial communities from Yellowstone Lake, YNP, Wyoming, USA - C3_bottom | ecosystem: Environmental > Aquatic > Freshwater > Lake > Sediment | place: USA: Wyoming | collected...
CGAGTATAACGTGGTCGGGTGACGGCAAGTGCTCGCCGGTGCGGAGCAGGGTTCTTTACTATTGACTTGTTCCTGCTGAAAGGGGTAACATAACAAAGTTTGCATATATGCTATAGCTGATATTTCTTCTTGATCCCGGAAGAACGGTCTTTATCCCTTGCTGATCATTATGTATTATCTTGCACTCATTGTTGGCCTCATCCTGGTTCCGACGGTCTCTTTTGCCTGGGGTCCCATGACCCATATGTTCCTGGGCAATGAACTGCTGTCCTGCGCACCGCTCATCCCCGCCGGCATTCTGGCGCTCCTCAATAAACATAAACAGGATTTCCTCTACGGCAACATCATGGCCGATATCATCATCGGCAAGAAATATCTGCCGGACGACAAAAGCTCGCACTCCTGGGAAGTGGGCCTCAAGCTCCTTGATCAGGCGGAAGCGTGGCCGGAAAGAGCCTTTGCCTACGGCTATCTCAGTCATCTTGCAGCAGATACAGTGGCCCATGAGACCCTGACCGACGACCTGGGGAACCTGGGTCATACCTGGATCGAACTGAAAGCCGACAGCATCATCGACAAGCGCTACTGGCTTCAGACCGTGGCGATCAGCAGGGCTGTGCGCAAGCGCAGCGACCTTCTTCTGGAGAACGCGCTCGACCCGTACTTGTTCTCTTTCAAGACCAACAAGCGCATCTACAAAAGCATGGTGCTCCTCTCGGTGCTGAACAAAAAAAGACGGCGCGGCGTGGACCGCGTCCTTATCCACGACCTTCACGAAGAATCCCTCTCGCGTATGATCGACCTGCTCCAGAACGGCACCGATGCCGCCGTGCTTCAGAAGAACCCGCTCTAACCTAAGCAACCGCAGTTTCCCACTGCTTGCCTTGCCCATCTTTTTCCTGAACAGAAAAACCATGAACTGAACGCAGAGTCAACGGCGTATCTCGCAGAGCTTGCTATATTGTAGAAAGTAGCTAAGCCGCGGCAAAAACGGCTATACTCTTTCTTGATTTGGAACCAGCTGGGCAGTTGGTAAATCCAAACCAAAGAAAGGAGCATAGCCGTGAAAAAGATTAAACCAAAAACAACGAAGGCGGTCAATCAAAAAGTTCTTATCGCCACCGTTGACGGCGGCAAGGACACGCATTACGGATATTATCGTTACCCCGATGGCACCGAATGTAAAGCCTTCGACTTTTGGAACAACGGTCGAGGTTTTAACGAGTTCTGGGAGCGCATCTCGGCGGCAGCGAAAACGCATGGCCTTGAAGAAATTATCGTAGGCTTTGAGTCCACCGGGCCGTATATGGAGCCCCTGGTTCAGTTTCTGAGAAACAAGAAGGGTGTCCGGCTGGTACAGGTCAACCCGATGCACACAAAGCGGCTGAAGGAGCTTACCGGCAATTCCCCGCTCAAGACCGACCGGAAGGATCCGAAGGTCATTGCGGACATCATCGAACTTGGCCATGCTCTGACCGTGGTGATCCCCGAGGGACCGGCGGCAGATCTTCGGAGACTCACGCAGGGAAGAGAACGAACGATTGCAAGCCGCACGAGGTTGTTTAATCAACTGCAGAGTCTCCTGGTGATCAGCTTTCCTGAGTTTCTGCAGGTGATGACAGATGTGAAAACCGCGAGCGCTCAGTACCTTTTGCGTCATTATCCGACAGCGGAGGAGATTGTGGCCCTTGGAGCAGCCTCCCTGGCAACCCTGCTCCGAAAAGTCAGCAGGGGGAAGCTCGGCGAAGACCGTGCCAGAGCGCTTTTTGAAGCCGCGAGCGAATCGGTTGGTGTTCAGGAAGGCCGAAGCAGCATGCTTCTGGAGATCAGGCTGATGCTTGAAACGATAGCTTCCTACGATCGCTTTATCGACGAACTGGAGGCTGAGATGGTGCGGTACTTGGAACAAATCCCTTACAGCCGGGTCATCCTTTCGCTCAGAGGGATCGGACACGTTACCACAGCGGGCCTGATCGGAGAAGTCGGAGACTTCACCAGGTTCAATACCATCTCCGAGGTAATGAAACTTGCCGGGCTTGATCTGTACGAAGTCAGCTCCGGGAAACACCGAGGCAAGCTGCGCATCTCCAAACGAGGCAGACCCCTTATCCGCAAGCTTCTGTACTTCGCGGCTTTGAGCGCCGTTCGGAAGGGCGGCACGATGCACGAGTGGTATCGACGCGCCCTGGGCCGGGGCATGGTCAAGACCAACGCCCTGGTGGCGGTCAGCCGAAAGCTGCTGGGAATTATATTTGCTCTGGTACGTAATCATAGTGTTTATGTGGAGAACTATATGAAACAAAAACCAATGCTACAGGAGGCTGCTTAACCGATACGATCGTTGCGTGTAAGCGGGGAGACTATCTTCTGCGTCATCTAAGGCGGCCTAGCCGACCTTCTCGCTGAGCCTACATAGCTCCCCGCTTGCACCTTATTTCCAATAAAGCAAGATCAGGGCTCTGTCGAGACCCTTGAAACCAGAGTTGGATAAGGTGCCACACTCAAGATCGCTATCTCTAAAAGCAATGCCTTATAAAAGTACTTGACTAAAACAAACCAGGCGCAGAGCTCGCAGAGAAGAACAATGCATAGGGTCTTAACCAGATTCTTGCTGTTGAATTTCTCCGCGTCTCTGCGCCTCTGCGAGAAAATCACCGTCTTTTGTTCCTGGCCCGTCATTTTCTCCCAGGCACTTGCAGTTTGCCCGAAGTTCATGCTAAGATAGCGCGCAATCAATCCCAACTCCGCGGGCCGTTTCTCGCGGAGTAAACCCTTATATCAGGAGGAACACGGCATGGAGAAGGTCTCATACAAGGACATCGGACTGGTCACGACCACAGAGATGTTCGCGAAGGCGATGAAGGGCAAGTACGCGATCCCGGCGTATAACTTCAATAATATGGAGCAGCTGCAGGCGATCGTGATGGGATGCGTGGAGTCGAAGTCCCCGTTCATCCTGCAGGTCTCGAGCGGCGCGCGGAAGTACGCCAACCAGACCCTGCTCCGGTTCCTGGCCATGGGCGCGGTAGCGATGATCAAGGACGCCAATTCGCCCGTGAAGTTCGCGCTTCACCTGGACCACGGTGACACCTTCGAGCTCTGCAAATCCTGCATCGATTCGGGCTTCTCCTCCGTGATGATCGATGGGTCCCATCATTCCTACGACGACAACGTGAAGTTGACCAAGCAGGTCGTCGAATACGCCCATGCCCATGGCGTGGTCGTCGAAGGCGAGCTCGGGGTCCTTGCCGGCATCGAGGACGCGGTAGTTGCCGAGAAGTCCACCTACACGAGACCCGAAGAGGTCGAAGACTTTGTGAAGAAGACCAACGTCGATTCCCTGGCGATCTCGATCGGCACCTCGCACGGCGCCATGAAGTTCAAGCCCGCGCAGTGCACCCGCGACGCGCGCGGCGTGCTGGTGCCGCCGCCGCTCCGGTTCGATATTCTTGAAGAGATCGAAAAGCGCATCCCCGGGTTCCCCATCGTGCTGCACGGCGCTTCATCCGTGATCCCCGAGTATATCGAGATGATCAACAAGAACGGCGGGGCCATGAAGGACGCCGTAGGCATTCCCGAAGAACAGCTCCGGAAGGCCGCGCGGAGCGCGGTATGCAAGGTCAATATCGACAGCGACGGCCGTCTTGCCATGACCGCCCTGGTAAGGAAGACCCTGGCCGAGAAGCCGGCCGAGTTCGATCCGAGAAAATACCTCGGTCCTGCCCGCGACGAGCTGATCAAGATGATCATCCATAAGAACAAGGAAGTGCTCGGTTCGGCCGGCCAGGCGTGAGGCTCGTTTTCTGGCTGAGGCACGGGTGGTCGGGCTGGCGAAGGCAGATGTTCGAAAGAGGAGTGCAATGAAAAAAACGACCTGTTCGTACCGCACCGGCGGAGCAGTCCTTGTCCTGCCCGTGCTGATTTTTTGTTTGGCGCTGCTTGGCGGCTGCAGCAGCTACCTGGTCGTGCCGAAAGGACTGCCGCGCGTCAGCGGGCATGAAACGCTGTCCCTGTCCGCAGTCTCTCTTATTGTGGTGAACGCGGAGAAGGACGCGACGGAGCAGGACATCCTTACCGCTAATAAGGGGTGGTCGGGCTTTCGCGGAAACCGACAGGCATGGTCAAAGCAGCTGGTTGAGTCCCTGTCCCGCGAGCTTGCACTGCGCGGAGCGCAGGTGCGTAGCACTGCTCCCGTGGTGCTGAGCCTCGCTCTTCCGGAGATCACGTTCAACGAGACCGGGAACCAGTTCAAGTTCGCGGTGAAGGTACTGGTGTCGTCGTCCGTTGGGTGGGCAAAGGAATATAACGGCGTCGCCGCATCGAGCGACAGGAACACCGGTTCCGTGTCAGCAGAGGCCGATCGGCTGGCAGGCATGGCTTTAGCAGATGCGGTCGGGAAGATGCTGGGAGATACGGCTTTCCTTGTCCGCCTGGGAAACGGGACATAACCGGCGCGTCGCCACCGTAACGTCGTTTGCATCGGACCGGCAAGGTGCCGAACTTTTCCGCAGTTGCAGCAACAGATCCCGTCTCAGATCGTTCAAGAAAGAGGGCTCCATCCGTGACTGAGCCTCCAGTACAGGAAACCGTTGCCGGCAAACCGGACCGGAAAAAAAGCTTTGCCATTCTCGTGGACGGCTACATCCGGGACCTCTTCACGACGGGCATGGTCCTTCAACGGCTCGACTACGACGTGTACATTGCGAACACGGCCGAGGACGCATTAAAGGTCATTGATGCGGCACCGCCGGCGCTGGTGATCTCCGAACTTTCCCTTCCGCAGATGTCCGGTCTGGAAATGCTCGTCCGCATGAGGCATGACCCGGGGACCAAAGACATCCCGGTGGTGATCCATACGTCGCTCGACGATCCGAACAAGGAAACAATGTGCCGGGCATCGGGGTGTGCGGCGTTCCTGAAGAAACCGGCCGACCCTGGCGTGCTGTACAGCGTTATCCAGCAGGCAACGGAGAAAACGCCGCGCCAGCATATCCGGCTCAGGACGCTGCTGCCGGTGCGCGTGGGGGGGCTTTCTGCCGCAGGGAATACGGGCTGCACGGAATATGTTTCAGCGCTGTCGGAGCGGGGCATTTTCGTCTGCACGCTCAGTCCCCGTCCGATCAACGCTGTTCTTCCGGTCACGCTCATGATCCACTCCATTCCGGTCAAGCTCAAGGCGATGGTCCTGAGGACGGTCGTCATGAACCGCGGGTTCTTTGAAGAACCGGGCATGGCGATGAAGTTCGTCGAGATATCGCCAACAGACCTGGAGCTGCTCAGGAATTTCATCAAGGGCCAGATCATGCGCGACATACCAACGCAATAAGGGACTGTTCCGCGCTGAACAGATCGAAAGATAATACCCCTTGACTTACTCACGAGCACATGGCATTATTCAATAAGAAGTTCCGGAAGTCATTTGTTGGGGAGACCGCAAAGAGCTTTCGCTTTGCGGTTTTCTGTTGCACCTTTCGTCAGCTTCAATTTCAGCAGAAGGAGGTAGCTTACCATGGAAAAAGGTACCGTGAAGTGGTTCAATGATTCCAAAGGATTTGGATTCATTACCCGCGAAAAGGGCGGAGACGTGTTCGTTCATTTCGGCGATATTCAGGACAGCGGGTTCAAGTCCCTTGCAGAAGGTCAGCAAGTGGAGTTCGACGTCGTCGATTCGCCCAAAGGCCCCAAGGCCGCCAATGTTGTAAAGCTCTAAGTCCGTGCTTTACCCGATCAAGCAGGCCCTGTTCATCGGTGCCTGCTTTTTTTTGCCTCGCCCGGGAGCACTGCTGCTTCGTTTCATCGCTGCAAAAAGCCGGATGATTATTATGGTGCGGATCTCCGGGATTTGCTATAGTACATCACATGCGGCTTTAGCCGCACAGCGGCCATGGATGACAAATACGCCATAATTGTAGTTGACGACGACGAGGTCCTGTCCCGCCTGTTGAAGCAGTATTTCACCGGAGCAGGGCATGTGTGCGACGCATTCCCCGATGCCGAAGCCGCCCTGGAACGTATTACCGGTACGGCATTTGACGTGCTCGTGACCGATATCGTTCTGCCCGGCATGAAGGGGCTGGAGCTTGCCGAGCGGGCGCACCGGCTGCGACCGGAAATGAGCATTATCGTCACTACGGGCTTCATCGACAACTTCTCCTATGATGAGGCGATCGCCGCAGGCGCCGCCGACTTCATCAAGAAACCCTTTTCCCTGAATGAGCTCATGATCCGCATCAGGCACGTGCGGCTGCAGGAGCGGCTCCGCCAGATGACCATTACCGACGAACTTACGGGCTTGCCGAACCGCCGCGGGTTCTTCGTACTGGCTGAGCAGCAGCTCCGGTCTGCGCAGCGAAGCGGAGGTACGCTGGTCCTCCTGTTCGGCGATCTTGATGGATTTAAAAAGATCAACGACTCTCTGGGCCATCGGGCAGGGGACGAAGCGCTTTGCGCCATGGCCGATATTTTCCGTCAAAGCTACCGCGACTCCGATATCATCGCCCGCATGGGCGGCGATGAGTTCGCCATCCTGCTGGTGAACCCGACGGACCGCGGCGTAAAGGCCGCCCAGGACCGGCTGCAGCAGAACCTGGACCAGTTCAATTCCCGCGAGAACGGCGCGTACCAGCTTAAGGTCAGCATCGGCACGGCGGAGTTCGGACCCGCGGAGCTGGGCTCCATCGACGCCATGATGCGGCTTGCCGATGAGCGCATGTATGCTGAAAAGGAACGGAACAAGAAGAACGGTGCCCACCCTTCCTGACGCTTGCCGCTCCCGGTAGAGCCGTTTTCAGCGCTCCCCCCACCTTGTGCAACCCATGAATAAGCAACGACCTTCGGTGAGCTATCACATGACCTTCTCAGATGCGAAGACGATCAGCTACCGCGTGCGGATCTCCTCCCGGGCGAAGCGAGTCAGGATCACTATCTCCCCGCGGAACGGATTGATCGTTGTTGCGCCGCGAGGGTGCGGTCTCCAGCGGATCGCCGCCATCGTGGAAGAAAAAAAGGAGTGGATAGCCTTCCATCTTGACCGCTTTGCCGAACTCCGGAAGCAAACTGCCCATGAACCGGCCGAGCTGCTGCCGTCGGTCATCGTTCTGCCTGCGCTGGGAGAGCAGTGGCTGGTCTCCTATCTGCCGGCGGAAACCAGGACCGTCTCCGTGCGGACAGCAGCGCCGGGGCAGCTCACGGTCCAGGGAGCGGTTGACGATGCCCGTGCCTGTCAGAACGTGCTGAAGCGCTGGCTGGCGCATCGTTCGCGAGAGCAGCTTGTGCCCTGGCTGACCCGTCTGAGCACGCAGTCGGGGCTTCACTATTCCCGGGCAATGGTCAGGGGGCAGCGGACGAGATGGGCAAGCTGCTCCGGGCAGGGCACCATCAGCCTGAACTATAAGCTGCTGTTCCTGCCCGGCTACCTCGTCAGCTACATCCTCTTGCACGAACTGTGTCATACGCGCCACATGAACCATGCCGAGAGATTCTGGACGCTGGTGAAGAGCTTTGAACCTGCCTGCAAGGACCACGATCGAGAACTGCGAAAAGCCTGGCGGCTCGTGCCGGCCTGGGCCGAGGAGGCGCAGGAAGACGGCTGATTCTGACCTGTCCAAATGTTTTTTAAGGTTTATTCATATCTGAGTGCATCGATGGGATTCAGGAGCGAGGCCTTGTAGGCGGGGTAGAAGCCGAAGAAGATGCCGATGAATCCGGAAAAACCGAAAGCGATAAGGATGGAAGGAACGGACACGACCGTTGGCCAGCCGGAGACCGATGAAAGGATCAGCGCAGTAGAAACCCCGGTGATGATGCCGATCACCCCCCCGATCAGCGACAGGGTGAGCGCCTCGATGATGAACTGGAGCCTGATGTCCCAGGTCTTGGCGCCGATTGCCATGCGGATGCCGATCTCGCGCGTCCGCTCCGTTACTGACACGAGCATGATGTTCATGATGCCGATGCCGCCCACGAGCAGCGATACTGAAGCGATGGCCCCGAGCAGCATGGTCATTACATTGGTGGACTGCTCCGCAGCCTGCATGATCTGGGTAAGGTTCCGCACGCTGAAGTCGGCATCCTGCTTCTGACCGATGTGATGCCGCTGTCTGAGGAGTTCCGTCACCTGTTTTTCGGCAACAGGCAGGCTTTCCGCGCTCTTTGCCTTGACCATGATGATCCTCACCATGCCCGGGAACGAGGTGCCGAAAAGCTTTTTCTGGGCCGTGGTCACGGGGACCATGATCGTATCGTCCTGGTCCGATCCCTGCGCATTCTGACCTTTGGGTGCTAGAACGCCGATCACCGTAAAGGGGACATTTTTTATTCTGATGGTCTGTCCCACGGGGTTCTGGTCGCCGAACAGGTTGTCCACCACGGTCTGGCCGAGGAGTGCGACCTTGGTCGCGCTCTTCACGTCCTGCGTAGTAAAGGGCCGGCCTGAGCTTAAGTCCCAGTCACGCACGTTCAGCATGCCCGGCGTTGTCCCGTTGATGCCCGTTGACCAGTTCAGGTGTCCGTAGATGATCTGTGCCACGCCTCCCATGCTCGGCGCCACATCCGCCACGGCAGGACACTCCTTCACGATCGCATCGGCATCGCTCAGGTTCAGCGTGGACTGGGTCCCTCCCCCCATTCGCACCCCTCCCGAGGTCGTGGCGCCGGGCAGGATGATGAGAAGATTGCTCCCCATGCTCGAGATCTGTTCGGCGATCTTCCGGCTTGCGCCGGTGCCGATGGCGACCATGGCGATCACGGCGCCGACACCGATGATGATGCCGAGCATGGTAAGGGCCGAGCGCATCTTGTTCACCCGCAGCGCGCGAAAGGAGATTTTGAAGGTGGAAGGGATGTTGATCATAAATAATAGGGTCCAGGGTCCGGGGTCCAGGGTCCGGGGTTCAGGGTTCAGGGTTAAGAGTTCAGGGTTCGGTGTTCGGGTTCACTGGCCCCTGGACCCTGGCTACTGGACCCCGTTTTTTCATCGCTCACAATATGTCCGTCCGAGAACCGGATGATCCTTTTGCTGAATGCCGCAATGTCCGGCTCGTGGGTCACCAGGACGACCGTGATATGCGACTCCCGGTTCAGCCGCACGAAGAGCTCCATGATCTCCACGCTCGTCCTGGTGTCGAGATTGCCCGTGGGTTCGTCCGCCAGGATGATGGGAGCGTCGTTCACGAGCGCGCGGGCTATGGCGACCCGCTGCTGCTGGCCTCCGGAGAGCTGGTTCGGGTGGTGGCCTTCCCTGCCTTCGAGGCCAACGCTCTTCAAGGCCTTCCGTGCCCGTTCCTGCCGCTCATGTGCCGCGAAGCCGTTATAGAGCATGGGAAGTTCTACGTTCTCCAGGGCCGAGGTCCGCGAGAGAAGATTGAATCCCTGGAATACGAACCCCAGTTTCTTATTCCTGATCTCCGCAAGTTCGTCCCGCGTAAGGCCCCCGATATCGATGTTGTCGAGCAGGTAATTCCCCTCGGTCGGTATGTCCAGGCATCCGAGAACGTTCATGAACGTGGACTTGCCCGACCCCGACTGTCCCATGATAGCGACGAACTCGCCCTTCTCGATGGTCGTTGAAATGCCGTCAAGTGCCCGCACCTCGACATCGCCGAGACTGTACACCTTGGTGAGCTTTCGTGCTTCGATAAGCGCCATGTCAGAACATCCTCGGTCCCGAAGTCGCCTGCGGCTTTGCCTTCTTCAACGATTCAACGATAATGGCCTGCCCCTCCTTCAGGTCCCCGGACACGATCTCGGTGTAGTTCCCGTCACTGATGCCCGGTTCGATGTTGACGCGCCGGGGCTTGTCGTTCTCGAGGACCCATACGGCCGGCCCCTTTTTCTCAGGTGCGCCTGCATTGGCCTTTGCACCTGCACCGGGAGCGGACGCCGTTCCTGCGGGCCGTTCCGAGAACCGGAACCGCATGGCCGCGTTCGTGATCCGGAGCACATCGTGCTCGGTCGTGATGATGATCGAGACATTGGCGGTCATCCCGGGCATAAGCTTAAGGTCGCGGTTGTCTACCTTGATCACTACGTCATAGGTGACCACATTCTGCACGGTGATAGGAGCCTGCCGTTTCTGCCAGACCCTTCCCTTGAAGGTCGTATCGGGATAGGCATCCACCGTGAACTCAACAGCCTGGCCGACCTTCACCACGCCGATATCGGATTCCGCAACGTTAGTGTTGATCTGCATCTTGGTCAGGTCCTGGGCGATCGTAAAGAGCGTCGGCGTCTGGAAGCTGGCTGCCACGGTCTGGCCGATGTCCACGTTCCGGGAGATCACGACGCCGTCCACGGGCGACAGGATGCGCGTGTAGAGCAGATTGGTGTCCGACACCTTGAGGGCGGCTTTGGCCTGGTCCAGCGATGCTTTGGCGCTTTCAAAGTTCGTCTCCGCCGTGTCAAGGTCGCTTCGGGGGATCAGGTTCTTGCCGAAGAGCTCCCGGTTCCGCTTCAGCGTCCGGTCCGCATCGCGAAACGTCGCATCGGCCTTTCCCACATTCGCCCGCGCCTGGGCCGCCTGCGCTTCGAGCATTTCGGGATCGATCAAGGCGATCAGCTGGCCTTTGGTGACCCGGGAGTTGAAGTCCACATAGAGGTTCTTGATCGTGCCCGACACCTGGGTGCCGACCTGGACCGTGGTCACGGCGTTGACCGTTCCGGTCGCGGTCACGGTCTGCTGGATGTCGCCGCGGGACACGGGTTCGGTCCGGAACGAGGGAGTGTCGCCTTTGCAGCTGAACAGGAGCATGCTGAGGAGGCTGAAGATCGCAACCGTGCGTCTGATCATCGTTTTTTGTTTTGTCATAGGGGTTCCCAAGGTTTTCAATGTACGGCGATTCTCGAATGCTGATGCAGCAATGATACCGCAGTTCGCATAACGCTGCGGAACACTACTCATGAGACTTCGCTTTTTTGCGCGCCTGGAATATATGCAGCGTGTTCAGCTTCCGCTGGAGGCTGTCCATGTACAGAAACACGACCGGGGTGACATAGAGCGTCAAGGTCTGCGAGAACAGGAGGCCGCCGACCACGGCAAGGCCGAGGGGACGGCGCGATTCAGCGCCGGCGCCGAATCCGAGCGCAATGGGAAGCGTGCCCAAAAGGGCCGCCATGGTGGTCATCATGATGGGACGGAACCGGATGGTGCAGGCCTTGAAAATGGCATCATAGGGCGTTGCCGACTCCTTGCGCTGAGCATCAAGGGCGAAGTCGATCATCATGATGCCGTTCTTTTTCACCAGACCGACCAGAAGGATGATGCCCACATAGGAATAGACGTTCAGGTCTTTCCCGAAAACCATCAGGGTAACGATCGCCCCGAAGCCGGCGAAGGGAAGCGCCGACAGGATCGTGAAGGGATGGATGAAGCTCTCGTACAAAATGCCGAGCACGATGTAGATCACCAGGATCGCGGCCAGCAGCAGGACCCCGAGCCCCTGCATGGACGACTGGAATGCCTGGGCCGTGCCCTGGAAGCTCGTGGTTATGGATGCCGGGAGCGTTTCCCGGGCAGCCTTGTTCACGGCATCGACGGCGGTGCCCAGGGACACATCTGGCCGGGTATTGAACGACAGGGTGACCGCAGGCAGCTGACCGAGATGGTTCACGGACAAGGGCCCCACGCTCTGGGAGAGCTTCGATATTGCCCTGATCGGCACCAGCTGGCCTGCCGACGATTTAATGTACAGGAGCGAGAGATTGTTGGGGTCCCGCTGATATTCAGGCTCCAGTTCCATGATGACCCGGTACTGGTTGGTCGGCGCATAGATGG
>Ga0334722_10006316_pt1 | contig 11767 bp, 18 predicted proteins | sample C3_bottom_MG_FD_207210 | JGI IMG/M metagenome (GOLD analysis project Ga0334722, IMG submission 207210) | Sediment microbial communities from Yellowstone Lake, YNP, Wyoming, USA - C3_bottom | ecosystem: Environmental > Aquatic > Freshwater > Lake > Sediment | place: USA: Wyoming | collected...
AAGAATAGTGCTTGTGCGCCTGTAGCTCAGCTGGATAGAGCATCGGCCTTCGAAGCCGGGAGTCGGGGGTTCGAATCCCTCCGGGCGCACCATTAAAAGTACATGAATCCGACAAGTTAACTCTTGTCGGATTTTTTCGTTTTACACCAAAAAATCTCTTTTTTGGTGTCCCAGTGTCCCAAGAGTGTCCCAGAAATGCTCCGAGAGCTTCCGTTGTGATTTGTTGATGATTTTTGCACTGTCCCATTATTGTCCCATTTGTATACAGCAGTATCTAATGGTGACAATTATGTCTTGTATTTAGTCTATTCTGTCACAATTGATCATATAAATATAATCATATATTATCACAGATAAATAATTTAACAATATTGACTAGATCCAGGATTAATGGTGACAGGTGGTGGCAAAATTAGTCCATTTTCCCAGGTTGTTGTCACCAATTATAATGTAAAATCATATAGTTATGTAAAAATAATACTTGACTAGGCATTCCTGGGAATGGTAGTCGTAGCCCAGGATGAATTAAACATTGAGGTTGTAATGAAATCACTTCAGCAAAACGATCAATCGATTCTGATTACTATAAAGGAAGCAGCGAGGATAACCCATACGGCAGAAGGCACTTGGAGGCATTGGTTAATGGGCCAAGGGGAGGGGATGCCCCCGGTGCGCGTCATTCGCTTAGGCCGTGCAGTGCGTATACATCGTCAAGATCTTCTGAACTGGATCGATAGTGGAGCCGTTGTGTCTCCTCGGCGTCGACGTGGCCGACCCAACAAGGCGGAACAAATTGCACGTGAGCGCCAGGCCTCCAGGCAGGAGAAATAGAGCATGGCGCTGATCGATCTCCTGGACCGCCCTATCGCCTACCACCGCGTTTTCCGCACCATTACGGGCAACACAGTGGCAGCAATCATGTTATCTCAGGCGGTTTATTGGCAGCGCATTGCGGACTCTGGCAACGGTGGAAAGGATGGGTGGTGGTGGAAAGAAAGAGAGGACTGGGAAACGGAAACAGGGTTGAGCAGGAGCGAACAAGAAACAGCCCGGAAGCGGCTCATACAACTCGGGGTAATGAAGGAACAACGCCGAGGGGTGCCACCGAGGATGTGGTATCACGTGAACTTCGATGTTCTTGAGGAAAAACTGCAAGAATATCAACAAAATGCTGGAATCCAGCCTTTTAAAAGGAGGGAATCTAGCCATTTAAAAGGCGACAATCCCACCATATATACGGCTGGAATCCAGCCATATATATCTAAGACTACATCAAAGATTACTTCAAAGAATACTTCTGCCCGCGCACAAAAACCAAAAACCCGAGACGGAGGAACAAAAAATGTCGTCGAACGCATCTGAACTCCCTGAACCGGAAGAGAAGTATTACGAGGAATGCCCGATTCATGGTCCGTGGTTGCGGTCAGTGTACGACCCTAAGCATCAGCAGTATTGTTCGGTGGTGCCGATAGGTTGCCCGGATTGCCGCCGAATAGCGCAAGTGAGGGGATTATTAAAAAATGTGGCAATCCCTCCCCGCTTCGCGAACTGCACCTTCGATAATTTTATGGTGGAATCACAAGAACAACAAAACGCCCTGGACGCCTGTAGAGACTATGCCGACAACTTCCAGCAAACGCACAAAAAAGGCGTGTGCATGGTGTTGCGGGGAAATGTCGGCACCGGGAAAAACCATCTGGCATGCGCCATAGCGCGGCAGGTAAGCGAAAAAGGCGGGCATTCTTCTCTTCTACTCACTGTCTCCGAGATAATCCAGCGCATCCGGGCTACGTGGAACCGCCAGTCAGCCGAGACAGAGACTGAAATTATTGAGCGTTTTGCTGGTGTAGGTCTGCTGATTCTTGATGAAGTCGGTCGGCAATATGGCTCCGAGGCTGAAGAGATTACCTTGTTTCAGGTGATCGATGCCCGATACCGGGCTATGCGGCCAACTATGGTGATTTCCAACCTCCTTCCCAGAGAAATAGGTGAGTATCTCGGAGATGCAGCATATGACCGTCTCCGTGAAAACGGTGGACGACTGGTCAACTTTGATTGGCTAAGTTTTCGAGCGCAGCGCGACGAATCGTGACCCGTTGTGGTTGGTGGTTGCATGAGCAGGAACGAAACGCCGTCGGTATCCATTGATTATCGCAAATATCGCAAAGGGACTTTCGAAACCATTTCAAACCGTCATAACAAAGGGGGGAAAATGAGGAATTTTTTTGTGGTGGCAACAATCTTATTGTGTCTCGCGGGATGCTCTTCGAACGAAGAACAACAAGAGGGAAAAGGACAACCACGCCGCGAGAGGGATTCGGGGGAGTATAAGCCGCAACAATCCCAGCAACCGAAGAAGGTCGTTGGTTTACATGACAAAGAGCTTGCGAAAAAAGGGATCGTCCGGGATCAAAACGGAAATTTCGGAGAGGGAAGCATTCGGAAAGCCCTTGGAGGGGGTAACTAAAATGGGAACGGAAATTATTTTATCTGTCTTAAACCAGCTCGAAACATATCTAGCCTTAATCTTCGGCTCTTTCATGGCGTCATTTGGCGGATTTATGTCGGCCTTCGTCGTGCTGTATATGCTTTTGATGGGCCTTGCCTATTTCAAATCCACATTTGCAGAACACACCAAGGAAATAGGGGTCAGTATTATTCTCGTAATCATACTTCACGGCTTCATCATGGACTATTCCGTTTATCAGTATTGGGTAGTAAGCCCAGTCAAAAACACGGTGCTTGATATGTCGTCTTTTTTTGCCAATGCCGGTGCCGGGGGTGGGGGAATTGAGGGGATATTCAGAAAGCTCGATGAAGCCGTTATCAAGATGAAGGAAACAACCGACTATATTTTCCCCCACACCAATTTTCTTATGGATGCCGGGAATTATATCAAGGCAACCATGGCCCTGGGCGCTATGGCCCTCGCCTTTGGCGCGGTTTATGTCGCGTACGCGATTCTTGTCTGCATGGGTTTTTTCTCCCTGTATGTCCTGTTTATAGTGGGTGGCCCATGTATCTTTTTCGGGGCCTTTAAAGCAACCCGGTTTGTCACATGGTCATGGTGCCGCGCCCTGGCAAATTATGCCCTGCTTATTGTCTTCGCCTCTATGGTGATGGGTATTTGCATAAATGGCATATCAAGCTCCATGGACTTACTAGCTCAGAACAGCGACCCTAGCATGGGTTATTTCACGAGAGAAATTGGGTATGTCGTTTGCTGGTCTCTGTTGTCCCTAGGCCTGCTTCTCAAAAGCGCCGACTACGCTTCCGCGCTCTCTGGCGGTATGGCAGGCAGCACAGCCATGGTAACGGGAGGGTTGGCACTCACAGGCGGAGCGCTGTTCAGTGCCTCGAAAATGGCCGCCGACAACCGTTTTACCCGTGGAGCAGGGAAGAGAATAGGTGGCGTAATGAGTGGCGTCGGCAACCGGGCCTATTCAAACATGAAAGGCATAAACCGTGGCGGTGGTCCAATGAACACAGGAGGGAACTAAGATGGAACAGACTCGCGGGAACTACTACAAAATGATGGGATTCGGGATAGCTGTAATAACAGCTGGTGCCGTGACGGCCGTATATCTGCTGCCTCTTTGGAAGACGTTTGTGCCGGTGCCCCAGGGCCGTGAAAACCTTTATAAATTCATACCGATTGTTCTTTCATTATGTGCGGCGATAGGCGGCATCAAGGGAGCGCTGACGGTCCAGGTCTACCTGCTACCCAAATGCGAAATGAACGAAGAGGAGCGGCAGAGAATGCAAACATATGGTTCGCAATCACGGCGAATGTTGGACCAGGGCCTCATGGGCATGGCAGCCCTTTGTGTCGTGGTGCTGCTGTGTAACTTTTTTTGAAATAGGAGGCAATTCGACGATGGAACAGGATCAGGCGGTAGGGCGTGACACGATTGTCCAAGTTCGATTGCCAGCGACGCTCCAGAGGAAGGAACTCCGCTCCGGCATCGCAATCGCGCTCTTTTATCTTACTATTGGCAATAAACCGACGCACATACCGGACGAAGATGAAAAACGGACCAACACCAAGGTCCGCCTATCTTCGGAGGCAAAAAGATTTTTCGACGAACTCTTGGCTCAGCCCGAATTTGTCAGCAAAAACCAGATCATCCTGCACGCCTTGGCATTTCTTCATGAGCGACCGCACTTACAAGGCTGCAGGCTCTAGCACCCAGAGAAAAGGAAAATAACCATGGCAGCCACGACCGCAGAGGAAAAGACGACATCGTATCAACCTGTTTTTCCCGAGCAGTACCCCGAGGAATGCCACCGATGCAAGACCCCAACTGCCTGTGAAAAGTTTGTGGTCGAGGGCGGGAAGGCGGATACGTGCATTTTCGTTTGCCCTAAGAACCCAGGAATGACTGCCGAAGGCAAGCCGCTTTATTTGGGGAAGGTCAAGGAGAGATACAATACGAGAGGACAGCAAAAATGACGACCAACGACAAGAAGCAACTCTATTGGGACATTTCACAGCTTCAAGCAATGGGGGTGCTGCCGGAAATACTCCCCAAATTTCCACCACTCTTGCCGGTTGTGCGGCAGGAGGAACCGGGCGGCCAGACCTGTTTCATCGATGAGACTCGGCTTCCCAAGGAGCTTTTCGCCGAGTGCCGCGAGTTGATATTCCTGATGACCATGAATGAACCGCTGTCACAGGAGGAAATACAATCAACACCCATAGGCATCAATATGGATCTCCTTCCCGAGTTCATCATAGCGCCGATTATCGAGAAATGAGCCAGAACCTTCCTCAGAGATAGATGCACCACATGCACCTATCTCTTGTCATTCCTTGCAACTGAGCCGCAGGCGAGGCAGCGGAGCGTTACAGCATCCTCCCGGTCGCCCCACTCCTTACTCACCCCTGATCATGCCATGACACTCCCAACTTTTCATTCCAAGCACCGCCGAAGGCGGAACACCGGCAGAAATAGGGCCACCAACGGTCAAGCGCAGCATGGCGCGAAAGGTCTCGCCCTGGTGGAAAATTGGTGCAACTGGTCTTTTTCGAGGTGCAACCGGCCAAAAATAGGATGCAACCGGTTTTTTGGGGGGTGCAACCGGCCAAAAATGACGTGCAACCCAGCCGCGAATTTAGAAAACCGCATCGATTCGCAAGCGATTCTCCAGCGAAAATCGTCTTTCTCACTGATTTTACGAGTAAAACCATCTATCAGAAGAATAGAGGTAGGGTTTTACTCGTGGCAGGATACGCAAATTGTCCTACAATTTACCCGGCGGGGCCGGTCCTGCCCTCGCAGTGGCGAGGGAGAGGGTTTCACCCCCCGGAGGGTCCCCCGCTGAGGGCCTTCCCTAAAGGGTCCCGCCCAAGGAGAAAAGGAAAGTGCCCAAAACGAACAATGACACCCCCTTTCGGATTCGGCTTCAAGAACTCGGCCCGTTGGTCGAGAGCCGGGCCGACGCCGAAACCGGGGGGAACAGATCAAAGTTGATCCGGAAAGCGCTCGATGCGTACCTTTCCGACCGGACGCCCGGCGAACATGCCGGGCTGGCCGAGCTGACCAAAGCCATCAAGGATCTACGGGCCGACATGGCACGAGTCGGCGGCAACCTTAATCAGATTGCCCACTACTACAACATCCACGACACCATTCAGCCGCACGAGCTCGCGGCGGAACATAAGGAATTGCGCCGCCAATTTCAGGCGCTTATGACAATCATAAAGAGAACCCATGAACAGCTCAGAACCCTCCAAAGCGCAAGAACCTGAAACAAAGGCCCCAAAGGGCCGGAAGGGCGCGAGAACGTCTATCCGGGCACGATTGGCGCAACCGGGATACGTTAAGGCTGCCCACTCAGGCAAGGCCGAGGCCGTTGTCAAGGTGGCCAGCTACGCCCAAGGCTTCCGGGCAAAGGGCCTTCTGATGTATGTGGCCAGGGCCGACAAGCCGGGCAAGGAAATCGAGGTCGAGGACCAGGACGGAAGGACGTTCAAGGGCAAGGAGGCGATTGAAAAGATATATCAGGAATGGCAGAAAAATTTTGACCACCGGAAGCGTGGCCCGATCCCTGACAATGTGAAGGTAAGGGGAGACAAGAAAGTTTATGAGCGCCGCCACGCGACGCACATAATTCTTTCCGCTGCCGCAGATCCGACAGAGGAGAACAACAAGAAAGTTATGGCCGCCGCCCGCGCCGTGTTTGAAAAACACTTCCGGGATCGAGGCTTTGATTATGTCCATGCGCTGCACAAGGACAGCGGCAAGGCGCATGTGCATATCGTCGTCCAAAACGCCAACCGCGAGAAGGGGGGGCCGAAGCTGCGCTTGAACCACCCGGATCTTCACGAGCTGCGGGCCGACTTCGCCGCGCGATTGAGTGAGCTGAAAATGGAACACGTCGCCACTCTGCGCCGGGACCGGCCCCACATCATCGAGCAAGTGCAAAAGGGGATAGAGGGCCTTTACAAGCGCGAGACTCAATTTCAAAGGGCTATGGGCCGGGAGACTCCGAGCCGGGATGCTTTCGCATACCGGAAGGCCGTCAATCGCTCCCTGGTCCGGCTGCGGGAACAGGTGAAGAAAGACACCTTTCCCCTGACCGAACGCCGCCAGGAATTGCTTGGCAGCATTCGCCGCCTGGAGCGAGAGCTTACAAAGAGCCAGCCGGAGATTGGCAAAGAGATTGCCGCCACCGTTCGCAAATTCGGAAAGGATGCACAGAACTACAAGAAGTGGCTAAATGATCTGACGGCCCCCAGGAAGGACCAGGAGAAGAGCTTGAAGGAACAGGGGCAGCGGTGGCGAACCCTGGAGGAAATGCAAAAGAAGACCGCCCAGGAGATCCGGGAGGCCCGTCAGGAGATCGAGCTTGCCCCGATCCCCCAGGAGGAGAAAAAGACCGCGCTCGATGCGCTCACGATTCATGAAAAGGCGATCAAAGGCCGTTCCCCCGTCGAACTGCAAGTGCAGCAGATCGTGGAGAAGATTGGAAAGACCGTGGAACGATACGGGAAACAGGTCAAGGAAAACCGGCACCCCGCCACCGACCGGAGGCCCACCACCGAGCGCGAGAAGCTGGCGCACCGGCAGGCGCTTGATAAAGCCGGACAGGGGCTTGAAAAGCAGATCGTCCAGGCGTCCAAAACGATTAAGCAGACTTCCGGCCTGGACTTTAAGCAGCAGCAAGCGGCATTGCAGCAGCTCCAGCAATGGCAGCGGTCTATTCAGAACACCAGAGAAAAAGGGTCGGGCCTTGGGCTTGCTCGGTGAAAATTGGTGACAGGTTGGTGACGGATCTCGCACCTGGCCAGCTCCAGTTTGTCACCAAAAAAAAGAATGGTGACAGTCCGCCGGCAGGAACCGGCCTTTTGTGTCACCAAAGATTAAAGCACCTTGTTTACCGCCAGCCGGAACAATAGGCTGGCGTAAGAAATAGGCCAAAGAAAAAAGGAACTCAGCTTGGCGCTGGAAACATTTTCGATGGTGTTATACATCGGGTGCCACTCAATAAGTCCACGCAAAACGATGCGATTGAGTAGGAACCCGAAAGCCAAGTAGGCGAAAAAGGCGACGATGCCGGGGAACCATGTGATTGAAATGGTCAGTTTGACCAAAAGGATAAAAGTTGCAAGAAATGCGGTATAGATGCCAATGCTTTTGCGAAGAGACATGGATGGATCTTGGGCTGAAATTTCGTTGTCTGGCATTTTATCCCCCTTTTGTGATGCGTGGTTGAAAAGCTCTAACTTTTATTGCGATCCTATGTGATAGGATTTGGAAAGTCCGTAAGCAGCGCAATTTTGCTGCTCCCTTGCTTGAGCAACTTGTTAAACGTTACGATATTAATTTTTTTGCGATATCTGAAATAATCTCTCTGCCTTCTTTTGTTTTTAAAACTTCCCCGATAACTTTCATTATTTTTGTTCCAGAAATTTTATACCATACACCTTTTGGATATACTTTAAGGTCAGATTTGCTCTTATCGATTGCTTTCTTTATTTTTTGAGTTTCTTCTGGAGATATATTGAGTTTAGACTCAAGCTCGCTAACTCTAACTTGTAATTCATCAAGTTTTTGCGTTATTGCATCCTTTTCGTTTTCTTCGAAGTATGAATCAGGATTATCAATATTTTCATCGATATTTTTTTGAAACTCTTCACTTAATTCGTCAATTTTTGCACGAACGGTCGCCCTCGAATGTATGATGTCTTCACGAATATTGTGAACCCACCTGGATACTCTTAGAATAGCGGCATCTATCTCATCGTGAGTACGACTCTCGTAGTTTTTATACTCTCCTGGTTTCTCAATGGTTCTTATTACTTTTTCTGCATCTTTTTTTCCAAATACTACCAAAGAACTAATTGGTCCATTGTCTTGATACGTTTCGTCAAGTGTAAATGAGTATTTTCTTAATGCTTTGAATGCGATTGTGGCTAGTGTTGAAGAATCATCTGGAAACTGGATATCAAAATCTTCAAGACAGAAATCTCCAGACTCAAGATAATCTAGAATTTGAGTAATTATTGAATTTCTCAATTTTGGCATATAGTTGACTCTTTCTTGAATATTTGACGTCATGCCCTGAGGAAAACCGAAGCCCGTCGTCGGGGTTGCCCCAGAGCCGCGCTTTGTTTGTTAGGTGCGGTCAAATACATTCCTCGGATCATATACTACGCCTATCATCGGCCTAGACACTACTTCAACACCAAATTCTTGAACAACTAAATACGGCAAGGGCTTCATTGCAATCGGAAACATTTCAGGTTCGAATGACTTTGCTGCCTCAGTAAATATTAATTGCGCGTCAAGTGGTGTTATCTTGTGCGGGTCATTTTTGCATTGTTCTACAGATTCTTCAGCGTAATGCACACGGCATACCATTGGTCTAGCCTCATAAATAGCGCATTGTGAACTAATCAAAAATGGACAAGGAACCCGCTTCTCCCTGAATACATGTTGCACCTCTCTAACTTCCCAGAAATTTAATGGATTATTTCTGGTGGCATCCCTAGTGTTGCTGTTAAAGGTTTTGAACCATTTTTTAAGATTTCGAGCAATCTGCCGTTTTACTTTCCTATCGAGTGAAGTCAAAATATACTCGAATATCTTTGGCTCTTCCCATGTAATAACGTCAACAATTTGATGACAACACGAAGTACAACCTTTTTGGCATGCCTTTTTTATATGCGTTAATTCTGCATCAACATGCGAATGGATATCATTTGTCACGGTTTTGATTTTTGATAAAAGCTGATGATTCACGATGCTTTCCATTGGCATTTAACTTTTTAATTCAACTGGTTGCGCGAATTTTCGTGCAGGACCTGGGCAATGGGGTTAGCTCACATTGACGGCCCGAGCTTAGGAGGCTTGGGGGTTGGTTGTTGTAAGATTGGTGGCTGTCCAGTCAGTTCAGACTTGATCTCGGTAACTATAACACCAGAATTTGGTGCACCAAGTAATTTGACCAAGGCATCTTCAACTCGCGCATCAACGGCAGCTTGAAGTTTGGGGTTCTGTTTAGCGACTTTTCTAACGTAGTCCAGTTTGTGCGCGAATAACTCGAATTCCTTCATTTCCGCTTCAGCTTCCTTTATTCGGGTTTCGGCCCTGATCCGGCGGAGCATATTCTCTCTACCCTCTCGATAAACTGTTGCTGCGAGCAAGGTTAGAGCTGCCTTTGCCTCTTTGGTTTTTGTCCAGATGGTGGTGATCCACGAGCCGGGGGCAAAAGACTCGATATAAAGTCTCTCTGATGGATTGAGACTATTTTCAATATCGAAGGTCGAATCATGCTCCCCATGCGCTAGCAATAAGCTCAATCTCGGGTCATTGCGAGAAAGCAAATATACGATTGCATAAAGTTGACGCAGGCCGTTAAGGCGCCTCTCCAGGTCGCTGGCAGAAGGGCGGTCTGTTTCTGACGGGAGTGCAACAACCAACGGAGAAATGTCATCTCGATTTATCGTAGAAATGACATTAAGGCTCAGGCCGGTAGGAGTCTGGAATATTTTGAGCATCAACCCTCCACTAAGACCTACTTCAAATCTACCGTCACCCCAATCGGCCGCCGTCTTAATTGACATCCCTTGAATTAGGGAGAAGAACTCTTCGAAATCGACTTCGATTTGATTACCAGTTTCGAGCATGCCAAGTGATAAGTGGGTCATGATTCCTCTCTGGGGTGAAATGCAAGAAAGCTAGCAGTGCAATAAACGAAATTCTGTCCATCATATCACCCTTTATAGGTGGACTGAATTTCCACATGTTGCGATCCTATGTGATAGGATATGGAAAATCAAAAGAAAAACAAGCTGAAATTTCGTCGAATCCAGACTTTATGGATCGTTTGTTTGCTGCAAGCCTATCTGTGCGCGAGCCTGCGTGTTGATCGACGGAAGTGCTCGATTGTCAACCGCCTGTAACGGGGCCTGGGAAGAGGAAGGCGTTGTTGTGGGGAGGTAGAGGATGGAAAGAGGAGGTGCCGATCAGGGGGGGCTGTAACGCTCTGCTGCCTCGCCTTCGGCTCAGTTTGTGAGGAGGTGTCAAATATTTTAGGAAGGAATGGTGTCAAGTGCAGCTCCTGGGTCTCGGTCAGGTGTCACCAATCCTAAGGCACCAGGAAGTCATGCGCTTGGCAGCTCGTTCCTTTAGAGGAACCGCCTGTAATCGCAGTTGAGTGCGGCAGCCAATTTCTTAGCCGATTCCTTACCGATGGGCCGTTTACCGTTCTCCATCTCCGAAAGGTGCCTGCGGGGGATGCCGGTCAGTCGGGAAAGTTGTTCCTGGGTGATATCATCACGGTAGCGAATACCCTTCAAGTAAAGGCCGCCTGGGTGGCTATCGAGTTCCGGCGTAATTTCGGAGGCGGGAATGGTGTCGTTGGCCTCCATGACGCCAGCGCTACGCGCAAGTTCACGGAGGCGCTTAATGGCGGCCGGCGGGCCGACAAAGCGAACGCTTTCTTCAGTATGGTGCTTTTTCGTGTGTACCAACATAGATAAACTCCACAAGTTTGATGCCCTCGCTATCTTCCCGCCAGACGGCAACATAGGTTGGGTGGCCTTTTTTCAAGTGACAGTGATGTAGGCCGCCTGGCAACTTGGAATAATTAGGCCAGTTGCCACGTGTCGGCCCGACTGCCCGGATATCGATGATAAGCGCATCGAGGATGCTTTGAATTCGTATCGGCAGCTTGTTCCGCTGCTTTTCAGCCTGACGGCTATAAACAACTGACCATGACATGTTTTATTGTACCTTTTTTTAGTACATTGTCAAGAATGTTCGAGGGGCTGAAGTAGCTTCAACCCAACATCACAGCCAAATCTTCGGCCTTCAGGTGCATGTACCGATACAGCATGGCAATGGTTTTGTGGCCGGTGATCGCTGCTGCCTGTATTTGATTAAGGCCCCGTTCAACAAAACGGGTTGCAGCCTCGTGGCGAAGATCGTGGAAGTTGAGCCCTTCGATTCCTGCTCGGTGGCAAACTCGGTCAAAAGCTTGCGTGATGCTGTGGTCAGCTCTTAGTGCCCAAACCCGACCATCAATGCGTCGCGGGAGGGCCTGCAATGTTTCCACGGCCCGACTCGAAAGGGGTACGGTGCGGGGTATGCCGGTTTTTGTGTGTGGGATGTGCCAGGTCCGTTTGGTAAGGTTGATGTGCTCCCAAGACATAGCGACAATTTCCCCACGTCTTGCTGCCGTCTCCAATGCTATTACGATGATGTCCTGGATTTCTTTGCTTTTCGAGCTGGCAGCTGCTTCAAGTAATCTGATTACT